>Ga0068853_100001681_pt1 | contig 16200 bp, 11 predicted proteins | sample KBSCornC32_FD_65655 | JGI IMG/M metagenome (GOLD analysis project Ga0068853, IMG submission 65655) | Corn rhizosphere microbial communities from Kellogg Biological Station, Michigan, USA - KBS Corn C3-2 | ecosystem: Host-associated > Plants > Roots > Rhizosphere > Soil ...
ATCCCGCTGCCGGCCTCGTGGATTTTGCCAGGCGGGAGATACCCAAGTTCATCGTCGACAAAAGGATCCCCGAGACCTCGCATGTACCGAACCTGACGGCCATCGAGCAGCCGGCATCGGCAGGTGTGCGGCATTTGCGGGAAATGCTTGCGGCATTGATTTAATTTATTATCTTCAATTTCATGGACCCCAAAACCTTAGGAGCTGGCTTCGCTCAAATCCTCTTATTGGCGATTTTTGTATTGCCCGCAATTTTTTTTATTCTCACACAGCAACAGACACTTAAAGTGGTTCGTCGCGAGTACCGGGAACTGAGCCCAGTGCTGGTGTGGCTGCAGTTGATCCCGATATTTAGTTATTTTTGGGTCTTCGTCGTTGTGACGCGGATCGCGGATTCTCTTAGCAAAGAAATAATTGTCCGGCAGGAGGATTCAATACTCGGCATTCCCGATTTTGACGCAGTCGGAGCAATCAACCGACGACCAACTTACAAGATCGGAATGGCTTATTGTTTTCTTTATGTGGCTTGCCCTGTATGCGTGATCCTTGTCAATCTATTCGCCGCCCCAGGATCAGGGATGATCGATCAGGTTTTCCCATTTGTTTTGGGAATTATTTTACTGGCCATGATGGCTTGCTGGATCGTCTACTGGGTTCAGCTGGCGCAGAACAAACGAAAATTGGAACGCTTTCAATAACCCGTCCAGATTTATCGTTTTCCTAACAAGAATATCCCCATTTTTGCAGCCAAATGGGTCAATTCAGAAAACTGTTTCTTTTATTGGGTGCGGTAGCGGTTGGATTGAGTGTTGGTGCACAGGATGTTTCGCAGCCGGTGCAGCAGCTGGAGGATTATTGCAAACGGTCGATACCCACGGGCTATAGTCCCCTGCTGGGAATACTTACGCTAACGCCCAAAAGCAATCTCCACTATCTCTTCCCGTTGTACCATGCCTTTAAGGACGAGGAGAAGTTCAAAAAGATATACTCGGACAAGGGATATTATGACGAGATGAGCCAGTACTTCGCCTTTGCCGGAGACTACCGCAGCGCCCTGCAATATTTGGTGAAGAGCTATGACAGCGTCGACGACGGCACGCGCAGAAGGGTTTTCCGGACCGCAGAAGGGCTAAAGGATATCCAGCACGTCAACGCGCGGCACTATATCAACTATGCGGCAAAGGACAGACGGGTGGTCATGATCAATGAAGCGTTCGCGAAGCCGCTGCACCGGGCTTTTACGCTGTCCCTGCTGGCCGACTTTTATCGTCAGGGGTTTCGCTATCTGGCGATGGAGATGCTTAATAATTTCTCCAATCATAACCTGACGAGGGAGAGTATGCATACCGGCTATTATGCATCCGAGCCGGTGGCGGGAGAGCTGGTACGGTCGGCGCTGGAAATGGGTTTTAAGCTGGTGTCCTATGAAGACACGGCGGCGGCGGTACATACGGCTAACCAGCGGGATTCCGTCCAGGCAGCGAATCTCTACGAGATATTGCGAGCCGATACGGCTGCGAAGATCCTGGTACACGCGTCCTTTGCGCATATCAGCAAGAAAAAAGGCGCCGACGGCCATATCCCCATGGCCCTGGCCTTCTGGCGTCTGTCGGGCATCGAGCCCCTGACCATCGACCAGACGGATATGACGGAAGAAAGTAATTTCGGATATGGCCGCGTCATCTATCAGGCCTATATGCAGAAATATGTGCTGACGGAACCATCCATCGCCCTCATCAATAACAACCCGGTGAACGTGACCGACAAGGACCTCTACGATCTTTGCGTGATCCATCCGCCTACTGTGTTCCAGGACGGGCGGCCTACCTGGCTGAGTCTGGGAGGAAGGAGGCTGCCCACCTATGTAAAACCGTCGACGCCCTCCGTGTTTCTGGTCCAGGCCTACTATCAGAACGAGATCGACAACAACGACAACACTCCCTGGCAGCTGGTGCCTGCCGACCAGACCTATATCACGGGGAGTAAGAAAAGCTATCTTCTCTATCTGAAGAAGGGAAAGTACAAGATCTTTTTCAGGGATATCAATTATCATATCCTGAGCGCATTGCCGATAGAGGTGAATTGAGTGGCCGGGGGGAGCGCATTGCCGGGAGAGGTAAATTAGGCGCGCGGGGATGGACTTCCCGCGACCACGCGCCGGCCATTATTCCGTCGTGTGCGTGAACCGGATGCCCAACTGTTCGAGCTCGTGGAGGACCGGATCATAGATCTCCGGGAGGATGGGGATATGCAGGCCCGTGAGGCCGATGCGACCTTCCAGGATCAGCCTGGCGGCTATACCCAGCGGCAGTCCCACGGTGCGGGCCATCGCCGTATGGCTGCTGTCTTCGCCTTTCACTATCAGCGTACTTTTTTCTGTACGCGATCTGCCCGATCTTTTATAGGTGATCTCGTGCTGCATCACGATCATGTCCCTGTCCTGAGGGGACATCGCCAGACGGGTTTCCAGCAGGTATTGCAGGACGTCGGCGGAACTGCGTGCCGTGGAAGGGATGGGGGTATTGTCAAAAAGCCCGAGCCATTCGAACAGCGGCCGGTTGACGTCGTCGGTGTGGGGCAGGATGGATTCTGACCAGGCTGCATAGGTGAGTGCGCCGGCCAGTGGCTGCCGGTCATCGGTAAGGCCCGCACTGACGATCGCCTTCCAGGCCTGACAGTAGACGGGATAGCGGAGCGTTGTGCGGATAAAGGTGTCTGCTTCTTTCAGCCCATATACGGGAATATAGGACAGCGAATCGCGGTTGGGATACCAGGAAAGCGGTCCCGTCGCCGGCAGTGTTATTTCACCGGTAGACGAAAATAAATGCTCATAGGGTACGGTTACGATCTTGCCGTTCTCCAGGTATTGTGCGCCCGCGGAACCCGCGAGGACGACGTTGCGGGGATTCCAGCTGATCTTGTAGTGCCAGGGATTGTCGTCGCTCTCGGGGGCGACCAGACCGCCGGTATGCGAGTGAAAGGACTGTATCTGTCCGCCGTTGGCCCTGATGGCTGAGATCATTTGCATGGCGCTCATGTGGTCGATCCCCGGGTCGAGGCCCATCTCGCAGAGAAAGAGCAGGCCGCTGTCGCTGATCTGTTGTTCGAGGGCGTGGAGCGCCGGATCGACATAGGACGCCGTGAGCAGGTGTTTTCCGGCGGCGAGGCAGGACAGGGCTATCTGGTAGTGAAGCGCGGGCGGCAGCAGGGAAATCACGATGTCCGCCTGCTGTATGAGCGCCGTCCTGGCTTCTTCATTCTCCACCCGGAGTTCGACGGCACGCGTGTACGGGGCATTCTTCAGCTTGGATTCCGCGAGGGCGAGGCTGCTTTCGGCCACGACCAACTGCCACTGACGTGTGGCGGTAAGGTGGACCAGATAGCGGATCAGGCTGGTTGCGGATTTGCCGGCGCCGAAGAGGAGAATTTGCTTCATATGGTCTAAGGTACCATCTTTTGTTAACCGACTGCTAATCGAGACTGCGTTATTAAACTTTTTTGGTATAATTGTTTCATAAGACTGTAAAACTATAAATCCTATGGCTATTCCTGTCCTATCCGGTCTCCGACGCTATAAAGGCAAATGGCAGGAATCCCAGGTGGCGCATCTGCTACGTCGTACGATGTTTGGCGCAAAACGGGAGGACGTCGTCTATTTTTCCGGCCGATCGCTGAAGAAGACCGTCAGGGAGCTGATCGAAAAGGCCTATCCCCTGCCACCCCCGCCCATAAACGCTTACAATGACGATAAATATACCGACGGCGAGATCGCTGCCGGCGCCGACTGGACCGTATCGGTGAAATACGACGGCATGAACAACTACCGGCGGAAGAACTCCTTCAAGTCCTGGTGGTTCGGACAAATGGTAGGGCAGGAGAGAAGCATCCGGGAGAAGATGGTCCTTTTCTGGCACAATCATTTTGTAACGGAAACCAATACGGTAGACAACGCCTTTTTCTGTTACCGCTACAACGTCCTGCTGAGGCAGCACGCCCTGGGTAATTTCAAAGAGCTGGTGAAGGCGATGACCGTCGAGCCGGCCATGCTGCGTTACCTTAACGGTTATGCAAATACGAAGAAGGCGCCGGACGAGAACTACGGTCGCGAGCTGCAGGAGCTGTTTACCGTCGGCAAGGGCCCGGATTCCCGCTATACCGAGATGGACGTGAAAGCGGCTGCGCGCGTGCTCACGGGCTATACCCTGAACTATAAGACCTATACTGCGGCTTTCGATGCCAGACGTCACGACGAGGGGGACAAGCAGTTCTCTGCGTTTTACGGGAACCAGGTCATAAAGGGGGTGAAAGGGGCGGGAGCGACGGCAGAGGTGGACCAGCTGATCGACATGATCTTCGCCCGGGAAGAAGTATCCAAATTCATTTGCCGCAAATTATACCGCTACTTCGTCTATCACAGCATCGATGCGGCGACGGAGACGGGCGTCATCGCACCTCTCGCCGAACTGTTCCGGAAGAAGGACTACGCCATAACTCCGGTGCTGGAGGCGCTGTTGTCGAGCCGTCATTTTTTCGACACGGCCAACTACGGCGCCATGATCAAAAGCCCGGTAGACCTCACCGTTGGTCTGTGCCGGGAGTTCGGCGTCGCATTGCCCGGCGCTGAGGAATACATGGATCAGTACGGCTTTTGGGAGCAGCTGCGGAATCAGGCGGCGGGTCTGCAGCAGAACATCGGCGATCCGCCGAACGTAGCGGGCTGGCAGGCCTATTATCAGGAGCCGGAATACGACAAGCTGTGGATCAGTTCGGATACCCTGCCCCGGCGCAATCAGTTGACGGACCGGATGATCGGTTATGGATTTGCGCGCAATGGGAAGAAGATCGGCATCGACGTTGTCGCCTTTGCCCGGAAAATGCCGCATCCTGAAGACCCCGACCTGCTGATCGCCGATGCCGTGTCGGCGCTGTACAGCGTTTCGCTGGCGGCCGATGAACTGCAGCTGATCAAGACGAGCATACTCTTGTCCGGGTTGACAGGGATGGCCTCGGATCATTACTGGACGAATGCCTGGGCGAACCTGCAGCAGAAGCCGGAGGACGTGGCCAACCGGAGTCTCGTGACGAATAAGCTGAAGACCCTGTTCAGGCACCTGATGGATAAACCCGAGTATCAACTAATGTAACCTGCCATGAAGAGAAGAACCTTTTTTAAGACCACCTTACCTATTGTCCTGCCGGCGCTGGTCAATGGCCATTCGCTGAGGGCCTGGGCGCATTCCCCGCTGATGCAGGCGGCTCCGCGGGGACCGGGAGAGGACAGGGTACTGGTGCTGATACAGCTGAGCGGCGGCAACGACGGATTGAATACGGTGATACCGCTGGAATATTATTCTGCCTATCAGAAGGCGAGGCCAAATATCGCCATTCCCGAAGAAAAGATATTACGGCTGGAAGGGTATGATCAGACGGGGCTGAATCCCGCGATGCCCGGGCTGCAGCAGTTGTTTGGGGAAGGGAAACTGGCTATTCTGCAGGGCGTCGGCTATCCGCAGCCTAATTTTTCTCATTTTCGGGCGACGGATATCTGGCTGACGGGGGCGGATGCGGGCCAAATACTTCCGACAGGATGGGCCGGGCGTTATCTGAATGGAGTCTATCCCGGCTGGCCGCAGGACTATCCCAACCCATCGATGCCTGATCCGCTGGCCATCCAGATTGGCGGCATCGTATCGCCGGCTCTGCAGGGACCGGCCCTGACCATGGGGATGGCGATCAGCAACCCCAATAGTTTTTACAATCTGTTGAATGACCGGCAGGCCGGGGCGGGGGATACCAGGGCGGGCGACCAGCTGGCCTATATCCGGGAGGTGTCGGTGAAGACGGATCAGTATGCCGGAGTGATCAAAAAGGCGGCGCAGAAGGTAACCAAACAGTCGGACCTGTATCCGGCGGCGGGGAAGAACCCGCTGGCCGACCAGTTGAAGATCGTGGCCCGTCTGGTTGCCGGCGGGCTGAAGACAAGGTTTTATCTGGTCAGTATGGGAGGCTTCGATACGCACGCCAGACAGGTGGAAACGACCGATACGGCGACGGGGGCGCACGCCAGGCTATTGGCGAAATTGTCGGAGGCCGTCGATGCTTTCCAGGACGATCTGCAGATGCTGAGGGTGGACGACAGGGTGATGGGAATGACTTTTTCGGAGTTTGGCAGGCGGATCCAGTCGAATGCCAGTGGTGGAACGGATCATGGCGCCGCAGCGCCGGTTTTTGTTTTTGGAAGCCGGGTTCAGGGTGGGGTGGTTGGTGTGAATCCCGTCTGGCCGGACAAGTTGACTGTCAATGACAATATCGTGATGCAGCACGATTTCAGGGCCGTTTATGGCAGCCTGCTGGAAAAATGGTTTTTGACGGGTCCGTCGGATACCGCGACCGTATTATTAAAGGATTATCCGGTATTACCCCTGGTGAGGGGGTGATCGGTGGAGGACCTGTTGGGGCTGATCGCTGCCGTCTCTGGTGAGGGGGTGATCAAAAGGCTCTGCTTTTTTGAAGGCGGATCTCGCCCAGGTCTTTGTCGAAGCCGGGCTGGATGTCGCCGGAGTTGAACTGGACGTTCCTGAATGGGGCGTTAGCTTCTACGGAAACCTGCCAGTAGCCAGGGTTGATCGAACGCAGGAAGTATTCTCCGTTGATATTTGTCATTTCGATGGAATCTTTGCCCTGTATGGCCCAAACCCGGTCGGCGCCGTTGGCGGGATACATCCGGACATGGAAGGAGGAGGTTTGCAGCAGTCTGACTGCATGAATACTGGAGACTCCCATAATGACCAAACATAATTGCACCATTGCGTTTCTCATACCTTTTCCAATTTTTTGCAATCCAATTAAGAATTAAATGCACACACAATGCAAACGACGGTCGGTTGTTTTGCTACAGGCTTTTAATTTTTGGATTTTACGGGAGGCCAGGGATTAGGTAGTTTTCAACTACTGTGCCAAACGAAAAAAATGGAAAAAATCCTGCTTTATCCTTTTGTTAATGAGTTCTTTAGATTCCAGAATATGAGAGCCCGAGGTCTTTCGAGCTGATCGTGGTTATCTTGTACTGGACCCTGATGCCGCGCGAACTTTTTGGCGCTTCCTGCATGAGGGCGGATCCCGCACCTATTCCGCGGAAGTAGAGGTTCTCTGTTTTATAGATCTTCTTGTTGGACTGGATATACTGTACTTCGACCACGACGAGGTCCAGCGGGTAGGCGCTGCGGTTACTAACGGTAACCTGCAGACCGTTGATGCCGCCGAATGTCCCAACGGTATATCCATTTGTGCTTGCGGATACCTGGTTCGCGATGGCTGCCCGTGTGCTGGCTGCCTGGTCGGCATTTTCCGTGCGGTCATCGGCGTCCGTTCTGCGTGCGGCTTCCCGGTGAGCAACGACGGGGCTTGCGGAGGAGTCTTTTGCTGCGGGAGCGGCAGTTATAACAGGTTTGGTCGTTTTCTCCCTGCTCTTCGTTATATGGGTGGCGGGCTGACCGGCGGGTTTTTCAGTTGCGGCGATCTGTTTGTTTTCTTCCGCATTGGTCTTGTCGGTTCTTGTCGCATCAGTAGTGGCGAGGACCGTGCCGGGTTGCGGGGCTGTGACTGCGGGAGAGGTCTCGCTCTGAATTGCAGGAGCCGGCGGTTGCTGGACCGCATGTATGGGCTGCGCGTTTGCCGACTGTGCGCCGGAGGCGATCTTTTGTTGAATGCCGAGTGTGTTCCTGTTGATGGACAGCCCTATAAAAATACCTGCCGCGAGTACGGCAAGGACCGTCAAACTGACGACCAGCGGCCTCGCCAGACGCCTGGAACCGCGTTTCCGGAGGCGGGGCAGGAATTCCTCAATGGAAATATCCTCATGGGCCTGCTGGGCATAATTATTCTCGGAGAAGTACATGGGATTTGTTACCGGGGACTGGAAGGGGACGGCTGCTGCGGCGGCTGTCGCCGGTTCGGGGCGGAAAGAATGATTGTCGCCGTCGATCGGGACTGCGGGAGCCGTGTCGCGGGGAGCCTGGCGGTTTTCGCCGGCCGGGATGCCGGATTCGCGGCCAGGGGTAGCGAATTCACGGGTGTCACGAGTTTCGCGCGCCGGGGTAGCAGCTTCGCGGGCAGCGGGGCTAACCGGGGCCTTGGCCGCGGGCATTGTAACGTATATGATCCTTTTTCCGGGGACCGTGGACGGCTCGCCGCTGAAGACCGATGTTGACGGAGTTGTAACGGGATCGGCTATAGATTTTGCGGGTTCTGATACTACAGCCGAAGAATTGGCATTTGCTTTGACAGGAGATGATGTCTTTTTGTAAAAGCGGTCAAAGGGTTGTTCCTCAACAGCCGGGGCAAACGCGCTCAGCTCACCGATCTCACAGGGGTATCGCCAGGCCGCACTTTTGCCTTCGATCCAGACCAGGTCATAGGCCTTTAAACCCATCGTCTTTAGGTCCTCAAGGGAATAAGGGCCAGTTTGCTTGTTATTACGTAATAGCAAATACATAAATGATCCGTGTATACGATTTTGTTCAAATGGTACAGAGAAATGACAGCAAATTTTTCACCTGATATTGTTAGGGGTAAGTTATACTTGAAGTTGTACTTACAAAGGCGGGCTTTCAAGGGAAGAAGACGTAACAAATGTAGTATTTCTCTCATTAATATTGTAATGGAATGGAATCTTTTTGGCGAGATTTGTTAATCCCCCTAATCTTCCCGAACTTGTCAGCCCAACAATATATCTTTCATTTTCAAACAGAAAAATCAACGAAATGGATGCTGCTATACAGGAAAAAGTGGATTCATGGCTAAAAGGGAATTATGACCAGGCAACGAAAGAGGAAATTGCCAGGTTGCAGAAAGAGAATCCTAATGAATTGATAGAGAGCTTTTACCGTAGCCTGGAATTTGGTACCGGGGGGCTTAGGGGCATCATGGGAGTGGGTACCAACCGGATGAACAAATATACGGTGGGGATGGCTACCCAGGGATTCGCCAATTATCTGAAGGCTTCATTTCCCGGTCAGGAAGTCAGGGTCGCTATCGCGCACGACAGCCGCAACAACAGCCGATTCTTCGCGGAAACTACAGCTAACGTATTTGCAGCCAATGGAATAAAAGTTTTTCTTTTCCAGTCCCTCCGGCCTACTCCGGAGCTTAGTTTCGCCATCCGCAACCTGCGTTGTCAGGGTGGGGTGGTTTGTACGGCCTCCCACAATCCCAAAGAATACAATGGCTATAAGGCTTACTGGGACGACGGTGGACAACTGGTGCCGCCACACGACAAGAACGTCATCCGGGAAGTCGAGAAGATCGCCGGCATGGACGAGGTCAAATGGGGTGGAGGGGAGTCCAATATCACCATGATCGGAGCCGCCATGGACGAAGCCTATATCGCTATGGTCAGGAGTCTCTCCGTCTATCCGGAAGTCATTGAAAAGCAGCATAACCTGCGGATCGTTTATACGCCCATACACGGGACGGGTATCAAGCTGGTACCAGAAGTCCTCCAGCGTTTTGGCTTTACCAACGTACACGTCGTCGACGAGCAGGCCACCCCCGACGGGAATTTTCCGACGGTCGTCTATCCCAACCCGGAAGAGAGCGAGGCAATGAGCATCGGTCTGAGGAAGGCGCAGCAGATAGACGCGGATATATTACTGGGTACCGATCCCGACGCCGATCGGGTAGGCATCGGGGTAAAGGACAGGAAGGGCAGCTGGGTGCTGATGAACGGTAACCAGACCGCCGTCCTCGCCTTCAACTATATGATCGAAGCGCGGAAAGCAAAAGGCGTCGCTTCAGCGTCCGATATGGTAATAAAGACCATCGTGACGACCGAGCTCATCGACGAGATCGCCCGCCGCAGCGGAATAAATTGTTACAACGTACTGACAGGCTTTAAGTACATCGCCGAGCTGATCAAGGAGAAGGAAGGGACCGAGAACTATGTCATCGGCGGGGAGGAAAGCTATGGGCTGATGATCGGCAGCCAGATCAGGGATAAGGACGCGGTCAGCGCCGTTGCCCTGCTTTGCGAAATGGCGGCCTATGAGAAGGACAAGGGACGCAGTCTGTACGAGAAGCTGGTCGACCTTTACGTCGAATACGGATTCTATAAGGAATCCCTGATCTCCATCACGAAGAAGGGGATGAACGGACAGAAGGAGATCGCCGACATGATGAGCGCCTACCGGAGCCAGCCCCCGGCCACGATCAACGGCTCGCCGGTGGTTCAGTTGCTGGACTATGAATTGCGCACGGGCAAGAATCTCCAGACGGGCGAGTCCTGGCCGATAACGCTGCCGAAGTCGAACGTGCTGCAGTTCATTCTGGCCGACGGCAGCAAGATATCCGCGCGTCCTTCCGGTACCGAACCCAAGATCAAGTTCTACTTCAGCGTGCATACCAGGCTGGGCTCGGCTGCGGAGTTCGATGCGAGGAATGCGGAGCTCGCGGGGAGGATCGAGGGGATAATAAAGGATATGAAATTGAAGTAAGCATTCAAAGAGAATAAAAAAGGGGCGCCGGTGAAGCGCCCCTTTTCGTTTACGTACCTAAGGATTATACTTTTCGATAAACCAACCGCCAGCGGTCTGGTTGTTCCCGATGGCCCACAGCCGTCCGTTGCGGGTGGTAAAATTGATCACCACATCTCCGCTGCGCAACGACCAGACCGGCGACCAGGTCTGTCCCCCGTCTGTCGATTTATATATCTTTTCGTTATAAGCAGCATATCCCGTCAATTCGTCGGTGAACAGGGCGGCCGTCGCCTTTTGCGGCAATACTGTCCAGGTCCTGTTGCCGGTATATTTCAGCAGGTCGTTGTCGCTGGTGACGGCAAAGCCCAACGCATTATAGATCATCTGGACCTGCGTAAGTCCGGTTGCGGCGGTGACGCCGGAGGGCAACAGGTATTCATCATAAACGCCATTGGTCTTGACGGCGACGAGCGGGCGGTATACGGCCGGGAATACTGTCTTGTCGGTCCCTACGCCGCCGAGCAGGAGGTTATCGGCATCGACAGCGGAAAGAGATCCCCATACCAGGCTACTTCCCGCCCATTTGCTCTGGTAGTCCTGTGTGAACTCCGATGTGGTATCGAAGCTGGCGCCGGTAACTCTATAAATGCGTCCCGCGGCGCCGGCAATGAGCCCTGTCGTGGGACCCGTCATATATTGTCCGATGATGAGATCGTTCAGTCCTGCGGGTAATCTGTGATTTGTCCACGATCTTGCTCCATCGCGGGTGATGTTGACGAAGCCAAGGTCGCCGCTCCATACCGTAGCGGTGTCGAACACGGACATACAGAGTGCGTTGCCATAATGAAAGTCGGGATGCTGCCAGCTGAGGCCGCCGTCTGTGGTCTTCAGGAGATTGTCTTTGTAGTGCATATAGCCGATGGTGTCATCGGCGAATGCCAGCGAGATACAGGCCGACTCGAAACCGACGTAGTTCAGCACGCCATTGCCGCGGTAAAGGTCAAACCAGCCTTTCGGCTCGGGGCATTTAACGGTCAGGTTATAGGTGTTGGTATACCTGGTTTTGCCATTGATCGTGACGGAGAGCGTGAGCGTGCGGCTTCCATAATAGTGCAGCTGGGAAGCCGGCGGCAGGGTCACGGCGACAAGGCTGTCCTGGCACCGGTCGACCTTTAGCACAATCGTATCCAGCTGTATTGCGACAATGGAGGCATCGGTTCCCAGGGCTTTTCCGCGCAGCAGCAGCGGGTCGCCTGCGTTAAGGATCTGGGAGGACAGCGAAGTAATGGTGGTAGCCGGTGGTGTGGTGGTCGGGGTCTGTTCGTTCTTCTTACAGGCGACGAGCAGCAATAAGATCGCGAGCACGGCCGCGGCGGATGTGCGTCGCCGGTGGACGGGGGATAAGATCAACATAGTCAGTTTTTTAAAGAGTATCGAATTTTAAATCAGGCTCAAAGAAAGCAGAAAACTCCCGCCGAAACAATAGGGGAAACACTTAGCCTGCAAAAAAACAAAAACCGCCCCGGCGGAGCGGGAACGGTCTTGTATATACGATTATTTCTATTCCTATGCGGAGCAGGTCACGCAGCCTTCCTGCATGGTGCATGTCGGCCCGATGACGTCCTCGCCGGCTTCGGCCTGTGCGACCTGGACGGCGCTGGGGTTGACCAGTGGCTCGATCATCTTGCCGCCCTGGCGCTCGACCGTGAACTGTACGGCCTGTGAAGCGGCCTGGGTGCGCAGGTAGTACATACCGGTCTTCAGGCCTTTTTTCCAGGCGTGGAAGTGCATGGAGGTCAGTTTGCCGGCAGAAGGCGTATCGACGAAGAGGTTCAGCGACTGCGACTGACAGATATAGGCGCCGCGGTCTGCCGCCATGTCGATGATATTCCGCTGCTTGATCTCCCAGACGGTCTTGTAGATATCCTTGATATTGGCTGGTATCTCGTCGATGGCCTGGATGGAGCCGTTGTGGAAGATGATCTTGTTCTTCATGTCGTCGTTCCAGAGGTTGAGGTCTACCAGGTCTTTCAGCAGGTGCTTGTTGACCACGACGAACTCGCCGCTGAGGACCCTTCTGACGTAGATATTCGACGTGTATGGCTCGAAGCACTCGTTGTTGCCGAGGATCTGCGAAGTGGAGGCCGTCGGCATGGGGGCAACGAGGAGGGAGTTGCGAACGCCGTGTTTGACCACTTCGTCCTTGAGGCGGTACCAGTCCCAGCGGAGGGTCGGCTCGACGCCCCAGAGGTCGAACTGGAACTGACCCTTGCTGGCCGGAGAGCCCTGGAAGGTCGCGTAGGCCCCTTCCAGTTTGGCAAGGTCTTTCGACGCCGTCATGGCAGCGAAATAGATCGTCTCGAATATTTCCTTGTTGAGCTGTTTGGCGGCGTCGCTCTCGAAGGGCAGGCGCAGCAGGATGAACGCGTCGGCGAGACCCTGTACGCCAAGGCCTATCGGACGGTGGCGGGTGTTTGAGTTGCGGGCCTCTTCTACCGGGTAGTAGTTGTGGTCGATGATCTTGTTGAGGTTCTTCGTGACCTCATATGTGATATCGTACAACCTCTGGTGGTCGAACTGTCCGTTGATGACAAAGCGGGGCAGTGCCAGTGAAGCGAGGTTACACACCGCTACTTCATCGGTGGAAGTATATTCGATGATCTCGGTGCAGAGGTTGGAGCTCTTGATCGTACCCAGGTTCTGCTGGTTGCTCTTTCGGTTGGCGGCGTCTTTGTAGAGCAGGTAAGGGTTGCCGGTCTCGATCTGTGCGTCGAGGATGGCGAACCAGAGGTCCTGCGCCTTGACCGTACGGCGGGCGCGGCCTTCCTTCTCGTATTGTGCATAGAGGGCTTCGAAATCGGCGCCCCAGGTCTCGTGCAGGCCGGGAGCTTCGTGGGGGCAGAAAAGGCTCCAGTTGCCGCCGGATTCGACGCGCTGCATGAAGAGGTCGGGTATCCAGAGGGCATAGAAGAGGTCGCGTGCGCGGAGCTCGTCCTTCCCGTGGTTCTTGCGCAGGTCGAGGAACTCGAATACGTCGGCGTGCCAGGGTTCGAGATAGATGGCAAAGGCGCCTTTGCGTTTGCCGCCGCCCTGGTCTACGTAGCGGGCGGTGTCGTTGAAGACGCGCAGCATCGGGATGATACCGTTGCTGGTGCCGTTGGTACCGCCGATATACGAGCCGGTAGCGCGGATATTGTGGATGGACAGGCCGATGCCGCCCGCGCTCTGGGAGATCTTTGCCGTCTGTTTGAGCGTGTCATAGATACCGTCGATGCTGTCGTCCTTCATGGTGAGGAGGAAGCAGGAGCTCATCTGCGGTTTCGGGGTGCCGGCATTGAACAGGGTAGGAGTGGCGTGCGTAAACCAGCGCTCGCTCATCAGGTGATAGGTCTTGATGGCGCTCTCGATGTCTTCGTGGTGGATGCCGATGGCTACGCGCATATACATGTGCTGCGGTCTTTCCACGACCTTGCCGTCGACCTTCAACAAATAGGATTTCTCCAGTGTCTTGAAGCCGAAATAGTCGAAGCCGTAGTCACGGTCATAGATGATGGTGGAGTCCAGCAGCTCGGCGTTCTTCAGGATAATTTCCCAGATATCGTCGGCCAGCAGCGGTACGAGCTTGCCGGTCTTGCTGTCTTTGCATTCGTACAGGAGCTTCATCGTGTCGGAGAAGCTCTTGATCGTGTTCTTATGGAGATTGCTCACCGCGATGCGGCTGGCGAGCAGGGCATAGTCGGGGTGTTTCACCGTGAGGGAGGCCGCTGTTTCGGCGGCGAGGTTGTCCAGCTCGGTGGTGGTCACGCCATCGTAGAGGCCTTCGATGACCTTTTTTGCGACGTCTATGGAGTTAACGAAGCGGCGGTCGAGGCCGTAGCTGAGTTTTTCGATACGGGCCGTGATCTTGTCGAACTTCACGGATTCCTGTTTCCCGTTTCTTTTGATGACGAACATATTATATAGATTTAATGGGTGTTAGTTAAAAATCTTCTTCGAGGCTGAAGGTTTGTGCGTCCTTGCCTGACATGACGCCGGATTTTTGATAGTCGCCGACCCTCTTCTCGAAGAAGTTGGTTTTGCCCTGTAAGGAGATCATTTCCATGAAGTCGAAGGGATTGGCGGCATTGAAGTGTTTGGGATAGCCCAGTTCGGCCAGCCAGCGGTCGGCTACGAACTCGATGTATTGCTGCATCAGCCGGGCGTTCATGCCGATGAGGTCGACGGGGAGCGCCTCGGTGATGAATTCCTTTTCGATCCTGACGGCGTCGGTGATGATGTTCAGCACCTCTTCGTGGGGGAGTTTGTTCTCCAGCATGCTGTACAGCAGGCAGGCGAATTCGCAGTGAAGGCCTTCGTCCCTGCTGATGAGCTCGTTGCTGAACGTCAGCCCGGGCATCAGCCCTCTTTTCTTCATCCAGAAGATGCTGCAGAAGCTGCCGCTGAAGAAGATGCCTTCGACCGCAGCAAAGGCGACCAGGCGCTCGGCAAAGCTGCCGTTCTCGATCCAGCGCAGCGCCCACTCCGCTTTTTTCTGCACGGCGGGAACGGTATCGATGGCGTGGAACAGGCGGTACTTTTCCTGGGGATCCTTTATGTACGTGTCGATGAGGAGGGCATAGGTCTCGGAGTGGATATTCTCCATCATGATCTGGAATCCGTAAAAGCAACGCGCTTCGGGTAGCTGGACCTCACTCATGAAGTTGACGGCCAGGTTCTCGTTGACGATACCGTCGCTGGCTGCAAAAAAGGCGAGAACGTGGGAAATAAAATGACGTTCGCCGTCGTTTAATTTCGCCCAGTCCTGAAGGTCGGCGCCCAGGTCGATCTCTTCAGCGGTCCAGAAGCTGGCTTCGTGCTTCTTGTACATCTCCCACACTTTGGGGTAGTTGATGGGAAGGATGACAAATCGTTCCTTATTTTCTTTCAATAAGATCTCGTTTCCGCTATCCATTATAATAGATTTCAGATTATCAAATAGTAGTATGGCTCAAGGGAATTCTTTCGGCGCAGGCCTCCAGGGGCGTCAAAAGGGCCGTCCGGTTTGACCGGCGCCCTTGTCAACCAAAAGAACTAACCCAAAAATAATATAGCCCCCCGATAAGAGGGGCTATTGTTATCCACTGCATGTGCAATACTTATTTGGCGGTTTGGGAAGACACAAGGGGCGGACGTTACGGGCTGATATGCCCGCCGGAACCCGCGCCGGCAGGGCTTATTCGATAACTTTTTCGCTGATCTTCCCGGTGGCCTTGTTTTTCAGGATGACCTTTTTGGCGCCATAGTGCGTCATTTCTTCTTTCACCAGGTAGTTTTCACCGTCATATTCCGTGAGATGGCTGTCTTTGCTGACGCCTGTCTTCCCGCGCCAGATATCGAGCTGGACGGGTTCCCAGAGTTTGGTTTTTGCGCTGCGGTAGGCCGCGTCGATGACGGCGTTGACGACGTATCCGTCATAGAAGGTCTCCTTCGGTGCGCGGCCCTGTTCGAGCGAGTTGAAGACGTCGGTGAACATGTGGTTGTAACCCAGATCATTGATCTCGTCGCCGACGGGGAAAAGCCAGCCTGTATTGCTTTCCGCCTTTTCGGCTACATAGTCCGCGCCTTTGCCCGTGGTGAACATCTCCAGACCGGTGCGCAGGAAATTGTTGATCCAGATGGTGCCTTCGGTGCCCATGACCTCGTCGCGGAGGTCCATGCCGCCGCGGAAGGTCCAGCTGACCTCGAACTG
>Ga0068853_100001683_pt1 | contig 16187 bp, 15 predicted proteins | sample KBSCornC32_FD_65655 | JGI IMG/M metagenome (GOLD analysis project Ga0068853, IMG submission 65655) | Corn rhizosphere microbial communities from Kellogg Biological Station, Michigan, USA - KBS Corn C3-2 | ecosystem: Host-associated > Plants > Roots > Rhizosphere > Soil ...
GGTTCTCCGAATTGCAGGGAAAAATCTGCAAGGCGCTGGAGACGCTCGAAAACGAGGCGCCCGACAAGCTCTATCCGGGCAATGCGGGCGTTTTTTCTCGCAAGCCATGGAAGCGCAGGGACTTTACGGGAGCGTCCATCTCGGGTTCACCCGAGATGGACCATAAAAAATCCAAGTCGGGTAAACCCGACTTGGATGGCGGTGGCGGTACGATGGCGATTCTCTCCGGCCCGCTGTTCGAAAAAGCCGGGGTGCATGTTTCCACGGTGCATGGGCAATTCGCGCCGGAATTCCGCGCACAAATTCCCGGTGCCGAAATCGATCCGCGCTTCTGGGCGGCGGGCATCTCGGTGATCGTGCACCCGCGCAACCCGCATGTCCCCGCCGTGCATTTCAATACGCGCCATGTGATCACAACGAAGGCATGGTTCGGCGGCGGCGCGGATCTGACGCCCGTGCTCGACCGGCGGCGCACCCAAACCGATCCAGACACGGTCGCCTTTCATGCCGCGATGAAAGCCGCCTGCAACAAGCATAAAAAGGTCGCCTCGCACGATGAGTTCAAGCAAAAGTGCGACGAATATTTTTTCCTGAAGCACAGAAACGAACCGCGCGGCATCGGCGGCATTTTTTTCGACTACCGCGACAGCGGAAACTGGAAAGCGGATTTCGCTTTCGTCCGCGAAGTGGGGCTCGCCTTCCTGAAAATCTATCCGGCGCTGGTGCGGAAAAATTTCAAGACGCCGTGGACGGAGGCGGAGCGCGACGAGCAGCTCATCCGCCGCGGTCGCTATGTCGAATTCAATTTGCTGTACGACCGCGGCACGGTGTTCGGCCTGAAGACCGGCGGCAATGTCGATTCGATTTTGTCGTCGCTGCCGCCGGAAGTGAAATGGCCGTGAGCTAGCGCCGCTGCAAATCGGCCGGCGAGATCAGAACCGAAAAGCGCTCGCACCAGATCACGACGCTGGGATAATCCTTCAGGTTCACGCCCGCCGGGATGGAATAGCGCTGGCTGCCCTTGAACGCGCGCAGCCCACCGAGATCGACATACATCGCGTCCTTCACGTCGCCGTTGTTCCGGATCGATGCCTTCGGGACGAGATAGACGTGATAGGCCGGCCCCGGACCGACTTCGAAGTCCGGCTCCAAAAACACGGTGCGCTCATAGACGCTGACCTTGCCGCGTCCCCAATGCACCGGATCGGACGGGTTGGCGTGAATGAAGGTGCCGGTCGCGACCAGCGCCGAGCGGTCGGCTTCGGTCAGGTGTTCGGCCGCGGGCGGCGGCGGAAATACATACGGGAAAAAGAAAAAGCCGAGCGCAACACCGAAAGCGGTGCCGAGAACACCGCCGAGGAAAAAGATGAAAACGCTGCGAAAAAATCCGCGCATGAATTCCTCCCTTGTCGCCTACGCTAAGAGGACGTTGCACGCTCCGCAATTAAATTTAGGCTCACTTTGTCTTGAGGGAATCCGGCCTCGATCCAGGCCGTTTCCGCGCGGGCGAGCGCGGCGCCCAACGCCGGTCCCTTCTCCACGCTGCGATCCATGAAGTCTTTGGCCTTCAGCGGAAACTCCGGCGGCGTCCAGCGATCCGGCAGCGAAACGAGATCGAGCCAGGCTTTGTCGTTATCCTTCGCTTGCGAACGGGCGAGCGCGATCACGGCGCGGTCACGAAAATTTTCCGCCCCGATGCGATAGAGGAGCGCCTTCGCGGCCTGCTCTCCCGCTTGCGGCGAAATCCGCCACCAGCGATCGCCCATTGAGCGCAGCCGCTCATGTTCGGTATTGGCGAGCCGCAGCCGCTCGCGCAAACGATCGGCATCCTCGACGATGAAAACCCCAAGCGCCGCGAGATGCCGCACGGCATCCTTCGGCAGCTTCGCCGCCGTTTCCACTTTCACCAGGTTAGAATAGCTCGCGAGGAGCGGCACGCCGCCCAACACCGCCCCGAGCAGGCCCGTTTCGCTCATGACCGCGAGCGTCGGCACAGCGTGCGGCGTCATGATGAGTTTCAAGAGCTCCGCGCGCACGCGCTCGCGCGAAAGCGCCGCAAGGCCGCCGCGCGCGCGGATACAAGCCGCGAGTCCTTCGCGATCCATCTGCCCTGCGCCATAGCCGGCATGAAAGCGGAAAAAGCGAAGCACGCGCAGATAATCTTCGCGGATGCGCGTCTCGGCATCGCCGATGAACCGCACCTTGCGCGCTTCGAGATCTTTCAATCCGCCGACGAAATCCACCACCGTCCCGTCGCGCTTGAGCGAAAGTGCGTTCATGGTGAAATCGCGCCGCTCCGCGTCACGCTTCCAGTCGCGCCCGAAGCGCACTTTCGCATGGCGGCCGTCGGTCTCGACGTCTTCCCGCAGCGTCGTCACCTCGAACGGCTTGCCGTCGATCACCACGGTGACGGTGCCGTGCTCGATTCCTGTCGGCACCGGATGGAAGCCCGCTTTTTTCGCGCGCTTCACCACTTCGTCAGGCACGGCGGTGGTCGCAAGATCGATTTCGCCGACCGGCATCCGCAACAGCGCGTTCCGCACCGCGCCGCCGACCACGCGCGTTTCCTCGCCGTCCGAATTCAGCGCGTCGAGCAGCTTTGACAGCGGACCGCTCGACAGCCACGGCGCTTGCTTGGAATCTAGCGCGGCCGTGGCGCCGCTCATTTAATCTCACCCGGTACGAGCTTGCCGTTTTCCATATGCGCGGGCGTGTAGGTGCCGCCGGGCGGCGCACCGCCGAAATGCGCGAAGAAAATCAGGCTCATGATCACGAGCGCGAGGCCGCCGCAGGCAAGCATCGTGAGCACTTTGAGACGCCAATGCTCCTTCTCACGCGCATCGCGCTGCGTAGCGACCAGGTAAATTGCATAAAGCGCGAAAGGCGCAATGAAGAGCGCGATTTCGAGAATGGTTCTGCTCATGACAGCCGCTCATATAACCGGCGAATCATACCCGCCGTCGCGCCCCAGATGTAATGCTCTCCATAGGGCATCGCATAGTAGCTCCGGATCAATCCCCGCCATTCGCGGTTGTGACGCAGGTGATTGTCCGGCGACATCAGGAAATCGAACGGCACCTCGAAGGCGTCGACGACTTCGCTCGGATTGAGGTGAAGCGTGAAGCCGGGGCGGACAAGCGCCACCACCGGCACGATGCGAAAGCCGGTACCCGAAAGATACGGCTCGAGATAGCCGAGGGGCGTGATGAGCTCGCGCGCAAGCCCGATCTCCTCCATCGCTTCGCGCATCGCCGCGTCGGCGGGATCGCGGTCGCCCTCGTCGATCCGCCCGCCGGGAAACGCCACCTGGCCGGAATGCGTCGCGAGTTTCTCCGCGCGGCGCGTGAGCAGGAATGTCGGTGCGTCATGCGCGACAATCGGCATCAGCACCGCCGCCGGACGAAACGGCCTGCCGGCGAGGATGTCCGCCATGTTCTTCGCAACCTGATGATCGCCCTGCTGCTCGGTGAGCTCTTCCAGCGAGGCGGGCGCTTCCAGATTGGCGGGTGTCTTCAGCGATAGCCGTTCTTTCGCGCGCGCGACGAAGTCGCGCAGCGATACCGGAATCTCGGCCGCCGTTTTTGTCTCGTTCATGCAATCCCTGCGATGGTTTCTTCTGGCGCGATCGGGAAAAATTCTCCCGCCGAGCAAACGCCGAACAGGCGCTCAAAGCCTTGTTCGCGCACTTCGCCGAGCGCGACAAGATCGAAAAACAAGGCGCGCGTCACCTTCGCCCATAAATCCCTGCGTACATGAAGATAAGGCTTGATGCCGCCGGTGCCCTTCTCAGGTTCGAAGCGCAGCCGATGCTCGGAATCACAGCGCACGATATCGTCGACATTGGTGCGAAAAATCAGGCTCTGCTCCGGCCCGCGATTTTCGACCTCAAGCTCGACCGCAAGAAACGGCGCATCGTCGACCCGGATTCCAACCTTCTCCACCGGCGTCACCAGAAAATGCTTGCCGCCTTCCCGCTTCAGCACGGAGGCGAAGAGCTTGACCAAAGCCGGCCGGCCGATCGGAGTGCCGAGATAGAACCACGTCCCGTCGGAGGCGATCCGCATGTCGAGATCGCCGCAATAAGGCGGATTCCACTTTTCGACCGGCGGAAGACGATCCTTGCCGATGCGGGCGGCAAGGGATTCCAGGCCTGATGGAGGGCTTTCGGCCATCTTTTCTCCCGCGGCGGGCGGGCTCTCGGCTTTGTGAACCCCGGCCCCCGCTCGTTGTTGATAAGGCGAGCTTAGCCCGTCTCGCCGCCTCGGAAGCCGCCTTGATTGCGACGGACTCCAGAGGTTTCCTGCATGGAACTAGCATCGCGACTCAGCAAATCGGCCTAAGATCGGGCCCTGGCGTCGAAAACCCCAACGCGGAGACCCGAATGACTTCCGCCCCGAACGAAGCCCCCGAAACTCTCGACGACATGATCGTGCGCGCCGCCGAAAGCACCGCGGCGAGCATCCGTGCCGCCCGCGCCGCCATCGGCGCGGTGATCTTCGGCCAGGACGAAGTGGTCGACCGCGCGCTCATCACCATTCTCGCCGGCGGCCACGCCCTTCTCGTCGGCGTTCCGGGACTCGCGAAAACGAAGCTCGTCGACGCCATGGGCACCGTGCTCGGGCTCGACGCCCGCCGCATCCAGTTCACCCCTGATTTGATGCCGTCCGACATTCTCGGCGCCGAAGTGCTGGAGGAAAGCGCGGGCGGCAAGCGCGGCTTCCGTTTCATCAAGGGGCCGATCTTCTCGCAACTCCTGCTCGCCGACGAGATCAACCGCGCGAGCCCGCGCACGCAATCGGCGCTATTGCAAGCGATGCAGGAATATCATGTCAGCGTCGCGGGCACGCGCCATGACGTGCCGCGCCCCTTCCATGTGCTCGCGACCGAAAACCCGATCGAGCAGGAAGGCACGTATCCGCTGCCGGAAGCGCAGCTCGACCGCTTCCTGATGGAAATCGACGTCGGCTACCCCGACCGTGACGCCGAGCGGAAGATTCTCTTCGACACCACCGGCGTCGAGGAGACGAAGCCCCGCGCCGCGATGACCGCGGACGACTTGATGGCAGCGCAGCGTCTCGTGCGCCGCATTCCCGTCGGCGAGTCCGTGGTGAATGCGATCCTCGATCTCGTGCGCGCCGCGCGCCCCGGTGAAAATTCCGATGTGGCGAAGCTGATCGCCTGGGGGCCCGGCCCGCGCGCGAGCCAAGCCTTGATGCTCGCCGTGCGCGCCCGCGCGCTACTCGACGGGCGGCTTGCACCGTCGATCGACGACGTGATCGCGCTCGCCGAGCCGGTGCTGAAGCACCGCATGGCGCTCACCTTTGCGGCGCGCGCCGACGGCGAAACCATCGACGGCATCATCGGAAGGCTCAAGGCCAAGATGGCATGAACGCGACCCGCACGACCGCGAACCCCGTCGGCAGCGCGAAGCAATCCGCGCAGCGGCTGGTCGCGGCGATGCCGCGGCTCGTGCTGGAAGCGCGGCGCGTCGCGGCTTCCGTCTTTCACGGCTTGCACGGCCGCCGCCGTGCCGGTCCCGGCGAGAATTTCTGGCAATACCGCCGCTTTCATTCCGGCGAGCCCGCGCAGCGTGTCGACTGGCGCCGTTCGGCGCGCGACGACCATCTCTATGTGCGCGAGCGCGAATGGGAAGCGGCGCACACGATCTGGATCTGGCCGGATCGCTCGCCATCGATGGATTTTTCTTCCAAGCACGGACTGGAATGGAAGCTCGATCGCGCGCTCGTGCTCGCCTTCGCGCTCGGTGAACTGCTCGTGCGCGGCGGCGAACGCGTCGGCATTCCCGGCATCATGCGTCCGACTGCGAACCGCGCCGTGATCGACCGCATGGCGGAGGCGATCCTGCACGAAACGGGCAGCCCCGAAAGCCTGCCGCCGCCATTCACCGCGGGGCCGCGCGACGAGATTTGTCTTCTCGGCGATTTCTGGAGCCCGGCTGCGCAGGTCACCGGCGCGATCGCCGCCATGGCCTCGAACGGCGCGATGGGACACGTCGTGCAGATCGTCGATCCCGCCGAAGAGACGTTCCCCTATGCCGGGCGCGTCGAATTTCTCGAGCCCGAAGGCGCGGGCTCGATCACCGTCGGCCGCGCGGAGATGTGGCGCGAGGATTATGTCCGCCGCATCGCGCTTCATCGCGACCGCATCCGCGCGGAAACCGCCCGCCATGGCTGGGAGTTCATCATTCATCACACCGACCGGCCCGCGAGCGAGCTTCTGCTCGCGCTCCGCGCCCGTATGGGCGAGACGCCCAACGCCATCGCGCGGCAGCAGACCGCCATACGCACCCATGAGGCGGCGGCATGATCCCCGGCCTGCCGCTCGATTTTACGTCACCCATTCTACTGACGGCGCTTCTGGCGCTGCCGGTGTTGTGGTGGCTCTTACGCTTGCTGCCACCGCGCCCGCGCAAGATTGCATTCCCGCCGACCCGCATCCTGTTCGACATCGAGCCGAAGGAAGAGACGCCCGCGCGCACGCCATGGTGGCTCACCGCGCTGCGGCTCTTGCTCGCAACGCTCATTGTCCTCGCTGCGGCGGGGCCGATCTGGAATCCGGCGCCCGCCGGCATGCGCGCGAGCGGGCCGATTGTGCTGTTGCTCGATTCCGGCTGGGCTTCGGCGGCATCGTGGGAGCAGCGGTTGCGCGCAGCGAACGACATCATCACCCGCGCCGAAAACGACCGCCGCTCGATCGCGCTGATCGCGAGCGGCGCGCCGCAAAAGGATGTTTCGCTCTTGCGCCCCGGCGAGGCGCGCGAAGCACTCCGCCTCATTGTACCGACCCCATATACGCCGGTGCGCGCTGACGCGCTCTCGCCGCTCTCGCAAATTCTCCGCCAGCATGCCGACGCCTCGGTGATCTGGCTTGCTGACGGTATCGATACCGGCGGCGGCGCGGATTTCACCAAGCGCTTGAGCGAACTCGCCGGTGACCGGCTGACGATATTGAACGGCGGCATTCCTTCCGCACGCGCGCTCAAGGCACCCGACAACGCGGCGGGCGGGCTCACCGTGAAAGTTCTGCGCGCCGACGAAACCGCGCTCGCCACGGGGAGCGTGCGCGCCCGCGATCTGCGCGGCCTTCTGCTCGGCGAAGCGCCGTTTTCCTTCAAGGCCGGCGAGCTTGAAACCGAGGCCCGTTTCGATCTTCCGGTCGAAATCCGCAACGATATCGCCCGCATCGAGATCGCGAACGAGCGCTCGGCAGGCGCCGTGCAATTGCTCGACAAGCGCTGGCGCCGCCGCGCCGTCGGCATCGTCTCGGGCGGCACCATCGACACGCGCCAGCCGCTTCTCTCCGCGAGCTACTACCTTACCCGCGCGTTGGGCCCGTTCGCCGATGTGCGGGCGGCGGAGAGCGCCGCGCCAAGCGAAGCGATCGGGCGCTTCATCGACGAGCGCCTGCCGGTAATGATCCTCTCCGATGTCGGCACCATCGCGCCCGCCGCGCGGCAGAAGCTCGAACAGTGGATCGATAATGGCGGGCTCCTGATCCGCTTCGCCGGCCCTCGTCTTGCCGCCGCGGAAGACGACGACCTCGTGCCGGTGCGCCTGCGGCGCGGCGGCCGCGTGCTCGGCGGCAGCATGTCGTGGGAGCAGCCGCAGAAGCTCGGCGCGTTCCCGCGCGAGAGCCCGTTCCACGAACTTGCCGTGCCGGACGACGTCACCGTCGCGCGCCAGGTGCTCGCCGAGCCCGACGCACAACTCGCCGACCGCACCTGGGCGGCGCTCGCCGACGGTACGCCGCTCGTGACCGCTGTGAAGCGCGGCCGTGGGCTCTTGGTGCTATTCCACGTCGCCGCCGATACGCGCTGGTCGAACCTGCCGCTCTCCGGCACGTTCGTGGAAATGCTGCGCAAGACGATCGCGCTTGCCGGCACGATGGCCGAAGATAGCGCACGCCCCGCTTCGCCCCGGCATTCGGTACAAACGATCGCGCCCGCGCGATTGCTCGACGGCTTCGGCACGCTGATCGCGCCGGGGCCGACCGCGCGGCCGATCCCTACCGATTTCGACGAACACGCGAGCGCCGACCATCCGCCCGGTTTCTACGGCCCGCCGGAAAGCTTAGTTGCCGTCAACACGCTCGCGCCGAACGACACGCTCGCGCCGCTCGATTTCGGCGCGCTGAAGGTCGAGCCGTATCGGCAGGCGGCCGCCGTCGATCTTCGCGCCATCATGCTGATGGGTGTGATGCTCTTGATGCTGGCGGATGGCCTGATCGTCCTTTGGCTCTCCGGCGGCGCAAGCCGTCTCACTTGGCGGCGCGCGGGCACCGCCGCGCTGATCGCGGCTGCCGTCTTCGCGTGGAACGGCGAGCGTGCTTTCGCGCAATCCAGCCCGGCAAGGCCCGCGCTCAGCGCCGCCGACGATTTCGCGCTGCGCGCAACGCTGCAAACGCGCCTCGCCTATGTCATCACCGGCAATAACGAAGTGGATAATGTGAGCCGCACCGGCCTCGAAGGCCTCTCGCTCTTTCTCGCGCAGCGCACCGCGCTCGAACCGGGCGATCCGATGGGCGTCGATCCGGCGCGCGACGAGCTCGCCTTTTTCCCCATTCTCTATTGGCCGATCGCGCCGGACGCCGTGAAGCCGACGCCCGCCGCGCTCGCGAAAATCGACGCTTACATGAAACAGGGCGGCACGATTTTGTTCGACACCCGCGACGCTTTCGCCTCGCTCGGCCGCGGAGCCGCCGTTTCGCCCGCGCTCACCAAACTGCGCGAGATTCTCTCCTCGCTCGACATTCCCGAACTCGAGCCGGTGCCGCAGGATCACGTGCTGACGAAATCCTTCTTTCTGCTGCGGGATTTTCCCGGCCGCTTCGCCACCGGCAAATTATGGGTGGAAGCGCTCCCCGACGCGGCGGAAAGCGAAACGCGGCCCGCGCGCGCCGGCGACGGTGTCTCGCCCATTCTCATTACCTCGAACGATCTCGCCGGCGCCTGGGCGATCAACGCCGATGGCCAGCCGCTTTTGCCGATCACCCAGAACGAGCCGCGCCAGCGCGAATTCGCCTATCGCGCGGGCACGAACATTGTGATGTATGTACTCACCGGCAACTACAAGGCGGATCAAGTGCATGCGCCGGCATTGATCGAGCGGCTGGGGCAGTAGAGTCATGGGTTACGGCATCGCGTTCGATCCCCTCGTTTCCACCCCGCTCCTGATCGCGGCCGGGGCCGCCGCGCTGCTTGTTGTCGCGCTTCTTCTCCTTTCGCGTTCGCGTAGCGCGATTATCCGCACGCTGGCGTTCGCGACGGCATTTCTCGCGCTCGCCAATCCTTCCTTCACCCGCGAAGACCGCGAACCGCTTTCCTCGGTTGCGGCGGTCGTGATCGACAAGAGTGGAAGCCAGCGTTTCGGCGAACGCACGCAGGAAGCGGAAAAAGCGCGCGCGGCTCTCGTTGAGCAACTCGGCAAGATTCCGGGGCTCGAAGTCCGCACCGTCGAGGCGGGCGACAGCGAGCAGGGCGAAGGCACACGGCTCTTTACCGCGCTGAACAACGCACTTTCCGACGTGCCGCCCGAACGCTTCGCGGGCGCGATTTTCGTCACCGACGGCCGGGTGCACGATGTGCCCGACCCCGCGGCGCTCGGCTTTCAGGCGCCCGTGCATGGCGTCATCACCGGGCGTCCCGACGAGCGCGACCGCCGCGTTTCGCTCACGGCGACACCCCGCTTCGGCATCGTCGGACAGAAACAGACGATCGGCTACAAGGTCGAGGACGAAGGCGTGCCACAGGGTGCGCGGGTGCAGATCACGGTTCGCCGCGACGGTGAAATCGTCTCGCGCCCGATCGTCACAGCCGGCGAAAAAGCAAATGTGCAGGTCGATATTCCGCACGCCGGCCAGAACATCGTCGAGATCGAAGCGGCGGCGCTCGACGGCGAGCTTACGCCGCTCAACAACCGCGTCGCGGTTTCCATCGACGGCGTGCGGGAAAAATTGCGCGTCCTCCTCGTCTCCGGCGAGCCGCATTCGGGCGAGCGCACCTGGCGCAATCTTCTGAAGTCGGATGCGAATGTCGATCTCGTCCACTTCACTATTCTTCGCCCGCCGGAAAAGCAGGACGGCACGCCGATCAATGAGCTTTCCCTGATTGCGTTTCCGACGCGCGAGCTCTTTCAGCAGAAGATCAAGGAATTCCAGCTCATCATCTTCGACCGCTACGCCCAGCAAGGCGTGCTGCCGCTGATCTATTTCGACAACATCGTGAGTTACGTGCGCGAGGGCGGGGCGATACTGATCGCGGCCGGCAGCGATTATGCAAGCTCCGCTTCGATCTACCGCTCGCCGCTGGAAAATATCCTACCCGCCGAGCCGACCGGCCATGTGAGCGAAGGGCCGTTCCTGCCGACGTTGACCGAGGCCGGCAAGCGCCATCCGGTGACCCGCGCCCTGCCCGGTTCGGAAACGACACCGCCGCACTGGAGCCGCTGGTTCCGCCTTGTCGATGCGCGCACCGAAACCGGCGGCACCGCGCTGATGAACGGCGTGAACAACAACCCGCTCTTGGTGCTGTCGCGTCAGGGCGAAGGGCGCGTCGCGCTTCTGCTCTCCGACCACATCTGGCTATGGGCGCGCGGCTACGAAGGCGGCGGCCCGCATCTCGACCTGATGCGGCGGCTTTCGCATTGGCTCATGAAGGAGCCCGAACTTGAAGAAGAGCGGCTCACGCTGAAACTGCAAGGCAGCCAGCTCGCCGCCGAGCGCCGCACCATGCGCGACGAGGCCGCGCCCGTCACGGTCACGACGCCTTCCGGCGAAAAGCGTACGCTTGCACTCGCGCAAGTCGAGCCGGGACTCTTCCGCGCGCTCACGCCCGCAAACGAGCTTGGCCTGTGGCGCGCCACCGATGGGCAGCTTTCGACGCTGGTGAATGTCGGCCCGATCAATCCGCTCGAATTCGCCGCCGTCACCAGCACCAAGGAAGTGATGGCGCCGATCGCGAAGGCGACCGGCGGCGGCGTCTGGCGGCTCGCCGAGCTTGGCGGCATCCCGCGCATCGTCGGCGTCCACTCGGGCGAACGCTTCGCCGGCTCCGATTGGCTCGGCCTGAAGCTGCGCGATGCGAGCATCGTGCGCGGGATCGGGCTCTTCCCGATCTTCGCCGGTTTGTCAGGGCTGCTCTTGTTGCTGGCCGCGATTTCCGCCGCCTGGGCGCGCGAAGGGCGCTGATTTATTTCCGCGCCGAATAATCCGGCTGCGTCGTGCCTTCGACGCCGTCGAAGGCCCCCGCGACCAATTCAGTCACCAGCACGCGTTCCGGATCGACGGGACCCGGCAATTTCACACGTCCGCGCGGCACTTTCTTGAAGCCGAGCCGGCCGTAATAGGGCTCGTCGCCGACGAGCAAGATGAGCTTTTCGCCGGCATCCTTCGCGGCCTTGAGCGAGGCTTCCATCAGCGCGCGGCCGATCCCGTTCGAGCGGAACGGCGGCTCGACCGTGAGCGGCCCCAGCAGCAGCGCCTTCGTTTTCCCGATCCGGATCGGCGTGAGCCGCACCGAGCCTACGAGCAGCGTGCCGATCCGCGCCGTGAACGAAAGCTCGCGCCGGTGCTGGCCCTCTTCGCGCAGCCGATAGGCGCTGCGCGCAAAGCGGCCCGGCCCGAAAGTGCGCTCGGACAGTTTCTCGATCGCCGTATCGTCGTCGGGCTTCTCGGGCAGGATGGTGAGCGTGATGTCGGTCAAGCAAGAGCCTCTTTCCGCGAAACTCTTTCGCGGCGCGCCGCATTATCACGGCGGAGAGCGTGAATCCACCGCAAGGCTGCATTGCGCGCAACTCGTTCGCACCGGCGCCATATCCATGCGAGAAAAACGCAGCAATGGAGTTAACCAATGGGCCTTCTGGTAAACGGCGTCTGGCAAGACCAGTGGTACGACACGAAGTCGACGGGCGGCCGCTTCGTCCGGCACGACTCGGTCTTCCGCAACTGGGTGACGGCGGACGGCGGCAAAGGCCCGAGCGGCGAAGGCGGCTTTCAAGCCGAGCCCGGCCGCTACCATCTCTACGTTTCGCTCGCCTGCCCGTGGGCGCACCGGACGCTCATTTTCCGCAAACTGAAGAAACTTGAGGACGTCATTTCGGTTTCGGTCGTCGATCCGCTCATGGGCGAGGAAGGCTGGACGTTCTCGGATTTTCCCGGCGCGATCCCCGATAACGTGAACGGGAAGAAGCGGCTCTATGAAGTCTATCTTCTCGCGAAGCCCGATTTCTCCGGCCGCGTCACCGTGCCTGTGCTGTGGGACAAGCAGCGGAAGACGATCGTCAATAACGAGTCATCCGAAATCATCCGGATGCTGAATTCGGCCTTCAATGCTTTCACGCGCGCTCGCGAGGACTATTACCCCGAAGCGCTGCGCGGCGAGATCGACCGCATCAACAAATTCGTTTACCCGAACATCAACAACGGCGTTTACCGCACTGGCTTCGCCACTACGCAGAACGCATACGAGGAAGCCTTCCGCGATCTCTTCCACGCGCTCGACGAGGTGGAGAAGATTTTGTCAGCGCGCCGCTATCTCGCCGGCGACCGCGTCACCGAAGCCGACTGGAGGTTGTTCACGACGCTCATCCGCTTCGACCCGGTCTATGTCGGCCACTTCAAATGCAATCTGAGGCGGATCGCCGATTATCCGAACCTCTCGAACTATCTGCGCGAGCTTTACCAGTGGCCGGGTGTGAAGGAGACGGTGAATTTCGATCACATCAAGCGGCACTATTATATGAGCCACCCGCAGATCAATCCGACGCGCATCTTTCCCGCCGGTCCGGAAATCAAACTCGACTTACCGCATAACCGCGCGCGGCTCGCCGCCTGATCACCAGCGCTCGCTCGTTTCCGCGCCGTGAAGGATTTCCGCGATCCGCCGGCGAGTGGATTCGGTCGTGTCTTCCGGCAGCTTGTCGAGCGGGAAGAAGCTCGCTTCGCGAATTTCCCAGTTTGGCCGATGCGTATCCTGCTCGAATTCGCGCACGACGAACAACGCGACGTGATCGCGCTTCGTGGATTTCGTATTGTGATATACGCCAAAGAGCTTCGCCGTGCCTTTGAGCCGGATATTCCCTTCCTCCAGAAGCTCGCGCTTCAGCGCATCCAAAAGCGTCTCGCCCGCTTCGACGCCGCCGCCGGGGAAATGCCAGCCCGGCGTATAGCCGTGCCGCACCAGAAAAACGCGGTTGCTCGCGTCGAACACAGCCGCGCGCACGCCGAGCGTCATCGGCCGGGAAAAGCGCCAATAAAGATGCATAAAGCGGCGGATCATGCGTTTTGATTCCAATGCGGAAATCCTACCCGCTTTCGCGTTTCCACGTTATGAACGAACGAATCCGCGGGGCATCCCATGACGAATTTCAGGCGGCTGGAAAAAAACCTCGAGCGCAAGCTTGAGCGCGAATTGATCCCGCGCCGCAGGAAGGGCCAATCCGTCCGCAAGCAGATCATGCTGCAATATGTGCAGCCGGGCCTCGCCGGGCTGATGGACGGCTCGGTTTCGACGCTCGCGCCGCTCTTCGCCGCCGCCTTCGCCACCCATAATACCTGGCAGACCTTCGTGGTGGGGCTTGCTGCTTCGATCGGCGCCGGCATCTCGATGGCATTTGCCGAGGCCCTATCCGACGACGGCTCGCTCACCGGCCGCGGGAAGCCCGTCATCCGCGGCGCGGTTTGCGGCGTGATGACGGCGGTCGGCGGCCTCGGCCACACGCTGCCCTATCTCATCCCGCATTTCTGGACGGCGACCTTCATTTCCTTCGCGGTCGTTGCGGTCGAGCTTGCGGTGATTTCCTGGGTGCGCTGGAAATTCATGAAGACGACGCTGCCGATGGCGGCATTTCAGGTGATGGTCGGCGGCGCGCTCGTGTTCATCGTCGGCATCCTGATCGGAAGCTCCTGACCGATGTTCACGCTCGCGCATCTCTCCGATCCGCATATTCCCCCGCTGCCGGATTGCTCGCCGCTTGATCTCTTCGGCAAGCGCATCACCGGCTATCTGAACTGGCGGCTGCGGCGCGGCGCGCATCACAGCCGCGAGGTGCTGGATGCGCTCACGAAAGACATGCTCGTGCACGAGCCCGATCACATCGCGGTCACCGGCGATCTCGCCAATCTTTCGCTCGCGCCGGAATTCGAGACCGGTCGCGAATTCCTGCAAAGCCTTGGCGACGGCAAGCGCGTGAGCGTCATTCCCGGCAACCACGACGCTTATGTCGGCGGCGCGGACAAAAGCTATCTCGATGCCTGGCGGGAATATCTCGCGGGCGACACGCCGGGCGCGTTTCCATTTCCCTATCTGCGTCGCCGCGGCCCCATCGCGCTCGTCGGCCTTTCGACCGCGGTGCCAACACCGCCCTTCTTCGCCTCCGGCCGCATCGGCTCCGCGCAGATGGACCGCTTCGCGGTGATGATGGATGAACTGCCGCACGAACAATGCTTCCGCATCGTGCTCATTCACCATCCCCCGGCGGGCTCGCGCCCGCGTCTGAAGCGGCTCGACGACGCGCAGGATTTCCGCGACGTGATCGCGCGGCATGGAGCGGAGATGATTTTATCGGGCCACGACCATATCGCGGCGGTGAACGAAATTCCGGGACTGCAGCGCCCCGTCCCGGTCGTGCAAGTGCCTTCGGCGTCCGCGATGCCCGGCGATCCGCGCGGCGGCGGCGCGTACAATCTCTATCGCATCGACGGCGCGCCCGGCCGCTGGAGCTGCGAGATGGAAACGCGCGGCGTCACCGCGAAGGGCGGCGTGGAAATGCTGGCGAAAAGGAAGCTGCTCTAGCGCGTCAGGTACACGCCGAGCATGAAGAGCGCGATCGCGCCGAAGATCATGCCGAGAATAAACGGGAAAACGACTTTCGCCCGCGACGGCTTGGTGATGACGACGTGCTTTACCGGCTCGTCGACTTTCACCGGCTCGGTCGCCGCAATCGCCTGCTCCCGCGAGATCAATCGCCGCGCGATATAGCGCGTGATCGCATCCCGCATCGGTTCGGTCTCGCCCGACTCCGCGAGCACCCGGCGGCCATTCGCGGTGTCGTGCAGCAGCCGATAGGTGCGCTTGTCGCGGCCCATGGCGACATGGGTGACCATGTCGATCCAGAGCCGTGGTTGCGAGCCCTGCGAGAGGCCGCGGTCGAAGATGTCGGCGTGTTCCGCCGGGATATCCTTGAAGATCTGATCGAGCGTCTCGTTCAGAATTTCTAACCGCGCCGCCTCGGCATCGCGCAGATCGACGATGACGGCCGAACGCTCCGCCGCCTCGATGCGGGCGGCGCGCATCGCGTCCTTGAGCGGCGTGTCCGCCGGTTTTGGCTGCGTTGAGTCGTCCATGTCCTCGTCCCGATCCGAAGATTAGTCGGTCCCGGCGCGCGAGGAAAGCGGGCTGATGCCGTAGGGCCGTGCCCAACCGAGCCCATCCTCGGTTTTGCCGCGCGGATTGTATTCGGCCCCGACCCAGCCCTTGTAACCGCTCTTATCGAGAGTCTTGAAAAATGCTGGATAGTCGAGTTCCCCGTGATCGGGTTCGTGCCGATCCGGCACGGCCGCGATCTGCACATGCCCGATCAGCGGCTGGAGCTGCTGGAACCTGTGCGCAACATTCCCCTCGATGATCTGCACATGGTAGGCGTCGAACTGCAGTTGCACATTCGCGAGCCCGATCTCGACGAGAAAATCCGCCGCGCGCACGGTCGAGCGCAGAAAATAATTCGGCCGGTCGCGCGGATTGAGCGGTTCGATCAAAATCGTCTTGTTAAGCGCGGCTGCCTTCTCGCCCGCCGCGCGAATATTCCGAACGAAGCACGCGGCGTTCTCCGATGTGTCGCCGCAGTCGCCGGCCATGGCGTGAATTTTCGGCACGTTGAGCGCCGCCGCATAATCGAGCGCCTGATCGACGCGCGCCTGAAACTCGGCCTCGCGTCCTGCCAGCGCCCCGAGGCCGTATCCGTCCACCGCCGGATCGCCGGGGCGCGTGTTGATGAGCACGAGCGAAAGCCCGGTGCGGTCGAGCTGCTCTTTGATCTCCGCGATCGAGTGCGCATAGGGCGACTGGCATTCGGCCGCTTGAAAACCCGCGCGTTTCGCCGCCGCAAAGCGCTCGAGGAACGGATATTCCTTGAACATCAGCTGAATGTTGGCGGCAAAACGCGGCATTCGAA
>Ga0068853_100001691_pt1 | contig 16156 bp, 25 predicted proteins | sample KBSCornC32_FD_65655 | JGI IMG/M metagenome (GOLD analysis project Ga0068853, IMG submission 65655) | Corn rhizosphere microbial communities from Kellogg Biological Station, Michigan, USA - KBS Corn C3-2 | ecosystem: Host-associated > Plants > Roots > Rhizosphere > Soil ...
TTCAATTAGTCCCACCAATACTTACCATCATACCTACTGTCGACCTGAATATCAACGTCCCACCAGTTAGGATAATCTACAACCCTCCAAATGGTGCCATCCTCATCATATCCGTTGGGCATGAGCATCATGTGTTCAGGATCTGTGTCGGTAGTCCAGCCGTAATTATTGATGGCACCCTTCAGTGCCTGCTTGATCTTAGCACGCTTGGCTTGATTAGTCGCGCTCTTGTATCCCCTCTTGGAGCAGCAGGAGCAGCCCTTCTCGTAAACGAAGCGCTTGTCACAGAGCTTGTTAACGCCCTCTGCCCTACGCTTGCGTTCTGCAGTCCACGATACCTCAGGAAGGTCAATGGTGCAAGGTACTGCCTCTACCCACGTGTAGTAGTGGGGTACTTCATACTCCTCCGCCACAGTGTACTCAGGCGGTCCCACCCAACGGTGGCGAGTGCGAGTCTCCATCTTACCACTCTTTTCACGCTTAACAGCAAAGTGCTCATGGCGTTCAACAGTGGCGGACTTGGGATCATTCAACTTAACCCAACGCGGGTTGGTCTTATAGGTACGAGACAAATGAACCTCCGTGCTAGAAAGATAATGCCCGATATCAGAGACTCAGGCGGATCTCCTGTTTAACTATCACTTTATGGGGTGTGAATTAAAACAGCTGACTTGTCCCCGTACCGATAGAGGGATTCGAACCCCCAACCGCTTGCTCCGTAGGCAAGTGCTCTATCCGTTGAGCTATATCGGCAAGTGGCGCTTTCGCGCCGGTAAAGCTTTACTTAATAATACCAGCATTTGATGCGGATCGGAACCAACCGTGCAGCTCCTCCGTCATCTTGTCAGCGAACTGCTGATCCGACAGCTTGGCAGGATCATTCATCAGCTGACCATCAACATTGTCCACCGGCCAGTCATTGTCGTCAAGAGTGTTCTTGACGTAGGACCAGGCGTCACCATCATTGCCGACAACCAGAATCTTGATGAACACCGGAAGCGTAGAAAGGCGCTTCAGACGCCGCGTAACATCGACTCGGTCATCAGGTGCCCCATCCGTCACGATAAGGGCGTAGACGGGCTTCCTGGCCTTCTTGACGGCCTTCTCAAGGAAGTCGAGAGAGGCAGAGAGGTTCGTAGAGCCGAACGGACCAAGATTCGAACGGGTGATGAAACCCTGGTAATTAGAGACGCTGACCTTACCGTGAGACTCGTGATTGTATCCGAAACCGTAGATCGGAATCTCACCATCGTCATCCATAGCCAGTGAGAAACCAAGAGCACGCTCAGTCAGTACCTGAACCGTACCATTGCGATAGAAACCGGTCATGGAACCGGAGGCATCGACAAAAGCCATAACCTCCATCTCTACGGAGAAAGGAACTTCCTTCGCCAGGGAAATTCGAGCAGCATCGCGCTTCTTCTCAAGAGATACAGGAAGCGGACCATTAGCGACCGCAACAGCACCCTCGTTCTTCTTACCAAAACCAAACACCATTGTTTCCTCCTTCAGTAGTGTTTACTTATGCTTCAACTTATTGTGCATGTTCTCTGCATTTTGCGCAGCTTCTCTACTATCGTACTGCGATGAGAGAATCTTACAGGAACCCTTGTTGCAAGTCCAGAACCAAGTTGCCGGATCAGTTCCCATAGTTGGAAGTACTGGCACTGTTCAACTCCAAAAGTCTATTGGCCAGATCTCCCGGCGTAACCAACCACGGCGGTGTGTTGTCAAAGATATACACACCTGCGGACTCGTAAACTTCAGTAACAAGCTGAGAACAGATGAGATGACCGGAGCTTACCACGCGATCAACTACTCTGTCTGCCTTGATGCCCAAACGTACCAGAGCGATGGCTACGTAGTCAAGGAAGCTGTAAGGTACGCCTTCCAGTTCCTGAGCACGCTTCACGATACGGTCTCTCTCCACCTGTGTCAAGCTGAAGTTGGAATAAACCACATCCGTACGTTCCAGATAATCTGCCAGAGGCGTAAGAACTGCTCCGCCCGGTTGAGCTTCAATAATATAATTCTCGTCCACGACAACAAAGGCATGCGTATACTTGCTGGCATCTCCGTTCAACCACTGACCAAGACTGACCCAAATACCGGTCCATCCCTTAATTCTGGTCAAACCGAAGTCGCCCGGCTTTAACTGACGCTTCATTTCACTCCTTAATTTACACGATTACCGTGTTTATTGTACCCCCACCCGGACTCGAACCGGGAACCCGAGAATTAAAAGTTCACTACTCTGCCATTGAGCTATAGGGGCGGGTGTTAGTAACCTTATGACCCTGACAGCTTATCAGGGAGCCCCGCATCCGGATTTACTCTAGAATGACCGGTATCCACAGGTAGGCGCTAACCAATTACTAACGAGCCTTATGACAGGATCGAACTGTCTCTTGCGCCTTACCAAGGCACTGTGCTGACCATTGTCACTAATAAGGCAAAACTAATGGCTAGACAGCATCCCATAATCGGGACCGCCTTTTCCAATTAGAATCAATACGTTGTTTCACCAGAGGGAATCGAACCCCAACGTATCTATACGCAGTTGCAACTACGTGTTGTACTCCGCCGGAGAATCGAACTCCGTTCCACCGGGTAAGAGCCGGTTACATCACCATAATGCTTGCAGAGCATGTGTGGAGCCACGGGGAGTCGAACCCCGATTGTCGGTATGCAAAACCGATTTCCTACCATTGAAAGATAGCCCCATATTGACGTATCGCTTCCCCGAAATATCCTGGCCGAGGAAGATGATGTAAGCATGCTTAGGATTATCAGCGTATCTTACACCAACGAGAGCCGAGTACGTCTGACTTACTCTTATCGTTGTAGATTTAGTTTACCAGATCCCAAGGCCAAACGCCAGTGACGCTAGCCTCAAGAAGAGGAATCATCTGCCACGCCTTGTCGGTCAGGCCACCAAAGGTATGACGCTTTAGCTTACCGGACTCATTCTGTGCCGCCTTGTACCCGTTAAGGTTCCAAGTGTAGACAGGAACATTGGCCGGAATAACCTCAGTAGGATCTCCGCCCCAACCATTGTACTGCTCATCGGTGATGACAATAACACGGTCATGGCCACGGAAGTGCTGCTGAAGTGCCTGACGAGTGGAGGTTCCACCGAGATCACGGAACTTGCTCAGCATAGGAAGAACGGAATCACCCTTGCGGAAAGAAACCTCATGAGAGCTTGTACCGAACTGTACCAGAGTCGCGTTCTCAGCGCGAAGTGCAACAGCAGATCCGAAGATAGCCGCCGCATCCGCGAAAGACAGACCAAGGGACTTGATGTTAGCAGAATCGCCGTACCCGTACGGGAACATGGAACCGGAACGGTCCACCAGGATCAGAGTACGTCCCTTCAGAGAAGGAACATTGCTCAGAGATGCCTCAAGCGCACTCTCCATCGCCGCAGCGATCTGGAGGTTACCCTTGGTGGCATTGTAGGCAGACAGGAAACGGAACGGGAACTGACGGGACTTGGCAACCTGCTCCTCATCGGACAGCTTGTTCAGCACATTCTTGATGACCTTAGCAGAAACCCCGGCGTCCTGGAAGTTACGCAGGTTACGAAGAAGTGCCATGTAACCCATGTTAGGAATTGCAGCCTCCCACGCGATCTTGTCCATAGGACCCTGAAGCCATCCGGAAAGAGCCTCCCAAGTCATACCCGCATCCTTGATGAGAGACAGGGCCGCAGCGTCAGTAAGCATGTTCTTTCGAACAGGCGCGACAATGCGGTTAACAGCCTGGCGAGCCATAATCATAGGAAGATTGGCATAATTCCCATGGCTGGACTCCAGAACATCAGAACCGTAACGACGGTTGAGAGCGTAGGAAAACAGAGCATTCTGCTTCGCATCCTTAGCCTTGGCGTGAGTAAGCTGAAGAACATCCGCAAAGCGGAATCCCTTGCTGTCAGTGTCGTACTTCAGAAGAGAGTACTCATTGTAGAGACGGTTGGCCGCATCCGCAACACCCTTCTTAACAGCCTGAGGCAGGTTCTTACCGTACTTGGAAGTCCAGTAGGCCAGGAACTCACCAGGCTCATCGGCACGTGCCATAGAGGAGGCCACAAGGGCTCGTGGAGAGCCGTTCAGCACACCAGCGTCAAGAAGTGCCTTAGCCGCCTCAGCAGCCGCCACAACGGACGCAGAGCGCATCTGGGCATCATTACGAAGCCAGTTGATGAACTTGGAAGTCCAGTTGACATCGGAAACTGCAACCTTGCGAACCAGGGCAGAGAAACGGTCGTCCCGGTTCTTGGCAGACTCGTAGAAGGTATCCTGACCGACAAAGTTGGATACTGCCAGCAGGAACAGCTCAGACTTGGCATCGCGAGCAAAAGCATCCTTACCGGATGCGTTCTGGATAACCTTGCCAGTGGTCTTGATAGGAGACTGGACACCAGTCTTTACAGCACTATTAAACTTCGCCATTTCATCCTCCTTATTGTGTGGTACATTGATAGTCAAAAATAAACCCCGCTAGTGCGATTACTCGAACAACGGGGAGGATATGAGAATCCCTAGAAAAAGCGGCTTGAGGTATTGTTAACGTGTTGCCATTACACCACATCGGCATGAAGAACCGACGCTGGGACTCGAACCCAGAACTTTCCTTTAGCAGAGGAAGTAACCCCGTGCCTGCGCATTGGAATTCAAAGATATATCCACCCTAGAAAGAAGCGCCGACAGTGTTTTTTCTCTAGTAAGGTGAAGTAACTGTAAGCTTCGCATTGGGTAGAAAGATTAAATTATAAGTACCTAGAAAGGGCGATCTGAGGAAAAGGCAGCAGCCCGTGAAGTAGGGAATCCAACCCTACTACTCTGTGTTATTTATCAATTAAATGGAAGAAGTAACCCCTGACCTACGCATTGGTACTTTAAAACTTTAGTGTCTAGAAAGAACGAACAAGGTTGAAATACGAGCCACAAGACTCGCCTAAGTATCACTAGGATACCGGGTGGATTCGAACCATCAATTAACCGAAGTAGCCCTGTTCTTCGCATCGACACAAAACTATAGCAGCTAGAAAAGAGTGATAAAAGTGTTTTTCTTTACTCCCGCTCTACCGCTGAGCTACCCACGACGATGTCCTGGGGTAGGATTCGAACCTACGACTCGGAGTTCCCTATTGAAGTAACTCTTATCTACGCATTGCTGCAAGCTCCCACACCTGGATTCGAACCAGGAACCATCCGCTTAACAGGCGGGTGCTCTGCCGTTGAGCTATGCGGGATTAAACCCCATCGCTGGGGTATGTTGCTCACTACTGTAGCATGTCCGCTTAAGCAGTGTCAAACTGGATCATCCACGAAGGGCCTTGTCATATGCTACGAATGCAGCATAGTCGGAATCGGCAGATCCGTTGGCCTTGTTAAGAAGAATAACATCATCAGATGTCAATCCCCAAACATTCCATAACGCCCACTGAACGTGCTTGGTAACGCCATTAGGATATACCGCGAAAACCTCAGCGTGGTCGGGGTGACGGAAAAATAGTACGCCTTCTGGTGCAGCCATTTTATACTCCTGTAAGTCTTAGAATAAGTGGAACTCTATGTGTTGGTACAGGAGCCGGTGGAGAAGGAGGTGTTGGTACAGTAGGTCTCGGTGCTCCTGCACGTACCCAATTGTACAGAGGTTCACCAGGACAAGAAGTAGCATAACCGTCTCTGTGTCCCTTAATCTCATTTCCCGCACCACCTTGGGCACGGAACCACTCGATCGCGTCTCTGATGCCGTTAAGCATAGCATCACTAGGCTGTGTAAGTCCAGAGTCACCAACCATACCGCAAACCGCGTAGTGATTCTGGTTCAGGGTACCATTTCCATTCGCCGCTGTCTTGTGGTGAAGCCCACGACCCTCAAAAACGTATCCGTGAGGACACACCATAGCAGAGTAAGCGATGTCGATGTAACCCTCTGACGTGTTGGCCATGTGGGAAGCTTGAATGTCACGAACCCTACCAGCACACCAGTCATGGTGATTCTGAAGCTCTGAAGGCACCGGTGTGCCCTCGTAGTGAACCTTGACACCCAAAGTACCAGAGACGTACGTCCAGTCCGCAGAAGGCGGTCTAGCGCCCCACTGGGCTCTTGTTACTAATTTCATTGCATCTCCAAATTCAGATAATACTCCTGAACTTAGAATAGCAGAAAGCAGGGGTGACAGGAATCGGACCTGCCAAGCTCGGTTTTGGAGACCAAGCACCGCCCAGCGGCACCCCTATTGCCCCGAAGGGCTTACCGGCTATCCGGTAAAGGTATTAACGATGTTGGTCATTGCCTGATTGACAGTAGCGGGAAGCTGTGGAAAGTTTCCGTATAGCGCCGCCATCAAAAGCATACCTGCAATGAGAGGAGGCCACTTCCATCCCCGCTTGTTGACCATGAAGAAAATCCATGCACCAACAAGGACAAGAACAGTCCAGCCGCCCAGCATACCCAACAACATGTTTCCTCCTTCATATTGTTTTGTTAAACCTTCCTCCCCCAGGATTCGAACCTGGTCCTCCTTACTTCACGTAAGGTGTGCGTATCCTCATACACTAGGGCAGTTGTGTAGCGCCCGTCGGATTCGAACCGACACTGTTCAGTTCCTAAGACTGACGTCTCCTGCCGTTGGACTAGAGCGCCATAAAGTGATCTTCTATACGTAACTAGGCTAAGACGTATCCGGCATCACCAAACCGGCCGTAGCTCCAGTCAGATTCGAACTGACACTGCGCGGGACTTAAATCCGCTTCCTCTACCGTTGGGATATGGAGCCATATTGTAGTCCTTATCGGATTCGAACCGATACTGTACAGGTTTTGAATCTGTCGCCTCTACCATTGGGCTAAAGGACCATTATTCGGGCATACGGTAATTACCGTTACTTTATAAGCAGTAACCACTGCTACCCAAAAAGAGCCCCCAGTACGATTTGAACGCACGACCTGCTCATTACAAGTGAGCTGCTCTACCACTGAGCTATAGGGGCATTGCTGTCCCTCCGGGAAGGAGGAGACCGGAGGGACAGCGTTCACGATCCTCTACCTAAAGAGGAGGTCTATCACGCAGTTCCGGTAGCCTTAACAACAAAGTCGTTAGAGGTTCCCTTCAAAGTGAAGTCTACTGGAAGGCTATAAGGGTTGCTTGCACCGATGTAAACAGTGTACAGCACCTCAGAAGCAGACGCACCAGGAGGGGCCGGAGCCACAACGATCTTGGATACAGTTGCAAATGTCGCTCCACCTGTGGTTGGTACAGGGTAAGAGTAGCAGTGACCGTCAGCGGCTACTGCTGCACGTACCTGGTCTCCGACCGCAAGAGCGGACACATCAACAATAGAATACGTAAAAGCCATTTGAATCTTGCCTTTCGAAAGGGAATTTAAAGTGCTTTGCTATAGCGTAATTCCCATTATAAAGCAAAAGTACCCCCAGAGGGAATTGAACCCTCTCCTTGAGATTGAAAGTCTCATGTACTAACCAATATACTATGGGGACATGTTTGAGGCTGTAGGCGGCCTATTTTCATCTTATGGCGCCGAATTACGGTGAAAACCCACAGCTTTGTAGTCCGTACGGGATTTGAACCCGTGTTCTCTCCCTTGAGAGGGGAGCGAGATAACCGCTACTCCAACGAACCATACACCAGAAGCCTTTCCATGGTACCCCTGGCTTACCTTGTCTCACCGTCCGGATAGCCTTGGGTCTATATCCCGCCCAAGTAGGCACCCTGATTCCCATGGAGTTAATCAGGTACTTTTAAGTTTATGAAATTTATGTGCACGTCTCATCCCTCGTGTCTTACCTTACGATAAGCTCTCCGTGCGCGGCAGCCCTTCCCTTGTCTGCGCTGCTTCTCTGCTGATATGCAATTCAGGGTATATTTCACATATATCACTACAAATTTGATTATTGATCCTTTGCGGATCTCAACCCAAGTGAAACGTCCTCCCGACGGAATTCGAATCCGCCCTTACACCTTGACAGGGTGCCGTGCTACGCCCATACACTACGGGAGGAAAGCCCCGAAGGGCAAGTAAATCTTTAATGCTCAGGCCAAACTATCTGAGGCTCAATCTCTATGACTGTACCATTTCTCATGACTGCGCGGGAAATGTCTGGTGACTCTTCTCCGGTGCGCTCCATAATAAGATACTTGTCAGGATGCAAATTTGCAACCTTCTGTAAGTCTTCAAGCCAGTGATACCACTTAGTACTATCGTAACTTCTGCCATCAGACTCAAAGTACGGTGCTGCTGTTGCTTCGAACAGCTCGTTTAGAACTTCCTCAACATCAGCAATGTCAGAGCTGATGATCTCAAAATCGCTGTAGTATCCCATGCCGCTAGTGTACTACAGGTCTTACGTTACTGCAAGCTCCCCCGCCGGGATTCGAACCAGGGCCGACTGTTCCAAAGACAGTAGTGCTGCCATTACACCAAGGGGGATTAATACAAGCTAGCTTCGCATCAGCTATAACCAGGAAGATCCATTATTCAACCTGGACTTGTAAGTTGGTGGACGCGTTAGGTGATTCCCTTTACGGGGGAGCCTATTCTTCCAACTATCGTCACAAGCTACTTCCCGGCTTTTAGTGCACTTATTACACCGCTACCTTGCTTGCTATTGTCACTGTTCCTGGAACCCGAAGGCCCTAGCGTCCCGCTCCCCACCGAGGATTCGAACCTCGAATGCCTGAGTCAGAGTCAGGAGTGTTGCCTGTTACACCAACGGGGAATAAGTGAGCAGTTTGCTTGAATACTCTTGCTCAGGAGCATGGAGCCGCATACCGGACTCGAACCGGCTCTTTCAGTTTGGAAGACTGACGTGCTGCCATTGAACACTAATGCGGCATTAGCCACGGAATTTTTAAAGAGGCCGAGGCGTCCTCTGGCTTGTTAATTGTAGCTTACGATTATGATATCGTCTAAGTCGCAATCACAGGAACTATCGCACTCATAGATATCTTCGTAGCTCTCATCATAATAACCAGAACAGGTAACTGTCAAGCCATCATAGCTTACATCTACATCCACGATTCTATCTTCACCGTCTCCGACCGTTGCGGACAATCCCCAGCCGGTTTCCTCTCCAAGGCTCTCCGTAACCCTCAGAAGCTCCTCAAATACGATCCTGGTCAGATAGGGCGCATCGTTGTTGCGAGCCCGCGCATGGGGCGTTAAAAGGGCTTCTTCGACCAGATCCGGAAGCGCAGTACCGTACCAGTGAGTGTAAATGTACACACCCGGCTGATCACCTTCGTGGATATAAACGTTAGCGCGGTCTCCCATAATTCCTCCTACTAGTTGTTGTCCTAGTAATCGTACTACAGAAAACCGCGTAAGTAAAGTGGTGGCGCATTCCGTACTCGCAACGGATGATTTCAAGCTTATGAGGCTTGCGAGACACTATTTCTCCATACGCGCAGTAGCGCTACGGGGTAACGATCCCCGCCAAACGCCTTATGAGAGCGTTTCGGTCACCTGACCATCTAGCGCCATTTTAAGATATTGGACTGCATGCTCAATAACTTGAATATTGTCTTGCAATAATCCTAAAGCAGTATTACACATATTACAAAGTAAACCTCTGATTTGACCTGATGCATGGCAATGATCTACAACTAGTGTAAATTCTCTACTACATATCCTACACTTACCCTGCTGCTCGTCAAACATACGATTATAGTCAGATTCATCCATGCCGTACTGGCGCAGTGTCTTGTTACGTCTTTTATCGTACGTGGCATATTTATTAGAAGCTAAACGCCATTTTTCACGTAAACCATCCGGGTTACGCTCCTTGTACTGTTTAGCGTATTCTGCCTGACAAAATTTACATTTATTCTTGCGTTTGCCAGTCTTCTTACTTTCAAAGTGAAAGTCTTCTATTGGAAGATTCTTCTGACATACGTTACATACTTTAGTTTCCATATGCTTAGTATATCATAATCGAATCATAATCGCTATGACCTCTGAGCTAATCGGGCATAAAGCTAAATGGAGGAATTGAATGCAGCAACATCAACGCCCTGAGCGCCTGGAAGAACATTCTGAAGAGATGCCATAAGAGCGTCCAGGTCAGAATTTGCCAAATCGGTCAATGATGGGCGATCTTCCTTCTTATCAGAACGAAAGTACTCATCAGACAGTGATGTTGCTAGACTCATTTTTACTCCTTGGAAAGTTATGTGGGCAAGTCCGGACTCGAACCGGCGACTGCGGTTCTTCAGACCACCGCTTTACCACCTAAGCTACATGCCCATTAATTGAGTTTAATTCTTGTGATGAGCACCCGAATTATATTATTTAATGGTGTATTCACAATTGTCAATCTCAATACCGATTACGCTACCAAACTGCGCTACGTCTAGATAAAGTCAATATGCAGGGATTCGAACCCATCTGGCCATGAACCCAGTTCCCTTGCGGGGAAGTTGCATACCACATGCAACGGCACATATTAACCGGTCGGGATAGCCGGATTCGAACCGACGACTTCCGCATCCCAAATGCGGCGCTCTACCAAGCTGAGCTATATCCCGATAACCACAGAATCGACAATCTCTCAATCCGATGTTCTGTGGTGTTTTGAAAGGAGGTGATGCCAGTATAGCATATCCTCAATGCTTTTCGTGTGATTTGGCAAACTGCTTGTAATGTCTACCGCACACGAGAATATCGCTGCCACGGAAGACTATAACATACTTGGCCGCGTATCTGCAACGGTCAAACCAGCACTGGTCTTCTCTGTTGACGTTCGGCATCAGATTACCACCTCTGCCGTATCACCGTCAACCGTAGCTTGCAAAACTTCACTGGCCAGAACGGACATGGTGAATCTGCTAAAATTTCTGGGATCATCAGCCAAAACCAGACGGTAGTGCTGCATACGGGCCAGTTCCAGCTTGTTGAACTCCACGCTACCACCCAATCGAATGACCAGCAAGGCCAACAGTTCAAGAAGTTGCTGCTCGGTCAAGGTTCATCACCACCAGAGATTCGGCGATGTCGATCAAAGCTCTGGTCTGAATGACCCTGAGCATACGATCAAAGTCCGCAACAGCAAAATCTTGCATCTTCTGCTGGGAATCCAAGTTCATTGTGTGCTCACATGGGTAAGTATCCAGTAGAGCATCAAGTTCATAGTGTAAATCCATAGTTGTTACCTCCTTAAACATTGATAAGGAGAGTGTACTACATATCAGAGGCTTCGTCAAGTACTTCCTTTTCCCACTGCTGGAGAGCGTACTCTGTCTTGGTATCTACGAAATTCTCCAGAATCTGTCGGATAAACACAGTAATCCCTGTGTTTTCTTCCTTGGCAAGTCTCTCCAGGTAGGAGAGAGTAGTAGGCTTGATACGAAGGCTTCTGGAAACCATAGTGTTAGACATTCTTACTCCATATTCTTAGTTCTTTTATCTAATGTCTTTATATTAAGAAAGTATTTATCTATATAGATTAAGTATTAGTAGTTATTTATCTTCTTTTACATATGTTGTTTATAAAAGAAAAGTATACACAGGTTGTACCACCTTGTCAAGTTCCCTCCCCACTGGACAACCGTGGTACCTTCTGGTAAAGTGGAGATGTAATGAGGGAGGAACAACGAGATAAGGAACCATTATGGGCTTTGGATCAAATGATAGTCAGAAGCCGTTCAATGACATGGACATTGATAAGGTCGGCTACTGTCTTCGCCCCGGCTGTCCGGTGAAGCATGCACTGACATACGAGTGCTGGCGCTATGTTACCAGGTTCATACAGACTGGCAAGTCTTATAATGACTATGTAAAGGCATGTAAGAACAAGTAGAGAAAGAAGTGAGTTATGGGACGCAACAATGAGTCTTCCTACTACTCTAAACCTATCGAGCGGATACACAGGGACTTCAAAGGTATCTGTGCTCTGTGCGGTAGATTCGTAGAGATAGGGGATGCGTCCCGTGACCATATCATCCCCCGCTCAAAGGGTGGGGGAAATGGTCGGGACAATATCCAGCTAACACATAAAACTTGCAACAATGCGAAGGGAGATGAGGTTTACCCCCACGACTGGCAGGAGCAACTAAAGCGCGCAATGACCATTCCACCCGGTTATTGCTGTACTCATTGTTCTTTGCCCATCCAGAAGTGGCAGAAACAGAGAGATATGGTCACAAAGGTCATCTCTAACGGAAAAATCCGCGCTGTGCACTCTTGGTGTCATGACGACATGATCAAATACGGTAAATTTTAAAGAAATTAAGAGAAAATCGGGCATTTTGGGCGTTAATACTGCTTGAAATGCCCGATTTTCGTACTACCAGGAGGAAATTATGAAGAAAAAGGCTATTTTACTGGACGTTGATGGCCCTCTGAACCCCTTCAACGCCAAAATCGTTCCAGAGGGCTACCAGCAGCACCGCATGTACCCGACGGGGTTCGAGTACGGGAACGGTCTACGAGTCCTTCTACGCCACTCTGACGGCCCTTCTATGGCCTCTTACGGGGCTGAGATCATCTGGGCAACGATGTGGGAGGGTGATGCCAACAAATGGATCGGTCCTCACCTCGGTCTTCCGAAGCTCCCGTTCATCGATTGGGACGAAACATCGAAGTGGGATTCACGCGGACTCCATTTCAAGACCCGTCGAATTGCCAGTTGGATGAACGAACATCGAAAGGGAATGGATTTCCTTTGGATTGACGATGAATGCGGCCACCACGACCGCGAATGGCTCAATGATCACATTGAAGGAACCGCTTCAATCCTGCGTGTCAGCCCGAAGACAGGATTGACCGCACGCGACTGGGCATTCATCGGTATGTGGAGTGAGGACTGAGATATGGCGCATATAGACGAAGCCGAAGCTCTCCGTATGTGGACCAAATGGTATTACTCCAATACCTCTCTTTCATTCCGACAGTACTGGGAGATCACCGCAGAGCAGTATCTGCGCATCGTATCCATGTTGGACAAGTACGGGAAGCATCTATGAGAATCTGGTACGACACAGAATTCATTGACAATGGAAATACTATTGAATTCATCTCCATTGGAATGGTCCGCGAAGACGGAAAGACCTACTACGCAATCAACGAAGACATGAACTTCTCGGCCATTCAACGAAATCCGTGGCTCATGAAGAACGTCATGACTTCATTGCCGGTACAAACCGGTAAGGACATTCCGTGGAACATCAACCACCCGGATTTCCAGCACGTCAAGTACAGGAAGCAGATCGCCGATGAGGTGAGAAACTTCTGTACGGTATGGGGAGAGCCCGAACTCTGGGCATGGTACGCTGCCTATGACCATGTAGTACTGAGCCAGCTCTTCGGCCGTATGCTGGACTTGCCAGAGGACATGCCGATGTATACACTTGACCTCAAGCAGGAGCATCACCGACTGGGCTTCCCACGCCTTCCCGAGCAGATGGAGGGAGAGCACAACGCCCTTGCGGACGCGCACCACAACAGGGTAATATGGGAGGCGTTGAAGAAGTATGAAATGGCGAACCTCAAGTGAGGACAGCCACAGACCGGACAGAATGAAGTCCCACAAGGACAACAGCGATACTCTGGCCACCTGCGCACACTGCCTCAACCGGGATCACAAGATGTGCAACGGCTGGTCGGTGAAGCGAGCCGGTATAAAGTGTCTGTGCAGTAATCTACTCAACCACCAGGACTAAGGAGAATCATATGAGTACAGAGCCTCTAAGGGCATACAGTTACCAGGGATACACCCTTACCTTCCGCGAGAGCAAGTGGCATGTGCTGGACGGAAGCGACATCATGTACACCAACAAGGATGAAAGCGAAGCCCGAAAGTGGGCTTCCAACCACAAGAAGTAAGTTCGAGTAGAAAATCAAGAACGCCTCCGTCCCTAATGGGGCGGGGGCTTCTTTTGAAAAAAGAGGTAAAGGAGGGACAAATGACCGACTATACCGGTAATTGCGAGAAATGTCAGATTCCCAATCCCTGTGGCAATATCCACTGGATTCCCGGACAACGCGAAAAAGTACTGGCAGAACTAGAAAACGAAGAACCCCTATTCATCCGAACAGAGAACGGAATCGTACGCAATGACAAAGTTCAATCCCCGTAAGGACTGCAAGTCCTCCATATCGGGAAATTGTATGAAGCTCCTCCACGTAAAGGACGAGTGCACGGACATCTGCGTAGAGATTCTCTACGGAAAGATCACTCCCACGAAGTTCGGGAATAAGGAGACCGACTAATGGACTTTCTATCAATAAAGCTGGGCAAGAGTAATAGATTCGTCATTTCCGTTACCAGGGAACCCGATAGGTGGGAATGCGTAGACCCTAACGGTAAAGTCATAGCCACGGCGCGTACCAAGCGCGGACTGAAAAAAGTACTGAAGGAAATGGGGATTGAAACTGACTAATGGATGATTGCGTATTCTGCAAAATCGTAGAAGGAACGGAACCCGCCGAAATACTGGCAGACGATGGAGTATGTATAACCATAGTCCCTCTGAATCCGGTAACAGAAGGCCACGTACTGGTTATCCCCAAAACACACGTACGGGACTTCGCAGACGACCATATCGTATCCGCGTACACCATGGTCACAGCAAGTCTCTATGCTTACAGAAATCCGGGAGAATACAATCTCATCACCTCAAGGGGAAAGAACGCCACACAATCCGTTTTCCACTTGCATATCCATCTCGTGCCGAGAAGAGAGAATGATGGACTGGCTCTTCCTTGGTATTCAGGAAAGAAGAAAAGATGAGGATAAGACTATGGGGATAAAAAGATGAGCCACGTAACAACAGTAATCGTCATAAGCCCCTATACCAGCTTTCCCGACAACGTCAACGAATTCCTTACCAAACGTCATCACGGCGAATACTACGAAGAGGGAGACCGCTTCCCCGTACTCAAGGGAATAGACATTGCGTCCGGCGGAAAAGTAGGCGGGGCTTCCATGGTATGGATAGGGTGGAATTACTGTTATATAGAGGATCTTATAGAAGAACTCCAGCAATTCCGAGATCTTACCGTGTGGTACGAGACCGAGGGCGAATTCAAGGGAGTACATAAAATTAACTGGAGCTACCCATGACCGATGATAATGATGTCGTCCAATGGATACACGATACAGTAGACGCGGTTCATTTTGCCGGGGGATTGTGTGAAGTGCATGTTGTATACGGCGCGTTCGAAACTACGATAACACTCAGAACCATCAAGACCATATGGAATAATCCCCCGACCACAGACTAATCCATACCGAATAAGAAACCCCCGTCTCCATAAAGGAGCGGGGGCTTTTCTGTATAAAAAATTACGGGTACTACCTAGAATCCATTGGATACTGTCTACCCTAGAAGCCATAATCGTATCAAAATTACTAGGCCACCCGTCCACTGAATGGCAGCTTTTAAAGGTGGGGGGTCTGAATACAGGCAATTCAATACCCATTCATAGGCTATTCAGCCTGCAAACCTTAGAATAAAAGGCACTCGCAGCTAGATATTCTGCATTAGAATGTAAGGCGCAGCGGCCATATTGCCTTTGAATGTGCGAATAGAGGCTGAATAGGACCATTCGGGGGCTATTGGCCACAATAGGGGCTGAAATCCAATAAGCCAATGCATATTCGCGTTGAATAGAAGGGTACTGGGCTATTAATTGTATTGAATGAGTGGATTCATGTCCTAGTAACCATGTATATATGAATCGCTGTGAGTTAGTGGTGTTCGATAGACACGGATATGCCCCCTAGGAAGGGTTGTGAGGGGGTCACAGTGGCCTAGGGGGTATGGGGTGGGGTCATGCCCCAGTGAGGTAGACAGACGCTCTCACAAGGCTCTGTGCGTTGTCCTTGAAATAGCCTATTCCTGAATTGCACATACGGCACAGCAGTCCCCTTATGCACTCACCGCATGATTGCTTACCGGGACAACAAGCGTGATTGTGGTCTACGTGTGGTGGGCTGTCTTTGGTGAATGGTTCATCACATATCTCACACGCATAATTGGCATTATCCAACATGGTCAAATATTGCTCATATGTGAGATTGTATTGTCTCGCCAGTCTATCTGTCTTTTGTGTGAACGCCTTTGTTCTCGCCGCCCATTTGTCGGGCGCCTTCTTTACGGCTGTGGTTGTGTCATTGATGCAATG
>Ga0068853_100001693_pt1 | contig 16148 bp, 14 predicted proteins | sample KBSCornC32_FD_65655 | JGI IMG/M metagenome (GOLD analysis project Ga0068853, IMG submission 65655) | Corn rhizosphere microbial communities from Kellogg Biological Station, Michigan, USA - KBS Corn C3-2 | ecosystem: Host-associated > Plants > Roots > Rhizosphere > Soil ...
AGCGTGCCCAACAGGCGGAGGAACCCGTTTTCGCTGATCGGCGCGGCGCCGGCGTTGATCGCTGCCTGCCGCCGCTCCTCGATCTTGTGCTCGTCGGTTCGCGTAAGGAGCCCGCGGCCGAACACGACGCGCGAGGTCTGCCGCGTGATGCCGCGGCGCAGGCGCCCGCGTTGCCTGGCGACTTCCTTGGCGGCGAGCCGGCGTGGGAAGGCATCGAGCGCCCCCACCAGGCCGATCGTCGCCCCGGAAATCTGCGTCATCTGTCAACTATAAGGTTAGCGAGGTAGGCCCCCTCACCCGGATGGCTAACGCCATCCGACCTCTCCCCCCAGGGAGAGGTGATCCGCGGCCCGGCATTCCACCTCGTCACCTCTCCCTTTGGGGGAGAGGTCGGCGCGAAGCGTCGGGTGAGGGGGCCTTTGCCACAAGCCGCGTGCGTCAAATCACGAGGCCTTCTTCCGTGCCGGTGCCTTCGCGGCCGCCTTTTCGGCGACGACTGCCTTGGCCGCGGCCGAGACCTTGGCGGTCTTCGATGGAGCCTTGGCCTTCGCAGGTTCGGCCGGCGCCGCAGTCTTGCCCGCCTTCGCGGCCGGCTCCGACTTGCTCTTGCTCGCTGCCGGCGGCTTCGATTGCCCGAGGCTCGCCTTGAGCGCGTCCATGAGGTTGATGACGTTGCCGCGCTCCGGCGCCGCCGCAACCACAGGCTTATGACCCTTGAGCTTCTCCTTGATCATCTCGCGGAGAGCAGTCTCGTAGCGGTCTTCGTATTTGCTTGGATCGAACGAGGCGACCTTGCCCTCGATCAGCTTCTGCGCGAGCTCGAGCATTTCCTTGTCGACCTTGGTGTCGGGAATGTCGGCAAAATACTCGGCTTCGTTGCGCACCTCGCGAGGATTGCGCAGCGTATAGAGAAACATCCCCTTGTCGCGCGCCCCGATGGTCACCACCCGCTCGCGGCTCGACAGCACGATGCGCGCGATGGCGAGCTTGTTGGCGGCCCGCATGGCCTCGCGCAGCACCACGAAGGTTTCCTCGGCCATCGGGCCGTCGGGAGCGAGGTAATAGGGCGTGTCGTCGTAGATGCCATCGACCTCGTCGGCGTCGACGAAGGCTTCGATGTTCATCGTATGGTTGGATTCGAGCCGCACCGCATCGAGATCGGTCTCCTCGATGATGACGTACTGCTTGGGCTCGTATTCGTAACCCTTGACCAGGTCCGACCGCTCGACGAGACCGAGCTCCGGATCAACCGGCTTCATGTTGATCCGGTTGTGCGTCTCTTTGTGGAGCTGGTTGAAGGTGATGCGCTCGCTCGCCGACGTCGCCGGAAACAGCCGCACCGGGCAGCTCACCAGACTCAGCTTGATGTAGCCTTTCCAGCTTGCTCTGGGGGCCATGATCTTCTCCTCGACACAGCACTACTTGCGGGAGCGCAATTGTGCCGGCAGGTCCCGTGAAAACTCATTAATATCAGCCCACGGGTCGCCGGACGTGGTTAACAATCCCGGAAGCGAAGAATAATTCAGGTCCTCCGGCGAGTCGATTGACTCGAGGTCGTCCCAGGAGAGCGGCGTCGAGGCCGGAAGGTTGGTCCGCGCTCGCAGCGAATAGGGCGCTGCCGCCGTCGCTCCACGGGCGTTGCGGTGGTAGTCGATAAAGATCCGCCGCTTGCGGTTCTGCTTCCCCTGCGTGGTGGTGAACGTATCGGGCGCGGTCGAGGCTAGCGCGGCAGCGATCACACCCGTCACGGCGTGCACTTCCTTCCAGCCGAGCTTCGGCGTGATCGGCACGACCACGTGGGCACCGCGCCCCCCCGATGTCTTGACGAACGGCACGAGGCCGAGCCCTTCCAGTTCGCCTCGGATATGCACCGCGGCTTCCACCACCTCGCGCCACTGGATGCCTTCGCCGGGATCGAGGTCGAAGATCACCCGGTCCGCCTTTTCGGGTTTTTGCATCAGCGAGCCCCAGGCATGGAACTCGACGACGCCGAACTGCGCCAGCGCGAGGTAGGCTTTCGCGTCCTCGACGGCGATGTAGTTCTTGTCTTCCTCGTCCGAGGTTTTCATCTCGAACGAGGCGACCGAGGGCGGCATGCCCTTGAACGGATGCCGCTGGAAGAAGCAGTCGGCCGGCTTCATCGTCGGGCAGCGCACCAGCGACACCGGCCGCCCAAAAATGTGCGGCAGCATAAAATCGCCGATCAGCGCGTAGTAAACGGCGATATCGAGCTTGGTGGGACCGGATTTGCCGAACATCCGGCGGGTCGGGTTGGTGACCCAGACTTGAGCCAGGTCCGCGTCCGAAATCAGTCGCTTCCGCTCGACCGCCGGACCCGCCGAAAGCTCGGCCTCGCGCAGGCCCTTGTAGACGGCGTGGCGCAGAAAACCGTCAGTGGTCATGTTGCCGTAGTGGACATGCGCCGTGAGCACCGGCCGCACCCAGATCACGTCCTTTGGGGCACCGGCGAGCGGTTCGCCTTCGCCGGCAAGGCGTTCCAGCCGTTCGAGCAGCATGCGCAGCGCCTCGGCGTCGAAGCCGGTGCCGACCTTGCCGCGATAGTGGAGCTCGCCGTCGACCCATTCGCCGAGCGCCAAAGCGCCGAGCCCTCCCGCGGCTTCCGACGCCGTGTAGCCGGCGATGATGAAATCGCCCGACTTCAGCGCCTTGGCCTTGAGCCACGTCGATGACCGGCCCGGCTGGTATTTGCTGTCGGCGCGTTTCGAGACGATGCCTTCGAGGCCGAGCTCGGCGGCGCGGTCGTAAAGGGCCTGTCCCTCGCCTTCGACATGGTCGCTGAGCTGGATGGCCGAGCGGCTGCCGATGCTGCCTTCGAGCAATTGCCTGAGGGCGGCCTTGCGGGCGGTCAGTGGCACGCCGCTGAGGTCGTAGCCATCGAGGTAGATGAGGTCGAAAGCGTAGAAGAGGAGATGCCCGGTCTCCTGCGTCGCGAGCGCGTCCTGCAGAGAACCGAAGCGCGAGATGCCGGTTTCGTCGAGCGCGACGACCTCGCCGTCGATCATCGCGGTCTTGCAGGGCAGGGCGGCAAAGGCGGCCCCAAGATCGCCGTAGCGCTTCGTCCAGTCGATGCCGCTGCGGGTGATGAGCTGCGTCGTACCGTTGTCGACGCGCGCCAGCGTCCGGTAGCCGTCGAACTTGATCTCGTGCAGCCATCCTTCGTGGTGCGGCGGCGCGTCGACCGATGTTGCGAGTTGCGGCTCGATCCGGGCGGGGAGGGCGCGCTTGACCGCTCCCTTGAGCGACTGCGGCTTGAGCGGCGCGGCCTTGGCCTTCGGCTTCTCCGGCTCGATCAGTTCCTCGATCCGGCGCCCGCTTTTGACGCTTTCCGGCCGCTCGACCAAAATGTCGACCTTGGGATCGGCTGCCTGGTCGCGTTCCTTGAAGAAGAGCCAGTTGTTCTTGCTCTCGCCCGGCTTCGGCTTGAGGCGGACCAGCATCCAGCCGCCCTTGAGCTTTTCGCCCCAGAGGCGGAATTTGAAGTCGCCGGTACGGATGCCTTCGTCGGGGTCACCCATCGGGGCCCAGGTGCCGGTGTCCCAGACGATCATCGGCCCGCCGCCATATTCGCCGGCCGGGATCACGCCTTCGAAGTCGATGTATTCGAGCGGATGGTCTTCGGTTTCGGCGGCGTAGCGCTTGTCCGCCGGGTTGAGCGAAGGGCCTTTCGGCACGGCCCAGCTCTTGAGCACGCCATCGTGTTCGAGCCTCAGGTCGTAGTGGTCCGCCGTCGCCCAATGCTTGTGGATGACGAAGCGGTGGCCGCCCGAGTCGCCGCCGCCAAAGGGCTCGGGGCTGACTGAAAAATCGCGCTTCTCTCGGTATTTGCTGAGGCGTGGGGCGGGCATGCGGCAAACAATAGGGAGCCCGGTTCGCAGCCGCAACTCGTGATCGGCCCGGCCCTTGCCTAACGCCCGGCGCCGCGCCACTCTCGGCGCAAATCGGGGGGAAGCATGCCGGGTCAGTTCAAGCGGGTCGGCGAGGATTTCAAGCTGCACGACGAAGTGCTGGTCGTGATCAATGACATCAACGAGGGCGCCGACGGGGAGGATCCCGATCCCGTGGCGCTCGTGTTTTATCGCGAGCCGGGCGCCGAGCACGTGGAAGAATATGGCCCCAATGCTGTTGACGATGCGCTGGCGTTTGCCCAGAGCAAGGCCACAGCCGGCCGCGAGGTCGTCGTACAGATTCCCCCGAGCGTCACATGGTGGCCGCATTGGGGAACATTAGTTGACTAACCGCAGCGGTTAACCATTCTGCGGGCAACCCCATTCTCAACCGGAGCACGCAATGATTCGAACCTTCCTTGGCCCACTCGCCGCCCTGACCCTGGCCCTGACGGCGGCCCCGGCCTTTGCCGGCGCGGCCGAGAACGCGTTCCTGGCGTCGCTCGTCGGCAACTATATCGGCAAGGCCACGGTGCCCGACCAGAACGGCCGTCCTTCGCCGGTGAGCTGCCGCCTCGTTGTCGCCGGCTCGACCCCCGGCAAGATCACCTATAGCGGCCGCTGCTCGATCGCGGCCGGCTCGATGTCGATGACCGGCGCCGTGACCTTCAACGGCGGCAAGTACCTGGCCGCCATGTCCTCGAGCGGCGGCATGTCGGGCAACTCGGTGGGCGTCAAGCGCGGCAACGCCGTGAGTTTCTCCTCGAACGGCCATGACACCATGGGCGGCGGCAACCGCGACGTCTCCTCGACGCTGACGCTGAGCCCCGGTGGGATGCGCGTCGAGTTCGTCATCAAAGACAACAAGACCGGCAAGACGACGCGCGGCTCGATCCCGTTCGCCAAGGCCTGACGGCCACACCAATCAACGGCCGCGCCGCCTATTGGCAAGGCGCGGCCGTTGCGCCTATCTGGCGGCGACCCATTGAGCGCGCCGCATGACGCCCACCGACATTGTCATCGTCAACTACAACGCCGGCGCGCTGCTTGCCGACGGGGTGCGGGCGCTGCTGGCCGACGATGCGGCCGATCTTCGCGTGACGGTCGTCGACAATGCCTCGACCGATACGAGCCTCTCGGCCTTGCCGGCCGACCCGCGCCTCGCCGTCATCCGCAATCCCGCCAATCTCGGCTTCGCCGCAGCCTGCAATATCGGCGCTGCGGCCGGCAGGGCCGAGACGCTGCTCTTCCTCAACCCGGACTGCCGGATGGAGCCGCCCGCGCTCGCGTCGCTACAGGCGGCGCTCTGCAGCGGGGAGGCGATCGGCATGGTTGGCGGTCTGCTGCTCAACCCAGACGGCACCGAGCAGCCGGGCGGCCGTCGCGACATTCCGACGCCCGAAAACCTCATGGGCCGCTTTCTCGGCGGAAGGCGGGGAGGGGCCGACGACTACAGCCGCACCGGCGATCCGCTGCCGGCCGGACCCATCGACATCCCCGTCATCTCCGGCGCCCTGATGATGGTGAAGCGCGCTGCCTTCGACGCCGTCGGCGGCTGGGACGAAGGCTATTTCCTCCACGTCGAGGATATCGACCTCTGCGTGCGCTTTGGCCGGGCCGGCTACCGCATCCTCTTCGTGCCCGGCGCGCGGGTGATGCACGTCAAGGGCGCGAGCAGCCGCGGCCGGCCAGTCTTCGTCGAGTGGCACAAACACAGGGGCATGCTGCGCTTCTTCCGCAAATTCATGGCCGCCGACCGTGCCCCACCCACCATGGCGCTCGTCACCATCGCCGTCTGGCTGCGGTTTTCGGCGCTGGCGACGGTGTTGACCGCCAGACGGCTTCTCGGCCGTGGCTGAGACCATCGGCATTCTCGGCGCGACGAGCCTCGTCGGCGCCCCGCTGCTCGAACTCCTGCAGCCATCGGGCAATCGCCTGGTTGCCTATTCTCGCCAACCCCAGGGCGCGCCGGGCTGGCGGACCTATGCCGATCCGCCCGAGCCCATCGATACCTGGCTCGGCACCGCCCCGATCTGGACGCTGCCTGAGCATTTTGCCCTGCTCGAAGCGAGCGGCGCGAAGCGGCTGGTGCAGCTTTCCTCGACCAGCCGCTTCACCAAGACCGCCTCCAGCGATCCGCACGAGTTGGAGATCGCCCGCTGCCTTGCGGAGTCGGAGGCGCAGGTGATCGCCTGGGCGGAAGGCCACGGCATTGCCTGGACCATCCTGCGGCCGACCCTGATCCACGGCTTTGGCCGCGATCGCAACGTCGCCGAGATCGCCCGCTTCATCGACCGCTTCGGCTTCTTCCCGCTGTTCGGCAAGGCGGCGGGGCTGCGCCAGCCGGTCGCCGCCACGGACGTAGCGCAAGCCTGTATCGCCGCCGCCCGGGCGCCCGCCGCCCAAAACCGCGCCTACGACATCGCCGGTGGCGAAACGCTGGGCTATCGCGAGATGGTTTTGCGCATCTTCGAGGCGATGGAGCGTCGGCCTGTCACGCCGACGGTTCCGCTCTGGGCCTTCCGACTTGCCGTTGGCGCGCTTCGTCGAATCCCGCGCTACCGCCACTGGACCACCGCCATGGCCGAGCGGATGAACCTCGACATGGTCTTCGACAACGGCCCGGCAGCGCGCGATTTCGGCTACGCGCCAAAATGGTTCGAGCCCGACGTCCCGCCCCGTCCACCGCGCCGTTAATCCCCGCCACGCATTCCGCTTGCGCCGCCCGGCGCTTGCGCTATGCCAATTGTGACGCTTTTTCTCGCCTCGAGCCGATTTTCATGAACGCGCCCGCTCCCACCCTCACGCTAAGTGGCAAGCCGCTGAGCTTTGCGGCGCTGGCCCGCATCGGGGCCCATGCGGTGACGCTCGTGCCCGACGGTGCCGCCATGCATCGCGTCGAACGGGCCCGCGCGGTGGTCGAGGAGCGGATTGCCGCGGGTTATGCCGTCTATGGCTCGAACACCGGCGTTGGCGCCATGAAGGATGTCGCCTGGTCGGCCGACGAGCTCGAAACCTTCAACCTCGGCCTGGTTCGGGCGCACCACTTCGGCACCGGCGTGCCGTTTCCCAACTCGGTGGTGCGAAACGCGATGGCGATCCGCGTCAACACGGCGCTGAGCGGCCGGGTCGGGTGCACGCCGGACCTCGTCAACACCTACCTCGCTCTGCTCGCCGCCGACGTCGTGCCGGTGGTCCGCCGCACCGGCTCCATCGGTTGCGCCGACATCGGCCTCATGGGGCAGATCGGCGCGGTGCTGACCGGCGTCGGCGAAGCGGTCTACCAGAACCGGCGCCTGCCGGCAGAGAAGGCGCTGGCCGACGCGGGCCTGAAACCCGCGAAAATGCCGCCGCGCGACAGCCTCGCCTCGATCAGCGTCAACGCGGTCGGCTTTGCCGCTGCGGCCGAGGCGACCCGCGCGGCCGCCGGCGCCATGCGCATGCTGCTTGCCACGAGCCTTACCACGGCCGGCGCGCTCGGCGCCTCCCGCGACCCGTGGAAGGCCGTGGCGCATGTGGGCACCGAGCGGGAAGCCGAGATCGGCGGCTGGCTCTACCGGCACGCCATGGGCTGGGAATGGCCGAACGCCACGCACGTCCAGGATCCGCTGAGCCTCAGGATGATGGCGCAGGTTTTCGGCACGGCCTTCGATACGCTCCTCGTCTGCGGCCGCACCATCCTCGCCGCGACCGGCCGCACCGACGACAACCCGGTGGTTGTCGAAGGCCACGTGCTAACCTCCGGCGGCTCGCTGCCGCTCGATGTCACCGTCTATCTCGAGACGGTGCAACTCGCCATGGCGCACGCGGCGCGCAATTCGTTCAACCGCTGCGTGCTGCTCGGCAACGGCGTCCGGCGCGACCTGCCGATCAACCTCGTGCCGCCCGGCGCGATCGCCACCGGTTTTGGGCCCATCATCAAGCTCGCCGGCGAGCTTTTCGCCCGCGTGCTGTCGATGGCCAATCCCGTGTCCGCGACCTCGCTGGTCGTCGCCACTGGCATCGAGGACGAAGCCGCCTTCCTGCCGCTCGTTGTCGAGCGCTTCGAGCGCCAGGTGCGGGCGCTCCGCCGTCTCGCGGCGCTCGAGGCGCTGCTCTCGGCACAGGCCATGGATATCCTCGGCGACCGGCCGGAGGGCATTCCGCGCATGATCTACGAGCGGACCCGCAAATATGCCGAGTTTTACCGCGTCGATCGGCCGCTCTCGGCAGAAGTCGAGGCAGTCGAAAACGACCTCGCCTCGGAATTGACGCTGGGTGAATTGATTTCCCAGGCGCCCATCCCTGATCTGGATGACTTTTTCGCGCTTGGCCCAGTTCAATAGGCATTGAACCACTGGTCTGGCGGCGAAAACCCGTTAGGGTAGCGCCCCAACCCGGCCTTGAGGGCCGGGACAACCAGTGGAGTGCATCATGCGCCTGTCGACTAAGCTTTTGACAGCCCTTGCAGCTTTGGCGTTTACCGCCACCGCCGCCCAGGCCCAGGTCGTCGTCTCGAGCAAGATCGATACCGAGGGCGGGGTGATCGGCAACATCATCCTGCAGGTCCTCAAGGCCAACAACGTGCCGGTGACCGACAAGATTCAGCTTGGCAACACCAAGGTCGTGCGCTCGGCCATTACCGCCGGCCAGATCGACATCTATCCCGAATACACCGGCAACGGCGCCTTCTTCTTCAACGAAGCCGACAAGCCCATCTGGAACGATGCGCAAAAGGGCTACGAAGAGGTCAAGAAGCTCGACTACGACCAGAACAAGATCGTCTGGCTCGATCCCGCGCCCGCCAACAACACCTGGGACATCGCGCTCCGCAAGGAAATCGCCGATGCCAACAAGGTCGCGACCTGGTCCGATTTCGGCAAGTGGGTCGCCGGCGGCGGCCAGGTGAAGCTTGCGGCCTCGGCCGAGTTCGTCTCCTCCCCGGCGGCGCTGCCAGCCTTCGAGAAGACCTATGGCTTCACCCTCAAGCCCGACCAGCTGATCACCCTTTCGGGCGGTGACACGGCGGCCTTCATCGCTGCGGCGGCCAACCAGACCTCGGGCGCCAATGCCGCCGTGGTCTATGGCACCGATGGCGGCATTGCCCCCTCGAACCTTGTGGCACTGACCGACGACAAGGGCGTGCAGCCGGTCTACAATCCGGCCCCGATCATCCGCGAGCCGGTGCTGAAGCAGTATCCGCAGATCGCCGATCTCCTGAAGCCGGTCTTCGCCAAGCTCGATCTCACCACCCTCCAGACCCTCAACGGGCGCGTGCAGGTGGGCGGCGAAGCAGCAGCGGCCGTGGCCGCCGACTGGCTCAAGACTCAGGGCATTGTGAAATAACACCCTTGACGGGGCAGCGGTTTAGCTGCCCCGTTTCCTCATGAGCATCGCGGAAGCCCAAGCAGGACCGGGTCGTCGCGCCCCCGCCATCGACAAGCTCGGCGTGCTGATCGCGCTGATCATCGCGGCGGCCTGGGTGCTGTTGCCGTTCGCCACCTTCAAGGCCAACCGCATCGTCCAGGGCCAGTCGCGCATCGTCTTCGACGCGCTGCCTCTCTGGGAAGCCGGGCTGCTCTCGGCGATCGTCGCCATCTCGCTGCCCTTGACCTTCTACCGGACGCCGACGCAATGGCGCCTCGCGATGAGCGCCGTGGGATTGGCGGTGCTGCTCATCCTCGTCGGCCAGACCGCCGCGTACCTGACGCCAGCCGGCAACACGCTGGCCCGCGTCTCGCCCGGCGCTGGCTTCTGGGTGCTGCTCTTCGGCTTCCTGCTCCTCGCCGCCGATGCCCTGACCCGCCTCAGGCTGAAGCCGCTCCCGCGCATCGGCATTCTTGCAGTCGTTGGCATCCTGCTCGCGGCGCTGCTCCTCAGCGGCGACTGGAACGGCCTTTCGATCCTCAAGGAATACTTCGTCCGGGCCGATGCCTTCTGGCGCGAAGCGCTGACGCACGTCATCCTCGCTTTCGGCTCGTTGATCATCGCGACGGTCGCGGGCGTGCCGCTCGGTATCCTCTGCTATCGCGTGCCGCGCTTGCGAACGGTGATCCTCAACATCCTCAACGGTGTGCAGACCATCCCCTCAATTGCGCTCTTTGGCCTCCTGATCGCGCCGCTCGCCTGGATCGCCGCCAACATCCCCGGCGCCAGGGAGATCGGCGTATCCGGCATCGGCTTCACCCCGGCGCTCGTCGCGCTTTTCATCTATTCGCTGCTGCCGGTCGTCGCCAACACCGTGGTGGGCCTCCGCGGCGTGCCGCCGGAGGCAAACGATGCGGCGCGCGGCATGGGGATGACCGACCGCCAGCGCCTCTTCCAGATCGAGCTGCCGCTGGCGTTCCCGGTGATCCTCACTGGTATTCGCATCGTCCTCGTCCAGAACATCGGCCTTGCAACCGTGGCCGCGCTCATCGGCGGTGGCGGTTTTGGCATCTTCGTATTCCAGGGCATTGGCCAGACCGCACTCGACCTCGTGCTGCTCGGCGCCGTGCCGACAGTGGTCCTCGCCTTCGCCGCCGCCATCGTGCTCGACGCGCTGGTCGAGATGACGAGCGTCAGGGGGAGGGAAGCGTGATGGACTCGGTGTTTGTGGCCACCCCCTCCCCAACCCTCCCCGCAAGGGGGAGGGTGCCGTTGGTGGGACAGCCATGCCACAGGTCCACCTCCCCCCTTGCGGGGGAGGATGGGTGGGGGGAGGCCAGAGGAGCGGGCGCATGATCGAAATCGACGACCTGACCAAAACCTATGACGGCACCACCGTCGTCGATAACGTCTCGATGAAGATCGAGGACGGCGAGATCGCCGTGATCGTGGGCACCTCCGGCTCCGGCAAGACGACTCTCTTGCGCATGATCAACCGGCTGGTCGAGCCCACCTCGGGCCGCGTCCGCATCAACGGCCTCGACACGCGCGACACCCCGCCCTTCGAGCTCCGCCGCCGCATCGGCTACGCCATCCAGGGGCATGGTCTTTTCCCCCACCGCACCGTCGAGCAGAACATCGCGACCGTGCCCAACCTGCTTGGCTGGCCGCGCGCCAAGACCGAGGCGCGCGTCGACGAGTTGCTGCGCCTCTTCCAGCTCGATCCGCGCCAGTTCCGCAATCGCATGCCGGCCGAGCTCTCCGGCGGCCAGCAACAGCGCGTCGGCGTTGCCCGCGCTTTGGCCGCCGCGCCAAAAGTGCTGCTAATGGATGAGCCCTATGGCGCGCTCGATCCGATCATCCGCGCCAAGGCGCAGGAAGACCTCCTCGCCATCCAGAAGCAGCTCAAGACCACCATCGTCCTCGTGACGCACGACATGGAGGAAGCGATCCACCTCGGCGACCGCATCGCCGTGATGGACCAGGGCCACCTGCTGCAATACGCGCCGCCCGAGGAGATCATCGCCAGGCCCGCGACCGCCTTCGTCAGCGAGCTCATCGGCGCCGGCGAGCGGCCGTTCCGGCTGCTCTCGCTCTCGACCGTGGGCGAGATCTGCCACGAGGGCCAGGCCGAGGGCGAACCCATCTCCGCCGCGATGTCGCTACGCGATGCCTACGCCGAATGCCTCTGGTCGCGCCGCTCGGCGCTGCCGGTACGCGACGAGGGCGGCACCATCATCGGCATGGTGACATTGCGCGACCTCGAGCAGCGCGCCGGTAAGCCCTCATGAAAGTGTGGCTGCCCACCGCGATCCGTCTCATCGTGCTGGCGCTGCTCATCGCCTTCCTCATCACGCCGCAGAGCTTTGGCGGCCTCTTCCTGCCGCTCACCAAGAACGGCCAGGCGCCGATCTACACGCAATCGGCGCTGCTGGACCTCGCGGTGAGCCACATCGTCATCGTCGCTATCGCGACCGTTGCCTCGACCATCGTCGCCGTCGGCCTCGCGATCCTCGTGACCCGTCCATCCGGCCGCGAATTCCTGCCGCTGTCGCGCAGCCTCGCCAACATCGGCCAGACCTTTCCGCCGGTCGCAGTGCTGGCCATCGCCGTGCCGCTCCTCGGCTTCGGTACCGCCCCGACACTGGTGGCGCTGTTTCTCTACGGCCTCCTGCCCATCTTCGAGAACGCCCTCACCGGGCTTACCACCCTCCCGCCGGATGTGACCGAGGCCGCGCTCGGCGTCGGTATGACGGGCCAGCAGCGCCTGCTGCAGGTCGAGTTGCCGCTGGCGCTGCCCATCATCCTCGCCGGCATCCGCCTGTCGGTCGTCGTCTCCGTCGCAACCGCGACCATCGGCTCGACCGTCGCGGCCCACACGCTCGGCGAGGTCATCATCGCCGGCCTCCTCAACGACAACACCGCCTGGGTGCTCGAAGGCGGCCTCATCGTCGCCGCCATGGCCGTGCTGATCTACGACGCCCTCTCCGGCATCGAGCGCCTGCTGGCCAACCGCATCACGGGTCGACGGGCCGCGGCATAACCAAACGGCGATCATCATGGCTGATTTCGATACCGTCCTCATCGGCACCGTGGTGCTTCCCGATCGCGTCATTGAGCGCGGCTACGTCGCCATCGCCGGCGACAAGATCGGCGCGGTGGGGCAGGGCGCTGCGCCGGCCGCGCGCGAAAAGCACGACCTCGCCGACGCGCTGATCCTCCCCGGCGCCATCGACGCACAGACCCACTCGCTGAGCCAGAAGGACCAGGAAGATTTCATCTGGTCCACCCGCTCGGCGGCGGCAGGCGGCGTCACCACCATCGTCGACATGCCCTACGACGAAGGCAACGTCGTCAACTCGGCGGAGGCGGTGCGCATCAAGGTCGCGCACGCGAGCCCGCAGGCGCGCATCGATTTCGCTCTCTACGGCACTATCAATCCGGCCGAGCGCACGAGCCGCATCGCCGAGATGGTCGAGGCGGGCGTCGCCGCCTTCAAGTTCTCGACCTTCGGCACCGACCCCATCCGCTTCCCGCGCATCGATCCGATGTTGCTCGCCGAGTGCTTTGCCGCCATCGCGCCGACCGGGTTGACCGCGGGCGTCCACAACGAGGACGACGAATTCGTCCGAGCCGCCATCGACAAGGTGAAGGCCGCGGGCATCACCGATTGGCGCGCCCACGCCATGAGCCGCCCGCCGCTGACCGAGCTGCTGGCAACAAACCAGATCTACGAAACCGGCGCGCAAACCGGCTGCCCCGCCCATGTCGTCCATTGCTCGTTGAGCCGCGGCTACGACATCGCCGCTAACTACCGCCGCGACGGCTTTGTGGCGACCATCGAATGCTGCATCCACTACCTTGTGCTCGACGAGGAAAACGACGTCAAACGCCTCGGCGGCAAGGGCAAGATCAACCCGCCGATCCGCCCCCGCGCCGAGGTGGAAAAACTCTGGCAGCAGGTGGCCAAGGGCAATGTCACGCTGGTCTCGACCGACCATGTGAGCTGGTCGGAGAACCGCAAGACCGATCCCGACATGTTCAGGAACTCGTCCGGCGTGCCCGGTCTCGAAGTGATGGTGCCGCTCTTCGTCAAGGGCGCGCTCGAGCGCAACATCCCGCTGACCTGGGCCGCCCGGCTGATGGCCGACAACCCAGCAAAACACTTCCGGCTCGACCACCAGAAAGGCGCCCTCGAAGTCGGCAAGGACGCCGACATCGCCGTCCTGGTAAAACGTCCCCGCGTCTATGACGCCGCAGCCAGCGGCCACAACGTTGTCGGCTGGTCCCCCTACAACGGCATAGAGATGCCCTGGACAATCGACGCCACCTGGCTCCGCGGCAAGCAGGTGTTCGATGGAACGAGTGTCGCCGAGCCGGGAACGGGACGCTGGCAGCGGCCGGAGAGGCGGCGGTGAGCTTCGAGCGCGCGGCCACCCCCACCCCTGACCCCTCCCCGCAGGGGGGAGGGAGAAGATGGGGCATCGCCTCGCCCTCAAGAGTTGGCGCTGAGCTGGTTGTGAAGCTCGATCTCCCTGCCCCCTGCGGGGAGGGATGGGGTGGGGGTTCTTCATGAGCACCGACCTCGCCCGAAAACTCCGCCGCAACGCCACCGAACCGGAACGCGCCATGTGGCGCATCCTGTGGCCGTTGCGACAGGCCGGCTGGCATTTCCGCCGTCAGGTGCAGATTGGTGCTTACTATGCTGATTTCGCCTGCCTCGACGCCAAGTTGGTGATCGAGGTCGACGGCGATACGCACGGGGCCGATCAGATCAGTTTGGCCGACTCCGCTCGCGACGAGTACATGGCCTCGCGCGGCATTCTAGTTCTGCGCTTCTCGAACGCCGATGTGATGCAGAACGCCGAGGGCGTGTTTTCCGAAGTCGCCAGTGTCCTTGGCGCAGTCTCGCGCGCGACAAACACCCCCACCCCTGACCCCTCCCCGCAGGGGGGAGGGAGAGGCAGGACCACACGCGCTGAGCCCCCCAATCGACTGAGCGGTGCGACATCGTCTCCCTCCCCCCGGCGGGGAGGGGACGGGGGTGGGGGTTCTGCATGAGCATCGAGCCCGCCGCCCGCAACCTCGCCGTCACCCCCGCGCGGATCGCCGAGGACGTCGCCGACCTCGCGGCGATCACCGAGCCGGATCGGCCCTACACGCGCCGCTCGTTCACCCCGATGTTCCTCGCCGGCCGCGAGTATCTCGAGCGCCGGTTCGAGGCCGCTGGGCTTGAGACCCATATCGACGCGGCCGGCAATCTCATCGGCCGTCGCGCCGGCCGCAGGCCGGGCAGCGGCACCATCATGGTCGGCTCGCACTCGGACACCGTGCCGGACGGCGGCCGCTTCGACGGCATTGCCGGCGTCTCGGCGGCGCTCGAAGTCGCCCGTACCCTGCGCGACCAGAACATCACGCTCGACCACGACCTCGAGGTCGTCGACTTCCTCGCCGAGGAGGTCTCGGCCTTTGGCCTCTCCTGCATCGGCAGCCGCGGTCTCGTCGGCCAGCTCAAGCCCGAAATGCTCACCCGCCAAGCCGACGACCGCGCCCTGTCTGCAGCAATCGAGGAAGTTGGCGGCGACCCTGCCGAGCTCTCCGGGACGCCGCTTCGAACCGACATCAAGGCCTTCCTCGAGCTGCACATCGAGCAGGGCACGGTGCTCGAAGAGGCGCGCGAGGATGTCGGCGTTGTCACCGCCATCGCCGGCATCACCCGCGTCGAAATCATCGTCAATGGCCGCGCCGACCACGCCGGCACCACCCGGATGACGCATCGGCAGGACGCGCTCGTCACGGCCGCCTGGCTGGTCATCGCCATCAACCAATGGGCGCGGAAGAAGGCCGAGGGGCCGACGCATTTCGCGGCGACCGTCGGCGAGTTCGAGATCGAGCCCAACGCCGCGAACGTAGTTCCCTCGCGCGCCCGGCTGCTCATCGACGCCCGCGCCGAAGTCCGGCCCGACATGGAGGATTTCCTCGGCGCGCTTACGGAAATCTGCCGGCAGGTCTCGGCCGACACGGGCGTCGCCATCGACCCGCCCGTAACCATCTCCGACAATTTGCCGACACCCGGCGACGCGCATGTGCTTGATATCCTTGACGCTGCCTGCGACGCGGTCGGCGCCCGGCATCGCCGCATGGCATCGGGAGCCGGCCACGACACGGCCTGGATGGCGCGCATCTCGAAGGCGGCAATGATCTTCGTGCCGTGCAAAGAGGGGCGCAGCCATTCGCCCGACGAGTGGGCGGAAACCGACGACATCGCCCTCGGTGCAGCCGTGCTGCTCGAGGCGGTGAAGCGGCTGGACAAATTGGGGTAGTGGCCAAGGCCCCCTCACCCTAGCCCTCTCCCCCTAGGGAGAGGGTAAGATGAGGCGAGGCCATGCCACAAAATCCCCTCTCCCTCTGGGGGAGAGGGTAGGGTGAGGGGGCCTGCCGGGCCCGCAAGCCTGCATGGAGTACAATCTTGGGTCGCATACTCACCGAAAAGGACGTCGAGCCGGCTGTGAAGGGCGGCTCCGTCTATGCCGCCGGCGGTGGCGGCTGGGCCGACCACGGCCGCATGCTGGGCTACGCCGCCGTGTCGGTGGGAAAGCCTGAGCTCGTCGATATCGAGGAGCTGAAGCCGAAAGATTGGGTGGCGACGGCGGCCGCCATCGGCGCACCGGCTTCGACCACGCCGTGGGAGATGCAGGGCCGGGACTACATCAAGGCCGTCGAGCTGTTGCAGGAAGCGCTCGGCGAGAAGCTCTCGGGCCTCATCATCGGCCAAAACGGCAAATCCTCGACGCTGAATGCGTGGCTGCCCTCCGCTGTGCTCGGCACCAAGGTCGTCGATGCCGTGGGCGACATGCGTGCGCATCCGACCGGCGACATGGGCTCGATCGGCATGGC
>Ga0068853_100001694_pt1 | contig 16145 bp, 10 predicted proteins | sample KBSCornC32_FD_65655 | JGI IMG/M metagenome (GOLD analysis project Ga0068853, IMG submission 65655) | Corn rhizosphere microbial communities from Kellogg Biological Station, Michigan, USA - KBS Corn C3-2 | ecosystem: Host-associated > Plants > Roots > Rhizosphere > Soil ...
CGCTGAACAAGACGCCTCAGACGCATCTTGGCTTCAACGGCAATTTTCTCCGCAAGCTGGATGACAAGGGCAGCGAGCTGTCTGTGGATGCCGACTATATCTTTTATAATACCAGGGGAACCCTGTTTTCGAACAACTACCTGTATAACGCGGACAAGGTGCCGTCCGATGCGCCGTATCTGCTGAACGGCCAGCTGCCTTCGCTGATACATATCTATAGTCTCAAGAGTGACTACAAGAAAGTGCTGAAGGACAATGCCACCTTCGAGGCGGGCATTAAATCCAGCTATGTAAAGACGGACAATAATGCCATCTATACGCTGTATGACGATGTGCTGAAGAGCTGGCTGCCTGACACCGCCATTAGCAACCATTTTATCTATAAGGAGAATATCAACGCGGCGTATGTCAACTGGCGGCAGACGATCAAAAAATTCTCGATGCAGATCGGCCTGCGGGCGGAGCAAACCCATTCAGACGGCGATCAGACGGTGAAGGACATCCGATTTAAGAGAGACTACATCCAGTTGTTCCCGACGACTTATTTCACCTACAAGACGAATGACGATAATACGTTTGGGGTCTCTTACGGAAGAAGGATCGAGCGGCCATCCTACCGGGACCTGAATCCATTCCGGTTTCAGCTGGACCGGTATACATACGAAGAGGGCAATCCCAATCTCCAGCCCCAGTTCAGCAATAATTTCGAAGTCAGCTACAACTACAAGGGGCAGCTGAATATTTCGGCCAACTATACCAGGGTCACGGACATTATGAGCTATGTACAGGAGACGTTCAAAGAGCCGGGGGATTCCAACTATACGACCGTGGGGAGCAACCAGAATATTGCCTACGAGCGAAACCTCGGACTATCCATCAATTACAGCCGTCAGCTGAACAAGTCCTGGACGCTAAATCTCTTCTTAAATGTCTACAACCACCGGTATACCGGGGCGGTCGACAGTACGCCTGTCGATGTAAGCTATACCTCATTCAATGCCAGTTTTAATAGTCAGTACAGCTTTAAAAAAGGTTGGAAGGCGGAGGCCAGCGGGTTTTACTATGCACAGGATTATATCAGCGGGGTGCTGCTGGCCGATGGGAGGGGAATGTTCTCCGTGGGTGGGTCGAAGGAGGTCCTCAACGGGAAGGGCTCCTTTAAGCTGAACCTGCGGGATCCTTTTTATCTGATGGCCTTCAATTCTCATAGCTCGCTGGCGAGGGGTGTGATCAACTACCGGTCGATCTGGGACAACAGGAGGATCGTCATGACGTTCGTGTATCGTTTTGGCAGGACGACGGGTGGGCAGCAGCAAAGAAGGAATGGCGGCGCCGGTGACGAGCAGAGTCGCGTGGGGGGTGGGGGGCAGCAATAGGTTAAGCGCGCTAGCGCCTGATCAGCCGGACAACCTTGTAGGGCGTTTCTTTGTTAAGGTCGGGGAATATACGACCGTTGCCGTCGTTGCCGGTGAGTTCGATATAGTACTGCAGGTCATAGACCGGGTCGATCGCGTCCGCGGGTATCGTGGCAGAGTATTCTCCCTTTGCAGGATCTTCCGTCATTTCTATGGTTTTGTATTCGAGTTGCTGGTTGACGGCCCGGTAGCGGCAGCGCAGCGATCGGAGACCTGCAGTTGCTGATGCGGTTAGCCGGATAGTGAGTGGCTGTCCCGCGAGTACACTATCGGCGGTGGATAAGCGAACTTTAAACAACTCGTCGAACGATCTGGCGGGTTGCCGGGGCCAGGCCGGGGCTTTTGCCGTCATGGGGATCGTGTCGGTATTCTGCCGCTGCGCCCGGAGACGGGTGAGGCCTTTTTCGAGTGTGGCCAGTTCGTCTTTCCAGTGTCCGCAGAGGTCGGCGACCCTGACTCCCATTTGTATATCGTCGGTATAAAAGTCTCCGGCCGCGGTGACGATGTCGCGCCATGCTGCGATCGCGTTCGATTCGTGTTTGATTGCGGAATCGAGCGCCGCGGGGTCGTGGGTGTGTTCGTAGAGCCGGTACCAGACAGCCGCGGGGATTCGGCGGGCGTGATAGAGCGCCAGGTTGGCGAGAATGCGCATGTCGGTGAGGGTAGAGGCGAGTTCTTTGTTGCCGGCGCCTTCGTGTACGCGTTGTACGTTAGCGAGGACGTCGGCGGCTGTCTTTTCGAACCACTGGCTGTTGGCCGACGGAAGGATCTTTGCCGTCGATCCGCCGGTGATCAGTAGCTGCGCCTCTTCGTCGAAGTTTGCGAACTGGCAGAGGTCGCTGCCTTCCGCTTTGGCGTAGGCCGGCAGGTCGCCCAGGCATTGCTTTTCCGCCCAGCCCCGGGTCGTGGGGAAGCGGCTGTACGGATAACAGGAGGCGATGATTCGGGGCAGGATATTGCCGGCGCGGTGCAGTGCGGCTTCAACCAGGGGGCCGTTGATGGGGCCAAACCGGTGTTCGAATTCCTTATCCCAAACCTCCGTGGGGGTATGGGGGTTATAGCCTATTCGTCCGAATACCTGGAAGAAGTGCCAGTAGCGTTCGAACTCATAGTCGTAGTAGCGGTGCTGCGGCTGCAGGAGGTCGAAGGGTTTTGCGTCGTGGGGCTGGGCTTCCATTTTTGTGGCCAGCGGCTCGTTGACGTCCAGTCCGTCGCCGTCATACAGGTGGGCGCTGCCCGCCATCCGGCGGGCATATTCGGGGTCGCCCCACAGGAGGACCCGGCTTGTCCCGCCGGTCCAGAGCCGCCACATAAGGTTATACTGTTTGGGATAGCGCAGGAGGTCGCCATAGCTGTGGCGGATATAGCTGTTCTCAGGATTGATCCGGGTCGGGTGCCAGGGGAGGCCCATCTGTTCCATCCAGAACTTTGTGTCGATCCTGAATTTAATGCCCGACCGGATGGCGCTCTCTATAACGGTCCGGGGCAGTTCTTTTGCGCGCATGTCGATCTGCAGGTCCGGTTTTGTCTTTTTGATCATGGCGAAGACGTCGGCCCAGAAGGTTTCTTCTTCGCCCTTTTTAAGGCCGGACTCGCCGTGCATGCGAAACTGGATGGCGTCTACGGGTATTTTTTGGATGAACTGCGTCAGTGCTGCCTTTGTGTAGGCGGTGAGATTATCTGCGTTTACTCCCCAAACCAGGCCGGGAGTAGGGCGGTCGGGTGCATTTTCGTTGCCGGGTATTCCGCCGCCCTGGACGCCGCCGCGATAGATATGGTCCCAGATACCGGCCGTTATACGGATGCCGCGGGCGTGCGCCATTTGGATCAGCCGGTTGAAGGCCGCAAGATTGCGCTGCTGCTGGTCCTGGCTCAGACCCACCATTCGGATATCCGCATAGCCGTCAACGTTGAAGAAATAAGGGTAGCAGGGGGCGAGGAACCCGCCGTTCTCGTAGCCGAAAATGACGACCAGGGAATTGAAACGATCCCCCGCCAGCATGTCGAGGTAGCGGGTCCAGTATTTTTCGTCATAGAACCTGCTTTCCCAGTATGCCCGGTTCATGGTGTAAATGGAGACCGCGCGGTCTCTCAGGTCCGGTGATTCGGTGACGTCCTTTATGTCTTTTAGCGCGGTTCCGAGGTGCAGCTGGCGGGCGACTTCGAGCAGGGCATACATGATACCGGTATCGTCGGACCCGCCGAGGATCAGTTCGTTTCCTTTGTGCCGGATGGAGAGGGATTCGGGAGGTCCTTTTGTGTGGGTTATCGTGATATGGTATTGTGTGATATGTCCGGTCTTCAGTTCGGCATTCAGCCTGTCGAGGCCGTGGCGGGCCGGTGCGCCCAGGGCGAGGCCTTCAGCGATACCGATCTTCTGCGCCTGGACAAAAGCGGAGATGATCAGAAGGCAGCCTGTTAACAGGGACTTGATTCGCATAGATAATTATTTTTCCCGGACATAGCGTTCGATGATCTCATGGTCTATATTTTCGCTCTCCACTTTTTCAAGTCCGCGCTGGATCAGCGTGTCGTTGCTGATGGAAACGGTGAACTGAAAGGTCTTTCCTTCCCAGTTGCGGTCGCTGTAGTAGTCGAGGTGTTCGGTGTATTTGTTGCCTTCGAGGGTATATGCGCCGCCGCCGGCGTCGAAATGATTGGAGGAGTCTTTCGGGCTGTTGAGGTCGTGTTTGAGAAAGGCGAAGTGGTCGTCGTTGATGATCTTTAGCATCCGGCTGTTCTTTGTGTAGTCGGTGACTGTCGTGTCGCCCTTTGCGATGCTAGTTCCCGAAATGAGGCGCCAGGTGCCGTTGAGCCGAAGCGATGGAGTGGGTTGCGTGTTGGTGTTCGTGTTGCAGGATAACAGGAGGCTCATCGAGCCGGCCAGCAGAAGAAATGTGTATTTCATTGTCAAAGTGATTTAAATGTGTTGAGACCCGCCTTCAGCGGATATTCTTTTTCTTTCCACAGGAGGCGACCGCTGGTGGCGGGGGGCAGCCCGATGGTAATATTCCATTTGCCGTTGTTCTGCTGATAGGAGGCGGATAGCGTTCCGTTCGGATGGGGTATGCTGCCTGCCGCCTTTTGCAGGCTGCCCAGGTGGGGTTCCACTCTGACCCGGGTAAAACCCGGCGCCTCGCTGTCCAGTCCGAGAATAGTCCTGAAAAATTCGATGTTTGGGCTTGCGCCCCAGGCGTGGCAGTCCGAACGGGATTCCGCAACGTCTGACATTTCTGCCCAGGTGGTCAGTCCGAGCGCGATATTCTCCCTCCATTTATCCAGCCAGTGCAGATAGTCGTTGCCATATCCGGCGCGGGTCAGCGCCAGATGCAGATAGTATTTGAAGTAGATGGAGGCCGGGGCCAGGCTGGTATCTGTCTGTAGCCTGTTTGCGATGTCCCGGGCCTCCCGCTGGTCGGCGACGCCGGTGAGGATGGCCAGGGTGTTGGCGTGTTGTGAGAAGAGGTCTTTCTCCGGGCGGTCGGCAAACAGGCGGCGATTGCTGTCCCAGTACTTTTCGCGGATGGTTGTTTTCAGGCGGCTGGCATAGCTGCGGTAGAGGTTGGCGTATTCCCTGATGCCGCTGCGGCTTTCCATTTCCGCGGCCAGTTGAAAGGCCCATAATAGCTGCAGGTCGAGCACCGAGGAGCTGCCATCTGCCCCGACAGGGGCCATGCCCGTGTTCCAGCCGGGGCTGTTCACCCAATCGGTAAAGGTCCAGTAGGGAAGGCCGTGGAGGGAACCATCCGGCTGCTGAAAGCCGTGAAAAAAACCCAGCACCTGTCTTGTGCCCGGGAGTTTGCCTGTTGCAAAGGCCGTATCCTTCCCGTAGCGCCAGTAGTCGTGCAGCATGCCGATCCACCATAGCGAAAAGGGCGGGATCAGCTGTGGCATTTGAGTAGGATAGCGGCTTAGCGTGACGCCTTCCGGGCGTCTGGACAGGTCTATCTGTTCGATCGCATTTTTGACCAGCCGGTCGTCTCCGCTGTTGTACAGCGACACGAGGGCCTGGATGCGGGTATCGCCTACATATTGCAGCTGTTCGTAGTAGGGGCAGTCCATGTAGGTCTCTATAGCGCAAAGACGCGCGGTATGCCAGCCGATGGCGAGCATGCTGTCGAGTTCCGGACTGCCCGCATTGAACTGGGCCTTTTGTTCGAAAGGATAGCCGACGAAGGTCCCGTAAATATCATTCAGCACCAGGGGCTGGTCTCCGGTAACGATCCTTAGCTGGATATAGCGCCAGGTCCGCCAGGTCAGCGTGGTAAAAACCTGTCCGTCGCTGCCGTCGGAGAGTATGCTGTCCTTTCTGCCGATGACGGTCTTGCCGTCTGTTTCGGAGCGGTTGCCTTTTACATGAGACTGCGAATACAGGGCCTCCGCATAGGTCAGGGAGAGCCGGGCATTCTTTCCTCCGCTGAAGACCAGGGCCAGGTATGCGTTGGTAAGATATGACTGATCGAACAGGATGGTCGTCCGGCTGTTGGCCGGGATGGTGAGGGGGGCAGGATGGTTTGGCCAGTCGGGGGCGACTGATATTCCTTCTGTTTTCCGGATGGTTGTTATCCGCTGTCTCGTCAGCTGCATCGGAGGAAGGGGCGATGGGGTCAGCATCCAGGCTGTGGTTGACGCAAAAGACGTAGGGATGTTTCGGGGGACGGCTGCGGCGATGGGCTGGGCGTGTTTCCAGGCAGCCAGCTTCTTGTTCATATCGGTCAACTGCCCCGGTCCCGCGACATAGTAGCCGGGCACGTGCACTTTTATCGGTGAGTATGAGCTATCCATGACCGTTAGCCAGCTGGTATCGGTATTCAGTGGGTTGCCTTCGGGGCTCGCGGCCTGGAGGATGAATCCGGTGCGGAAGGAGATCTGGGCTTCCGTTCTTTCGGGTCCTTCATTCCACACCTGGGCGGTGATGGCGTTGGTTCCTTTGTGTAGCCATGGGGCCAGGTCCACCGTGGCGTAGTTCCAGTGATGGACGTCCCCGCGTGCGGGACCGATAGAGACCAGGCTGTCGTTGACGTACAATTTATAGCGGTTGTCTGCTGAGACGAGGACGGGAAGAGTGGCTGGTTTGGCGGGCAGGTCGATCAGCTTGCGGAACAGATAGACGCCGTATCCGGCGGGGGAAGAGCCGGGTGCGGCGATCCATGAAGCCTTCCATTCTTTGGTGAAAAGGTCCTGTGCAGCGGATTGGATAAAGGACAGTGCAAGCAGAAGGACGAGTCGACTTTTAAGCACGTTAGACTGTTTACCTATAAAGATGCAAATTTCGCGTTATCTTTACCGGCATGAAACGGTTTTTATTTTTTGCGTCGCTGCTTGCAGCCGGCGCGGTCCATGCCCAGGTGATCTTTCCAAAGATCGATTCCACGATGAAAATAGGTAAGGTGGGCTACAGGGTCGACTGCCGCAACAAGAGCTATACTTCCAATCCTTTGTCGATCAAGCCGGTAGGATTTGAAAGCGGGGCAAGGGACATCAGCTTTACGTTAAAGGGCCGGGTATCGGGCGCCCAGATAGACGACCTCAACCGGGACGGTAACCCGGACCTCGTGCTGTTCATCTATGCGGATAGCAATGCCAGCTCGGGAACGGTCTATGCCTTCATGTCCGAGGGGAATAAGGAGATCATGCCCTGTGTGTTGCCGGACGTCTCGATGAACCCGAAGATAAGCACGGGCTATAAGGGGCATGACCAGTTTTCGATGATGGAAGGGACGCTGGTCCAGCGTTTTCCTGTCTTCAATGCCGCGGATTCCGCCGACAAGCCGAGCGGTGGTAACCGGACCATCCTTTATCAGGTTACGAAAGGAGAGGGTGGTGGATATAAATTCAATATGATCAAATCCTACGACGCGAAATAAGGCCGGAGCCCGTTGGAGCTCCTACAAGCTGATATCGATATCATATTTTTCCAGGAGGCCCGGAAGACCCGCAAGGGAGAACCGGGTCTTTTTTATTTTGTTGGTCGTGGGGTCGATGGTCGATAAAAAAGTTGTCCCATGGTGTCCAATTTCGGGCGGGCCGGTGCTTATAATAAAAAAGAATATGAAGGACTTTGTGTTGTTATTCCGGCAGCCTGACCATGACTACAGTAAGGCCTCGCCGAATGAGATGCAGGCGGTCGTCAGGAAATGGCAGGACTGGATGGGTGGCATCGCCGCGCAGGGGAGGCTGGCCGTCAATGGGCCGCGGCTTTCGCCCGAGGGGATGGTGTTGAGGGCGGGCGGGGGTGTTTGGGATGGGGCTTTTTCGGAGACCGGTGTGACGCTGGGAAGTTTTATCGTCGTAAAGGCCGGCAGCCTGGAAGAGGCGGTTGAAGTGGCGCGGGGCTGCCCTGTGCTGGATATCGGCGGCAGCGTCGAAGTGCGGCCTGTTATTTAGGGGTCTTCAATAGTTGGCGGAAGAAGGGTACCAGTTCGTCTGCGAGGAGGCCGTGGTCCTCTATGCTGGGTATGCGCGCAGAAGGGTAGTGCTGCTGCGGATAAAGTTGTTACGCTTCATAGATCAGGATTGGTGCAGGCTGAAGATAACTAAAAAGGGCCGTCCCGCGGTGGGATCGGCCCTTTTCTTTCCTCATGTGTAGACTGAAACTATCCGGGTATTTAGAACCCTGGATTATTGGGAAGGAGATTGGGATTGACGTCCGTCTCCTGCTTAGGTACCGGGAAGAGTAACTGGTTGGCGGTGAAGGTGGCGTTCCAGACAGTTTTATGACCGACAAAATCGTCCCAGTTGCCGCTAACGTCGTTGTGCACCTTGCGCGTGCGGATCATGTCGAACCACATTTTGTTCTCGAAGCAGAGTTCGAAATAGCGCTGCAGCCATACCTCGTGTTCGAAGTCGGACTGGGACATGGCGGCGATGGGTGCGAGGCTGGCCCGGGCGCGGACTGCATTGACGTAGTTGATCGCGTTGGTGTTGGGAGCTCCTTCGGCGCGGTTGGAGGCCTCGGCGTACATCAGGTAGACGTCGGCCAGACGATAGATCGTATAATTGAGGTCGGATTTGGCGGTACTGCGGACTGCCGTCGAATCGAACCACTTGTAGATATAGTGGTGTGCGAAGACGACGGGTGTATTGTTCTTGATGCTTGGATAGGTAGTGTAGAAGAACTGCTTTTCCTGCGCCCGTTTGTCTCCTGCGGGGAAGGAGGCGATGAACTGGTCTGTCGGGAAGACGGAGCCGTATTCATCGGAGTACTTCGAGATGCCGGAGTAGTTGGGGATGGTCAGGGCCGTTAGCGGGTTGTTGCCGTTGGCGGCTGCAGAGAACTGCGCCTGCAGGATGAATTCACCCCTGTTCTTGTTCGCCGGCTTGTTCATGTCGGTATAGTTGGGGAAGAGCGAGTATCCGCCGTTGTCGATGACTGCCTTCGAGTGCTTTGCGGACTCGGCGTAGTATTGGGCGCCGCCGTTGATGGCTGCGCCTGCGTAGGTCAGGTATACGTCGGCCAGGATCGCCTCGATCGCGCCCTTTGATACGTAGCCCGTGTTGTCCTGCCAGGGGAGGCTGGCGCCTTCTGCTGTCAGCAGGTCGGGGATGATGATGCTGTCGTAGATGGCTTTTGCCGGTGTGCGTGGTATCTTAAGATTGAGGTCTTTGGGGATGGAAGTTACCTTTGGAACCGCGCCGTACAGGCGCACGAGATAGAAATAATAGAGGGCGCGAAGGGCGTGTGCCTGGGCGAGCATATTATTCTTTGTCGAATCGGTCACGACGCCGGACGGCATGCCGCCGAGGCTTTCAAGGGCGTTGTTGCAGGTGCCGATGCCGAGATACAGGTAATTCCACCAGGTGTCGAAATAGAACGAGGTGCTGTTGTAGGCGAGTGTCTGATAGTTGACAAAACCCGTCTGTCCAAGGTCGCTGTTCGACTTGCCCGTCATGAACTCCATCAGGTTCCAGGTGTTGCCACCATAGGAAGCGGGCTGGCCCTGCAAGAGGGTCGGCAGGTTGGCGTAGCAGGAATTGACCAGGGCCTGGGCCTCTTTGGAGGTAGTGATCTTGAATCCGGGGGAAAGGAAACTGGTCGACGGCGGCTCGAGGAATTTCTTGCAGGAGCCGAGCGTCAGCGTTAGAAGTGCAATGCTGAGAAATTTATATTTAAAGCGTTTCATCAGTGTGTCTTTTAAGAGTTAGAGTTAGAATCCTACAGACAGGCCGAGGTTATATGTTCTCGGGCGGGGGTAGGAGAAGAAGTCCAGGTTCTGCGAGAACCCTGCATTCTGACCCAGAGTAGAGTTGAAGGTATCCACTTCGGGGTCATAGCCGGTGTACTTGGTATGCAGGAACCAGTTCTGCACGCTGGCGGAGATGCGTATTTTCGTCAGCTTCCATTTGTTGACCAGGGTCTCCGGAATGGTATACCCAAGGATGAGGTTCTGGCCGCGGATAAAGGAGCCGTCTTCTACCCACCAGGTGTCGAAATGGGAGTCCTGTGCGAATTTATAGTTACGAACCTGAGAGACCATCGTGTTCTGGTGGTTGGGGGTCCAGCCGTCCAGTACGGTGGCCAGGCTGTTGGCGATGGTCTGGCGGTCTTCCGTGGAGTGCTTGAATGTCGCCGCGGTGTTCACGCCCTGTACAAATCGGATGTCCATCGTGAAATCCCAGTGTTTGTAGTTCAGCGTGGTGCTGAATGTTCCCGTCCATTTCGGATAGGCGCGACCGATGATGCCGAGGGCGAGGTTGCCATCTTTATCATAGATGTACTTGCGGTCGCCTACGTGAAGGCCGTGGGTAGCTGCCAGTGCGCCTTCGCTGCTGCCATATGTTCCAATGCGGGTCGCTCCATAGAACGAGCCGATGGGCTGGCCTACGCGGAGTATGTTGGTCTGACCGAGGAAGTTGGGACCAGGGAAGATGTCGGCGTTGCCGTCGTTCAGCTTGATGATCCGGTTGCGGTTGGTGGCGAAGATGAAATTGGTCGTCAGCGTGAAGTCATGGGTCTTGACGTCTACTGTCTGCAGGTTGATCTCCAGGCCGGTATTGCGTACAGAGCCTATGTTCTGGTAGACATTGTTCTGGTTCAGACCAGCGGACCAGGGAATGGGCGCCTGCAGGAGGAGGTCCTTGGTGGTGCGGCGATAGACGTCGACGTTCATATTGACCCGGTCATGGAACATCCCCAATTCGACGCCGAGGTCCGCCTGTTCGCTCTTCTCCCATTTCAGGTTCGGGTTGCCGATGTAGTAAGGAAGGAGAGTCGATTGAAGAGCGCCGTTGAGGGCGGTAGTGTTGGGCTGGATCTGGCCTTTCTGCTTGTCCTGGGCTATTTCCTGGTTACCGGAGTATCCGAAGCTGCCGCGCAGCTTGAGGTAGCTGATCGTATTGCTGTGTTTCAGGAAATCTTCTTCGGAGATACGCCATGCGGCGCCGATGGACGGGAAGAATGCGTATTGATTGTTAATACCGAATTTGGAGGATCCGTCGTAGCGGCCCGTTGCTGTGAACAGGTATTTATCGTCGATATTATAGGTCAGACGGGCATAGTAGGAGTTCATCGACCAGACGGTGACATTGGACTGAGTGTTGGATCGGACGGAACCCGCCGCCTGGTACTGCCACTGAAAGAAGTCGTCGATGAAATTCTGCGACTCCTGGTCTGCCCATTCCTGTCTGTATTTCAGCCAGGAGGCACCGAGCAGGGCCGTGAAGCGCTGCCGGTCATTGATCCTTTTGTTCCAGGTCAGGTAGTTCTCCGTCTGCCAGTAATAGTTGTAGTAAGAGTTGATGTGCGCTTCACCACCCTGGTCCTGGGAAAGGTGCGGAAGGTCATTACCGGAATAGAAATTGTTCTTCTGTGCACCTACGTTGTAGCCAAGGTCGGACTTGAAATCCAGTTCCTTTGTAAGATGGATGGTCGCATAGATGTCTCCGAGCGCCTGCAGGGTGTTGTTCAGGTTGTAGCGGGACTGTGCGATGTGAACCGGGTTAGGGCCGCCTTCGAGGCCGGCGATATCGTTGTTTCCGGCCCAGCTGCCGTCGGGATATTTTATCGGGACGATGGGCACTTCCTCGGTAACCATGCGGGGAACGTTGAGGGCGCCGTTGGCATCGGAGACCAGGCGCTGCTGGCTTTTGATCAGCGAGATGTTGCCTCCGATCTTCAGCCAGTCGTTGACGTCATTGTCGAGGGTCAGCTTGACGTTATAGCGATTGAACCAGCTGTTGACCATGATGCCCTGCTGGTCGAGGTAGCCAAAGGAAGCGCTGAACAGGGATTTGTCGCTGCCGCCCTGGATATTGATGAAATGGTCGTGGGAGAAGGCCGGCTTGTACGTCTCTTTTTCCCAGTTGGTATTATACAGCGGCTTGTCGTTGGCGTCGAACAGCTTGGGCAGGCTGGTATGGTTCATCAGAACCGGCGGGGTCTGGACCTGGCCGAGCGGGTCATATTGCTGGCCGTTGGCGTAGGACGCGTTGTATATCTGGACGAACTGTTCCGAGTTGAGCGCTTTCAGGTGGCGGGTCAGTACGGCGTCGTTGGCGTTGCCGTCATAGGTAACTTTTGAAATGCCGTGGCGGCCTCTTTTGGTGGTGACGATAATGACGCCGTTAGCGCCGCGGGCACCATAGATGGCTGTCGAAGAAGCGTCTTTCAGGACTTCGAGGGAGGCTATTTCGTGCGGGTTGAGCGTATTGATATCGACGCCTACGACTCCGTCGACGACATACAGCGGATCGAGGCTGGAGTTGATCGAGCCGATACCCCGTACGCGGACCTTGGCGCCCTGGCCCGGAGCATTGCTGTTGATGCTGACGTCAACGCCTGCGATCTTGCCCTGCAGGGCCTGCGTTACGTTGGGGACGGGTCTGTCTACTATCTGCTCGGCTTTGAGGCTGGCGACGGCGCCGGTAAGGTCAGATTTCTTGACCTGGCCGTATCCGATGACCACGACGTCGTTGAGGCCGGTGACCGTCTCCTTGAGCTTGACCGATAAAGAGGCCTGGCTGCCGACCTTTATGCTCTGCATTTCATAGCCTACATAGGAAAATTCCAGGGTAGCGCCTTCGTCGGGGACCGTCAGCTGAAAATGGCCCTGGGCGTCGGTGGTGGTGCCCACCGAGCTGCCTCTGACTGTGACGGAGACCCCGGAGAGGCCTTCACCTTTGTCATTGGTGACGGTGCCGCTGATGGTGCGGGCTTTGATCTCCTCGCGGGAGGCGGCTATGGGCGACAGCTCCCTGTATATGCTGGGAATGGTTTCGCTGCGGTCGCGGACGGTGGAGATGACGATAGTATTGCCCACCAGTTCGTAGCGGAGGCGGGTGTTGAGTAGCAGTGCTTCGAGGATGCTGTGCACCGACCTGCGGCCGCTACCGAGGGTAAGATTGTGAATTCGTTTGATTTCCCGTTTGTTGTAGGCAAACATGAAGGGCGTCATCTGCTGGATCTTTTCCAGGGCGGAAATCAGGGGCTCGTCTTTCAGCTCCAGCGAAATATAGACCTTATTCAGGTCTTGTCCGCTGGCGTCGCGGGCGCTGAGTAGCTGGACGCTGCTGAAAAAACACAGGAGGAGTACAAAGCTGATTCGCATAAAATACAGCAATCGTTTTTTGGTTTGGTTAAGCAGTTCCTGGCGCCCTGGTTCCAGGCAGGAGCGCTCAAACGCTGACAATAAAGAAAATGTCATAGTTTTGATTGTTTTAAATGATGATGACTTATTTAAAGCAGGATACCTGACCTGTCAGGAAAAAGGTATCCTTTTAAGGCCTGCTTCGGGTTCCAGCCGGAGCGGGTCTTTTTTATATAGGGTTCTACTATATACCTAATTACCAGGGCTACTTACATCCATCTCCACTGATCATAAACTGACCGTGATCGATGACATAGTCCATGTTGTTGATCTTCGATAAGACCTTGATGATGGCTTCCAGGGATTGTCCCTCGGTAAAGGAAGCGGTCACGGGGCAATTTTCTGCGGCGGGGTTGGTAAAGACGATGGTGGTGTGAAATCGGGCCGAGAGCTCGTCCATCGCCTCTTTCATAGTTACGTCATTAAAAATAAGGTAGGGTTTTTTCCAGATAAGCACCTCGCCGGCGTCGACCGGGATCTTTTTCAGCCGGGTGTGCAGCGAGTCGAGGCTCAGTTGTTCGTTACGCCGAAGGATACTGTATTCACCCGCGCTGTTCTCTACCTTTACTTTTCCTTTCGTCACGGTGATGACGATGTTCCGGTCGGAGGGGGCGTTGATGTTGAAGGCAGTACCCAGCACTGTGGTACGGACTGTGCCGGTGTGGACGATAAAGGGACGGGGGTCGTGATGGATCGCGAAATAGGCCTCACCGTGCAGGGTTACTTCACGGGTTTTCGAATTGAGACCTTTCTGATAGTCCAGCCGGGCGTCCTGATTGAGTAATACAGTACTTCCGTCCGGCAGGGTGATACAGCGGTTTATAGGTGGTTTAACGGCCAGCACCGGTGGTGGCGCCGGATGAGTTGGGGTGGAATTGCGCGAATAAAGGGCCAGAAAGCCGAGGATTGTGATACCGAGCAGGGATGCAGCCCAGCCGGTGTAGAGGAGGATGCGGCGGCGGGAGAAAGTCTGGACGGGGGTAGGATCTTCGCTGGCAGAGGGAGGCGTTTCGGGCTCACGCCGGCTTACGATGTGCCGGAGTATGGCGTCCGCGGTCTGCTTGTCCTGTAGATAAACGGGGAAATCTTCCTTCCAGGTCTCGTCGATAAGGTTACGCAGGCTTGCGTCGTGTTCCGAGCGGAGCAGCAGGTCAAACAATTCATTCTGCTCTGCGGGGGTACTCTCTTTATTAAAGTACCTCCTGAACAGATAGGCTAATCGTTGTGATGCTTCCATGGTAGTAGCTTGGTTGAGTCTGGTATTTTTCAGCAGGCAAACACAGGCTCATAATTAAAGACTGAATTAACGGAGGATAGGAGTAGGTGAAAAGAAATTTTTTTTTAGATTTTTCGGGCAAGTGTCAGTCGATGAAATTCCCGATGACCATGAAGCAGATGAGCAGGAGGCCGTCGGTGGGGAAATGAAGGATGTCCCGGAGCGTTTTTAGCGCCTGGACGAGGTGGGTCTTGACTGTGTTGCGGGAGATATGGAGGTGTGAGGCGATCTCTTCGTGTTTCATACCCTGGTGACGGCTTAGCGTGAAGATGAGTTTTTGCCGCGGGGACAGCTGATCGAGGGCGCGCTGCAATTGTTCTTCGTTCTCACGGGTGAGCACCACGTCTTCCACCAGGTTCGCTTCGGGTTCGGGCATGCCGGCCATCCGGCGGCGAAGGGCCGATTCTTTGGCCATATTTTTCAGCATGTCGAACACCTGATTGCGCGCGATGGTAAAGAGCCAGTTGTCAAAACGAAGAATGTGGGGAATCTTTTGGCGGTGAAGCCAGACTTTCAGGAATACATCCTGCACCAGCTCGTCCGCCTGTGCGCTGTTGCCGGTCAGGTGATAAGCATACGAGTAGACCTTTCGCCGGTAGTGATGGAAAATGGGAGCGAAGGCCTTATCGTCTCCTTCTGCTATTCGGGCAAGCAGTTCATTCTCATCTGGCAATGGCAAGGTTCTGGCCGCGATATTTTGGCTACCTATGTCAAACATCGTTGCAGGTTAGTTTGTATGCACATACCAAATTTATCTCAATTTGAGCACTCTCCAAATTTATTTGGACATATTCCTGTTGTGGATTTTTTGAATTGCTAAAATTATGCCACTGCCGCCGCGGGTGCGGCTTGGTTTATGATGTTTCTGAAACCCTTGCTGGCAGAGGATTTCGCGGCTCCTGTGCAAATGCTGTTCCAAGGAGTGGATTTGCTAAAAAGAAAATGGTGCAGGTTTATTCAGCGGGAGTGTAAGGGAGAACTATTATTTAGCAAGTGCTTCAGCGACGAGGGGATTGGCAGAGAGCGCGACGATGGATGGTGAAGTATTTTCTGAAAAAAAACTAATCAATTAGTTGTTGAACTAATAAATTAGTAGTAGATTCATTTAAAATTTGGACGCACATGTTGAAACTAGCCAAACGTGAAGAGCAGATCATGCAGGCCTGCTGGCATTTGGGAAAGGCTTTTATTAAGGAGATCATTGCCGAACTGCCGGAGCCAAGGCCGCATTACAATTCGGTGGCGACAATGGTAAGGATATTGGAGGAGAAGGGATTTCTCGGCCACGAGACATTTGGCAACACCTTCCAATATTTTCCGGTGGTGTCGAAGGAGGACTATCAGAAACATGCATTCGAAGATATCGTTAAGTCTTATTTCAATAATTCCTATCCCAGGATGCTGGCATATTTTGCCAAGGAGCAACAGTTAAGCCAGGAAGAGCTGAACGAAATTATGGAGATCATTAAATCCCGGAAGAAATGATACCTTATATCCTGCACGTCACGGTCATCACCACCATCTGTTTTTTCTTTTATAAGCTGCTGCTGCAGAAGGAGACTTTTTATCGATGGAACAGGTGGATGCTGGTGGGTTGCATAGCGCTTGCCTTTCTGCTACCGCTGCTGCCTGCGCCGCGGATAGGAGGGTTGTGGACAAAGCAGGATAGGGTGGTGGCCAGGGATCCGCAGGCGGGCAATATTACTGAGGCAAAGCCGGCTGATGTGGACGCGCAGCAGCCGGTGGAGGTGCCGACGGATGAGGTGATCACGCGGGAGGCGCCTGTTGGCGGGTCTGTGGCGAAGGTGGCTGAACCTGTTGCCGTGGTGCATCCGCAGGTAAGTGAGGGGCCGGGGTGGGTAGCCAGGG
>Ga0068853_100001695_pt1 | contig 16138 bp, 13 predicted proteins | sample KBSCornC32_FD_65655 | JGI IMG/M metagenome (GOLD analysis project Ga0068853, IMG submission 65655) | Corn rhizosphere microbial communities from Kellogg Biological Station, Michigan, USA - KBS Corn C3-2 | ecosystem: Host-associated > Plants > Roots > Rhizosphere > Soil ...
CCGGGGGCGGTGAAGGGCGAGATCGTCACCGGCTATGCCGACGAACTGGGCAAATCCTCCAACACCGAGACGTTCGTGGCGTTGAAGGCGCATATCGACAACTGGCGCTGGGCGGGCGTGCCCTTTTATCTGCGCACCGGAAAACGCCTGCCGAGCCGGCAGTCGGAAATCCTGATCCAGTTCAAGCCGGTCCCGCACAATATCTTCGGCAAGGTTAACGGGAAGGGCGGCGCGCGGCTGGAGGCCAACACCCTCATCATCCGCCTCCAGCCGGAGGAGAATATCCGCCTCTGCATCATGGCGAAGGAGCCGGGCCTCGACCGTGAGGGTGTCAAGTTGCAGGAAGTCGATCTGGACGTCAGCCTGGTGCAGGCGTTCGAGGGGCAGCGGCGGCGCATCGCCTATGAGCGGCTGCTGCTCGACCTGCTGGAGGGCGACACGACGCTGTTCGTGCGCCGCGACGAGGTGGAGGCGCAGTGGCAATGGATCGACAGCATCGTCAATGGCTGGAAGGAAAGCGGTCAGAAGGCCGCGAGCTACGCCGCCGGGAACTGGGGACCGTCCTCGGCGATTGCGCTGATCGAGCGGGATGGAGCAAGCTGGCATGACTGACCTCAACGCGACCGTCGCCGCCGTCACCCGCAGGATCGTCGAGAAGAGCGCGCGCCAGCGCACCAAATATCTCGACCTCATCAAGCGCGGCCGGGATGCCGGCACCAACCGGTCGGCGCTGGCGTGCGGTAATCTCGCCCATGGTTTCGCGGCGTCGGGCGAGGACAAGCCGGCTATCATGGGCGGCAAGTCGATGAACATCGGCATCGTCACCGCCTATAACGACATGCTGTCCGCGCATCAGCCCTATGGCCGCTACCCGGACCAGATCAAGATTTTTGCGCGCGAGAAGGGCGCCACCGCGCAGGTCGCGGGCGGCGTGCCGGCCATGTGCGACGGCGTGACTCAGGGGCAGGCCGGCATGGACCTGTCGTTGTTCTCGCGCGACGTGATCGCGATGAGCACCGCCGTGGCGCTCAGCCATGCGATGTTCGAGGGCGCGCTGCTGCTCGGCATCTGCGACAAGATCGTGCCGGGGCTGCTGATCGGCGCGCTGCGCTTCGGTCATCTCCCGATGATCTTCGTGCCGGGCGGCCCCATGCCGTCCGGCCTCGCCAACAAGGAGAAGGTCCGCATCCGCCAGCTTTATGCGGAGGGCAAGGTGGGCGAGCAGGAACTGCTGGAATCGGAAAGCGCCTCCTATCATTCGGCGGGCACCTGCACTTTTTACGGCACCGCCAACAGCAACCAGATGATGATGGAGATGATGGGCCTGCACATCCCCGGCGCGGCCTTCGTCAATCCGGGCACCAAGCTGCGGCAGGAACTGACCCGTGCGGCCACGCATCGGCTGGCGGACCTGAGCTGGGACGGCAACGACTATCGCCCGCTGGGCCTGTGCGTGGACGAGAAGGCGATCGTCAACGCCGCCATCGGCCTGCTGGCCACGGGCGGATCGACAAATCACGCCATCCACCTGCCCGCCATCGCGCGGGCGGCGGGGATCATGATGGACTGGACCGATCTCGCCGAACTGTCGTCGGTCGTCCCGCTGATCGCGCGCGTCTACCCCAATGGCGCGAAGGATGTGAACGACTTCCATCATGCCGGCGGCATCGGCTGGGTGATCGGGGAATTGCTGAACAACGGCCTGGCCCACCGCGACATCATGACCATCGGCGGCGAGGATTTGGCGGCCTATGCCGCCGAGCCGACGCTCGAAGACGATATCCTGACGTGGAAACCCTATCCCCGTGAAACGCGCGACGACACGATTCTGCGCCCCGTCGATAATCCCTTCAGCCCGGATGGCGGCATGGCGCTTCTCGCCGGCAATCTCGGCCGCGCGGTGATGAAGACGAGCGCGGTGGACGAGAGCCGCTGGACGATCGAGGCGCCCGCACGCGTGTTTTTCGAGCAGAATGAAGTGCTGAAAGCGTTCAAGGCGGGTGAACTGGACCGCGATGTCGTGGTCGTCGTCCGCTTCCAGGGGCCGCGCGCGACCGGCATGCCGGAACTGCACAAGCTGACCCCGGCGCTGGGCGTGTTGCAGGACAAGGGGTTTAAGGTCGCGCTGGTCACGGACGGCCGCATGTCCGGCGCGAGCGGCAAGGTGCCCGCCGCCATCCACCTCTCGCCAGAGGCGCTGGGCGGCGGCCCTATCGCCAAGCTGCGCGACGGCGACGTGGTGCGGGTCTGTGCGGTCACGGGGACGCTGGATGCGCTGGCCGATGCGGCGGAATGGGAGGCCCGCGAGGCGGCGACCGCGGAGCCGGAAGCCTATGACACCGGACGCGAACTGTTCGCGCTGTTCCGGGGGCATAGCGACATGGCAGAGCAAGGCGCTTCCGCGATGCTGTCGGCCATGGATGCGCAACTGGCGGGGTGAGGCTCGACGTCGAGACCCGTTCGTCCTGAGCTTGTCGAAGGACTGTCCTCCGTTCCGCGCCGCGTAGGTGAAGTAAGTGCGGCCCTTCGACAAGCTCAGGACGAACGGTGTTTTTTACGCCACCCGCGTCAACGCGGCATTCGCGGCGATCTCCAGCGGCTGCACGATCAGCGTGACCCGGTCGTGCCCGACCGCCAGATCGAGCATCTGGCCTGCGCGAACCGTGATCGGCTGCGGGAAATTATGCAGGACCTGCAACCAGCCGCCATCGCTGTAGCCGTCCGGATGATTGTCGAAGGTCACGCCTTCGGCAAGGTCCACCTGCATCCACTGGACGATGCCGGTCGCGACGCCGTCGGCCTCCACCTTGATGCTCAGGACGTGCATGTCGCTGTGATGGCGCTTGGCGCTGAGGTCGATGCGGAGCAACTCGACATCGGCGGACAGCCGCCGCCAGTCGGTCATCGTGCCGTGGATCGGCAGTTTCTGCGCGGCGAAAGCGCCAAAGCGGGAGAGGTCGAAGCCGGAAACGCGGTCCACGAACACATAGTCGGCGAGCGTCTGGCTCTCGACCAGACAGCCGATGGCGCTCGCGGCGCGCGGGATGACGATAGCGTCGTCCTTGAGCAGGCGGGCGTGCGCGTCCTCGAACGTGTCCATCACATTTTCGGTGAGAAGGTCGCTCGACAGGATTTCCGAAACGAGAATGTCGGCGCGCGCGGCAAGCTCCACACCGACCTTCAACTCGGTCGACGGCGCAGCGTGGATATCGACCTGCGCCGCATAGCCGTTGTCGGCGACGATCTGTTTGGCCATGTCGGCTATGATCGGCACCATTTCGCAGGCGACGACGGAGCCGGCACCGGCGCGCGCGGCCATCATGGAGAGAAGGCCGCTGCCCGTGCCGATGTCGAGCACGGTGGCGCCCGGCCCCCTGGCGGCGATGGCGGCGACGATCGCGGCCTCGAACGCATCGTTGCGGCGTGTGTCGTTCATCATCGGGATGTGCCAGAAGGGCACCTGGCCCGCGCTCAGCCGGCGGATCTGGTGGCGGATGTGGACATTGTCGGGCTGAAGCGCCAGCGCGCGCCGGAATTCCCGCAGCGCCTCGCGCTTGTGGCCGGCATTGGAGAGCATGACGGCGTGGTTGTTGGCCGCGACCGCATTATGCGGATCGGCGCGGCAGGCCTTCTCCATGGCGGCGATCGCCTGCTCCACGCGGCCGAGCCGGTCGAAGATCAGCGCCTTTTCATGATGGGCGACCGAATGATCGGGGGCCATCACGAGCATCGCATCCCACTGCCCCAGCGCCTCATCGAGGCGGCCGGTCTGGGCAAGCAGGCCCGCTATGATCGGCACGACATCGGGAACGCGATAGCCGCGCGCGATGACCATCTCGTAACGTAGAATGGCGGCGGCGAGGTTGCCGGCGGTCTGCAATTCCATGGCTTCGTGCAACAGGGTTCTCGCGACCCCGATCTGACTGTCAATGTCCGCCATCTGTCTTCCCTCGCGCCCTTTGCTATGGGACGGGTTATTGAGGGATATGGTTAACGATCCGTCACCGGTCGCGCGAAAGACGGATCATTCGCTCGTCGCACCCCACAGCAGGCGTTTCGACACATAGCCGCGCTGGCCGTTCACATCGAACTTGCACCAGTTTGCGTCGCAGCCCGAAACGCGGCCGACCACGCCCGGCTCCGCGCGATAGAGTATCGCGGCGCCGTCCGACGGATCGCTGCGCAAGGGCGCGGTCTCGCTCACGATGATGGCGGTCCGGTCCTCTTTCAGGAGGCGCACGTGCATCCAGCCCGTCGTGCCGTCCGGGTCCTCGATCTTGCGCCAGTTAGGATAGACCTCGATCACCTTTACCGGGAGGTTCTTGCGGCGGTAGATCCAGTTGGCGGGATAATCCATGCTCGGCCCCACCCGCATCCGCGCCTCGTCCTTGGCGATGGACACCCAATAGGGCAGTTTCTTCTCGCTCTGTGCTCCAGCGCCGCTGGCGATCAGGGTCGCCACCAGTCCCAGAAGTCTCTTCGTCCGATATGCCCGTAGTGCCCTCATGATCGTCCCTTGCCATGCGGGCGGGCCGGCATCAACCATCCAGCGGAGGGGACCCACGAAACAGGTGGGACGGACGGGGCATGGCAAAAGACTTGACCTTTCCGCGACCTTGAACGAAGTCGGCGCCATGGCAAAACGATCCCGTCCGGCCAAACCCCGCGTCATCGTCACCCGGCGTCTGCCCGCTGCCGTCGAGCACCGGATGGCGGCGTTGTTCGATGTCGAGTTCAACGTCACCGATACAGCCTTCGACCGCGCGCGCATGGTTGCGGCGATGAACAGCTGCGACGTACTGGTCCCCACCATCACCGACGAAATCGACGCCGCGCTGATCGCTGAGGCGGGCGACAGGCTCCAGCTTATCGCCAATTTCGGCAATGGGGTGGACCATATCGACCTGTCTGCCGCGCGGGCGCGCAACATCATGGTGACCAATACGCCGGGCGTGCTGACCGACGATACCGCCGACATGACCATGGCGCTGATCCTCTCCGTTCCCCGCCGGCTGGCGGAGGGCGAGAAGCTGGTGCGGTCCGGCCAATGGAGCGGCTGGAGTCCTTCGGCGATGCTGGGCCACCGGATCGGTGGCAAGCGGCTCGGCATCGTCGGCATGGGGCGCATCGGGCAGGCGGTCGCGCGCCGCGCCATCGGCTTCGGTCTCAGTATCGCCTATCACAACCGTCATCGCCTGCCCGCCGCGGTGGAGGCGGAGACGAACGCGATTTTCTGTCCCGATCTCGACGCGTTGCTGGGCGATGCGGACATCGTGTCGATCCACTGTCCACATACCGACCAGACCGAGGGGATGATCGGCGCGCGGCGGATCGCGCTGATGAAGGAGACCGCCTATCTTATCAACACCTCGCGCGGCGAGATCGTGGACGAGGGGGCATTGCTCAACGCACTGGAGCAGGGACGTATCGCGGGCGCCGGCCTCGACGTCTACAGCCATGAACCGGCGGTGGATGCGCGGATGCTCAGCCTCGCCAATGTCGTGCTGCTGCCCCATGTCGGGTCCGCGACCATCGAGGGGCGCGACGATACCGGGACGCGCGTCATGACCAATATTCGCCTGTGGATGGGCGGGGATCGTCCGCCGGATCAGGTGCTTGAAGGCTGGGCCTGAACCGGCTGGTTAACAGTTTCGAGACAAGACCCCTGTAGAAGGCGGGCGAGATGCGCGCCGAGGAAGCCACAGGGGGAATGATGGAAAGCGTGGGCAAGAACGGGACGCGGGCGATTTCACGCGGCCTCATGCTGGCCGGTCTGGCCCTGATCGCCGCCCCAGCAAGCGCCCAGACGCTGGTTCCCGACAGCGGCGATACCGCCTGGATGCTGTGCGCCGCCGCGCTGGCGCTGTTCATGATCCTGCCGGGCCTTGCGCTCTTCTACGGCGGTCAGGTGCGCGGCCGCAATCTGACGTCGGTGGGCATGCAATGTTTCGCGGTGGTCGCGGTCGCGTCGCTGCTGTGGGGCGTCGCCGGCTATTCCGTCGCCTTCGCGCCAGGCACTCCGTGGACGGGCGGGGCGCTCAACATCGGCCTCGCCAATCTCGCCCTGCTGCGCGAGGGGATGACGGTGCCGGAATCGGCCTATGCGCTGTTCCAGATGATGTTTGCCGTGGTAGCCCCGGCACTGATGATCGGCGCCTTCGTCGAGCGGGTGCGGTTCGGCTGGCTGGTCGGTTTCGTGACGCTCTGGTCGCTGCTGGTCTATGCCCCCGTCGCCCATTGGCTGTGGGGCGGTGGCTGGCTCGCGCAACTTGGCACGCTGGATTTCGCGGGCGGGATCGTGGTGCATGTAACGGCGGGTGTTTCCGCACTGGTCATCGCTTTGCTGATCGGCAAGCGCGGCGGCTTTCCGCAGGTGGTCGCCACGCCGCACAGCCCGCCGCTGACCCTCGTGGGAGCGGGCATGCTGTGGGTCGGCTGGTTCGGGCTGGTCGGCGGGTCGGCGCTGGGCGCTGGCGACGGGGCGGCGAGCGCGATCCTCAACAGCCATTTCGCTGCCTGCGCGGGCGCGCTGGCGTGGCTGGCGCTGGAACGGCTGATGCGCGGCAAGTCGAGCGCGATCGGCGTCGCGACCGGCGCGATCGCGGGCCTGACGAGCGTCAGCGCGGCGGCGGGCATGGTCGGGCCGCTGGGTGCGATGGCGATGGGGCTTATCGGGGGGATGGTCTGTTTCGGTTCGCTGGGCCTTCTGCGCGGCCGATGGCAGCTCGACGATTCGCTGGGCGTGTTCGCGGTGCATGGCGTGGGCGGCATCGTCGGCTCGCTCCTGCTGGCGCCTTTTGCGGGCGCGCGGCTGGGCGGGGTCGGCTATGACGAGGGCGTCAATGCCGTCACGCAGCTGGTCGCGCAGACGGTCGGCGTAGGGGCGGTGGCCTTGTGGTCGGCGGTCGCGACGCTGGCGATCAGCCTGATCGTCGCGGTGTTCCTGCCGATGCGCGTGTCTGCGGACGCGGAGGCGGAGGGGCTGGATATGTCCAGCCATGGCGCGCGGGCGTGGGAGTTTGAGTGAGGGCGGTTCTGGGGTGGGGAGCGGACATCCTAATCCTCCCCCGTCGGGGGAGGGGGACCATTTGCGCAGCAAATGGTGGAGGGGTATCTCTCTCACGATGGGGTGACACCCCTCCACCACTGACCTGCGGCCAGCGGTCCCCCTCCCCTTGAAGGGGAGGATTTTGATGCCCAAAACTAGCCGATAGAGGCGCTTACAGCCGCCTACCCCAACAACGCCTTCGTCGCCTCCTGCGGCCCGCGATAGGCTTCCTGCCGCGCGCCGCTCCAATAGGTTAGTTCCCCCAGCGGAATCGGTGCACCCGTAACGGCGCACAGCACGAAGCGGCCGGGCCGCACGATCTCATAGTCCGACGCGCGGTAGTGGAGGATGGCGAGACCGGGCTGATCGGGAGCGCGCATGGCCTCAGTCGCCTGTCAGGATGCGGTCGACCAGTTGGCCGACGGTAGGCACGAAGCCGTTGGAATAGAAAGGATCTTTCTTGAACCTGTATGCGCCATGGCCCGCGAACAGCAGGTTCTTGTCCACGTCGCCGCCATGCACCGCGTCCTGCAACGTCTTCTGGATGCAGAAGCTGCGCGGGTCGGCGAGGCGGCCGGTGCTGAAATCATCATGGTCCTTCCACGCCGAAAAGCCGCAGTGTGAGAGGCAGCCCATGCAATCCGCCTGATCCTTGCGGATCACGGCGCGATCCTCGTCGGTCACGAAGATGACGGTATTGTCGGGCGTCTTGAGCGCGCTGGTATAGCCATGGCCGACCCATTCGCGCGCGCGCAGCAGGTCGCCGCGCGTCACCCAGAAATTCTTGCCCTTCACCCCGGCGTCGAGCTGGTGCGTATGGTCGCCCGCCTGCTCCAGCGAGAAAGCAATCTGCCGCTCCGACCGCGATTCGAGGTCGCGCAGGAATGGGTTGCGGATCGCCGAGGAATAGAAGCCCGTCGGCGAGAATTTGTGGAGGAGGATGTCGCCTTCCTCCAGCTGGGTCAGCTCGTCCTTCCAACCCTGCGGGATCGGGCTTTCCTGGGTGAGAAGGGGCCGCGTGCCGAACTGGAAGGCGATGGAACCCAGTTCCGGGTTGTCGATCCAGTCATTCCACTCGCGCAAATACCACACGCCGCCCGCCATCACGATCGGCACCTCGTCGGAAATGCCGCCTTCGCGCATGGTATCGCGCAGCGCCTTGACGCGCGCATAGGGCGCTTCCGGCTTGTTCGGGTCTTCGGCATTGGACAGGCCGTTGTGGCCGCCCGCCAGCCAGGGGTCTTCATAGACGACCGCCGCCAGCCATTCCGCCGCCTTTGAGTAGGCGCGCTTCCACAACGCGCGGAAGGCGCGGCCGGAGCTGACGATAGGCAGATAGCTGACGCCGTGGGAAGCGGTGATCTCGCTCAGCTTGTACGGCATGCCCGCGCCGCAGGTGACGCCGGCGATCATGCCCTTGGTGCGGGAGAGCACTTCCTGCAGGATGCGCTGGGCGCCGCCCATTTCCCACAACACGTTGATGTTGATCGCGCCTTTGCCCCCGGCGATCTCGAAGGCGCGCTTCACCTGCTCGACGGCGCCATCGACCGCATATTGGATCAGTTCCTCGTGGCGCAGCGCGCGGGTGCGGCCATGATAGATCTGGGGAATGGGATTGCCGTCCGCGTCATAGCTGTCCGCATTCACCGCCGATACAGTGCCGATGCCGCCTGCCGCGGCCCATGCGCCGGAGCTCATGTGGTTCGATACGGCGACGCCTTTCCCGCCTTCGATCAGCGGCCATACTTCGTGCCCACCGTAAACGATCGGCTTCAAACCCTTGAACAATCAATATCCCCTACCGCGAATGGCAGCGCTTCCGCCCGGCAATACGCCAACGGAAAGCGCTTTTATAGCAAGAATTTGTGTCCGACGCGCCTGTTTTCGGCGGCATGGCCGGGTTCAGGTCAGGCTTTCAGAGAGGGCGTTGCTGCGCGCGGCCGCACCGTACAGCGCCGCATAACGCGCCACCATGCGCTCTTCGTCAAAGGCTTCACGCGCGCGCTGCTGGTTATTGGCGCCCAGCCGGGCGCGCAACAGGGCGTCTTCGACCAGTGTCGCGAGGCCCCGCGCCATTCCCGCCTCGTCGTTCGGTGAAAACAGGAAGGGCCGGTTGGCGCCGGCCAGCATCGCGCTGACGTCCCCGACGTCGGTCGAGATGACCGGTAGCCCCGCCGCCATCGCCTCTACCAGAGAGATGGGAAACTGCTCGCTGTCGGAGGTGAGCGCGAAAATGTCGAAAAGGCCGATGAAATCCTGCGGCCGGGGGAGGAAGCCGGGCAAGACGATCGAGTCGAGGCCGAGCGCTTGGGCCTCCGCATATATCCTCTCCCGTTCCGGTCCCGTGCCGACGATGACGAGGGTGATGCGGTCCTTCACCGGCGCGGCGATGCGAACGAGACGGGTCAGGTTCTTGACCGGTCGCAGCCCGGCCAGCGTGCCGACCACGATCCGCCCATCGGTCTTTTCAAGGCCGGGAATGGCGTCGGGGAAGGGGCGGGCGGCATAGGCGGCGACGTCTATGCCATTGGGGATGTGGTGGACCTTGCCACAACCCTGGCCCCAGGCGCAGATGGCGATGCGTTCCAACTGGGTGCTCGGCACGACGAGCGCCTGCGCGCCGCCGCCGCCCAGCGCGATGCGGCGGTAGAGGTTGCGCTTCCAGCTGAGCCGTGCGGCCTCGTCGGCGTTGAAGCCGTCCTCATGGTGGATCAGCGCGGGCAGGCGTAGCGCGCGCCCGAACAGGCGATGCGCCATCACCGCGTTCATCGCCCCCCAATTATAGCTGAGGATGAGGTCGAAGCCCTTCATGTACCGCGCCAGCGCAGACAGCCCGGCATAGGAGGGCGACCCACCGATCGACGGACCGTCCGTGACGACCCGCGCGTCGATATCCGGCTCGATCGCGGCGCAGGCTCCGGTCATGTGCGGATTACCGAGCAACAGGCTGTGCCGCGCCCGGTGGCCCCAGATGTTCATCAGCCGGGCGGTGCGCGCTTCCTTGCCGCCGAGGTCGAAGCTGCCCTGGACGTGGAGGATATGGAGCGGCTGGCTCATGGGCCGGATTGCAGGGCGGGCGCGGCGGCAAGCGCGCGGTCCAGCAGCCGGTCGATCGCGCCGACGCAATCCGGCTCGAACAGGGTGGGGGCATGGCCGACACGAGGAACCGTGACGCGTTCGCAGTCGGGGTGGCGCGCCTGCATCGCGGCGGCGGTCTCCTCCGACAATATGTCGGAAAACTCGCCCCGGATCAGCGTCATGGGGCAGGATTTCAGCGCGTCGAAGGCGGGCCAGAGGTCCACGCCGGCCTCGCCGCCCGGCACCTTGAAGGGCTCGGCGAGGCGGGTGTCATAATCGAGCACGATCCGCCCCTTGCTGTTGAGCCGGTAGAGCCGCTTGGCATAGGCGATCCATTCCTCCAGCCCATAGTCGGGATAGATCAAGCCCTGTTGCTCCGCCAGCGCGCGCGCGGCATGCACCCAGGTCGCCCAGCCGCCGCCGGTGCCGACATTCTGGCGAATGCGGTCGAGGCCCGCCTCCTCGATCTTCGGGCCGATGTCGTTCAGGATCGCGCCCGCGACACGGCTGGGACCGGTGGCGGCGAGCAACATCAGCATGATACCGCCTAGCGAGGTGCCAATGCCGACGAAACGGTCGATCCCCGTTTCTTCCAGCAGCGCGTGCAGGTCTTGCAGATAGACCAAGGGCACATAGGTCATCGGATCCTTGGCATAGGCGCTCTCGCCGCGCCCGCGCAGTTCGACGACCAGCACGCGCCACGCGCCCGCCAGCCGCTCCGCCACCGGCTCGAAATCGCGGGCGTTGCGGGAGAGGCCGGGCAGGCAGAGAATGGGAGGCCGATCGGTGGAGGCAGGACCGGCATAGTCGCGGAAATGGAGTCGGAGGCCGTCGCGCGACCACCAATAACTGTCTTTGTACGCCGCCACACTTGATCCTTCGCTGACCCGCCCCCACTATCGCCCCATGACCCTGCCACCGCAAGCGGACACTTCCCTGCCGTCCATCAATGCCATTTCGGAGATCGCTGATTTCATTGGCGTTCCCGTGAAGGCCGCCGACTTTCCCCAAACGATACTTCGGTTCCGCAACGATCGTGCGGCGGCGACCGTGGGCCTGGATGGCCTGAGCGATGCCGAATGGATCGCGCATTTCGGACGGTTCGCCCCGCTGGAGGGATCGCTGCCGGAACCGCTGGCGCTGCGCTATCACGGGCATCAGTTCCGCAATTACAATCCCGACATCGGCGACGGGCGCGGCTTTCTCTTTGCGCAACTGATGGAAGCGGCACGGAATGGCGGGCGCCAGTTGGACCTTGGCACCAAGGGTTCGGGACAGACGCCGTACAGCCGCTTCGGCGACGGACGCCTGACCCTGAAAGGGGGGATGCGCGAGATACTGGCGACGGAGATGCTGGAGGCGCTGGGCGTCACCACTTCGCGGACCTTTTCGCTCATCGAGACGGGCGAGGCGCTGGAGCGGCATGACGAGCCGTCGCCGACGCGCGGCGCCGTGCTGGTGCGGCTCAGCCACGGCCATATCCGCATCGGCAGCTTCCAGCGTCTCGTCACCCTTGAAGACGGGGCGAACCTTCGCCGGCTCGTCGATTACAGCCTGCGCCGCCTTTATGGAGAGGAGCCGGGAGAGGATCCGGCACTGCAACTCTACCGGCTGGTGGTGGCGCGCTGCGCGGACCTTGCCGGCAGCTACATGATCGCGGGCTTCGTGCATGGCGTGCTCAACAGCGACAATATCGCGATCACCGGCGAGAGCTTCGACTATGGCCCGTGGCGGTTCGCCCCGCGCTGGGACAATGGTTTCACAGCGGCCTATTTCGATCATCAGGGCCTCTATTCCTTCGGCCGGCAGGCGGAAGCGATCCAGTGGGATCTGGCGCAACTGGCCATTTCGCTGTCGGGGATGACCGGGGAGCAAGCGCTGGTCGAGGCGTTCCACAGCTATCCGGACCAGTTCCGCGCCCGCTTCGACCATCGCTTCCTGTGGCGGCTGGGGCTAGGGACGGACGACGCCCTTCTGGCGCGCGAGATCAGCGGCGCGTCCGTCAACGCGATGATCGAGAGCGGCATTCCGATCGACCGTTTCTTCTTCGACTGGCGCGGGGGAAGGGCGGGGTCCGCCGATGTCTATCCCGCCGCAAGCTGGGGCGCGCTTTCCGGGCATGTAGCGCGGTGCGACCCTGCGCCGGGCGCGCTGGACCATCCCTACTGGTCTGGCTCGGACCCCTGTTCGATGCTGATCGAGGAGGTGGAGGCGCTCTGGTCCTCCATCGACACGGCCGACGACTGGCAGCCCCTGATGACCAAGGTTCAGGCGATACGCGCGATGGGAGAGGCGCACGGAACACCCGTACAGGCAATGCAATCTTAAGGCTTGCAACGGATAAGGGACCATTATCCGTAGAGGCGTCGCAACCCGAGGGTCCATGTCCACCATCGTCTCCATCGAGCCCGCGACGGGCCTGCGCCTGTGGCAGGGCGAGCAGGGAGATACCGATGCGGAGGTGGCGCGCGTCGTCGCGGGCTGGCCGGGCTGGGCCGCGCGCCCCTTTACCTTTCGTATCGAAGCGATGCGCCGGTTCGCCAATCTGGTCCGGGGCCGGGAAACCGAACTTGCCGACCTGATCGCGCGCGAAGTCGGCAAGCCGCTGTGGGATGCAAAGGGTGAGGTGGCCGCGCTCCTCGAAGAAGTCGAGCAGGCCATCACCGCCTATAGCGCGCGCACCGGGCAGAAACGTCTCGACGGTGCGATGGGCGCACGATCGACGTTGCGGCACAAGCCGCATGGCGTCATGGCCGTGATCACCCCCTATTGCTCCCCCGCATCCATCCCGGTGGAGCAGATCGCCCCCGCTTTGCTTGCGGGCAATGGCGTCGTCTTCAAACCGTCGGAAAAGGCGCCGGCGACCGCCAGCCTCATCGTTGCGCTGATGCACGAAGCCGGGGTGCCGGAGGATGTGCTGCGTTGCCTGATCGGCGAAGCCGAGGTGGGGCAGGCGCTCGTCCAGCATCCTTCCGTGTCCGGCATCCTGTTCACCGGCTCGGCGCATGCCGGCATCGCGATCAACCGCGCGCTGGCGACGCGGCCGGACAAGATCGCTGCGTTGCAGATGGGCGGCAACAATCCCATGATCGTCTGGGACACCGCCGACCTGCGCACGGCGGCGGCGTTGGTCATCCAGTCGGCCTTCCTCTACGCCGGGCAGACCTGCACCGCCGGCCGGCGCCTGATCGTCAAGGAAAGCCTCGCCGATCCCCTGGTCGAGATATTGCGCGATCTGACCCAGCGCCTGCTGATCGACGAACCCCATGCGGACCCCGCGCCCTATATGGGGCCGATCATCGACATGGAGATGGCGGACGGGCTGACCGAGAGCTTCCTCTACCTGATGAGCAACGGCGGCAAGCCGATCACCCATATGCGGCGGCCAAGGGAGGGACTGCCCTTCGTGACGCCGGGCATCATCGACGTCACGGCGATGGACAAGCGCGTCGATGTCGAACTGTTCGGCCCGATCCTGCAAATCTGCCGCGTCGAGGATTTCGACGCCGCGATCGTGGAGGCGAATGCCACCCGCTTTGGATTGGCCGCCGCGTTGTTCGGCGGGTCCGAGGTGCAATATGAGCGCTTCTGGGCGGCGAGTCGCGCGGGTCTCGTCAACTGGAACCGGCCCACCACCAACTCCCCGATCGGACTGCCATCGGGCGGCGTCGGACTGTCCGGCAATCACCGGCCCGGCGGCGGCTATATGGCGGATCATTGCGCCTATCCCGTTGCGTCGAGCGAGACGGCGCAGGCACGGGCCTTCGTCGGCGTCGGATTGAAAGCGGTGGAGATACTGGCGGATCGGTGACGCTTGCGGCCGGGCGGAAATCAGCCCACAAGTTTTGCTACCCCATCCCCAAGGCATATTCGCTTGGCGCGCCGGGCCGCGCTTGCCATATGCCCGATCATGACCACGACTTTCTCTTCAGCCGCTACGCCTGCCGGCACGGTCTATCTGGTCGGCGCGGGTCCGGGCGATCCCGACCTGCTGACGGTCCGCGCCGCGCGGCTGATCGCGGCTGCCCAAGTTATCGTCCATGACGGGCTGGTGGGCGAGGGCGTTCTCGACCTGGCGCCTGCGGCCGCCGAGATCATCTCGGTCGCCAAGCAGCGCAGCCGCCATTCCGTGCCGCAGGACGGCATCAACGCGCTGCTCGTGGCGCATGCCCGCGCCGGCCGGACCGTCGTTCGCCTGAAGGGCGGCGACCCGTTCGTCTTCGGGCGCGGCGGCGAGGAACTGGAAGCCTGCCGCGCCGCTGGCATCCCTGTCGAGGTCGTGCCCGGAATCAGCGCGGCGCTGGGCTGCGCGGCGGCGGCCAACCTGCCGCTGACCCACCGAGACGTCGCCAGCGCCGTCACCTTCGTCGCGGGCCAGTGCAAGGGCCTGACCGACCAGAATTGGGCAGGCCTGGCCGGCAAGGGCCGCACCCTCGTCATCTATATGGGTGTCGCGACGGCGGACGACATCGCCGACAAGCTGATGGCGGACGGCCTTTCGCCCGACACGCCGGTGGTGGTGCTGGAAAACGGTACGCTGCCCGAACAGCGCGCACTGCGTACCTTGCTGGCGGACCTTGGCGATATGGTGCGGCGCGAGGATGTTCGCAGCCCGGCGGTGATCGTGGTCGGTCAGGTGGCCGGGCTTGCCGATGCCGTCGATCGGCTCGGTGCGCGCGGGGGACTGGAGATGCTTGAAGATATGAAGGGACAAGAGGGACTGTCATGATAGTGGCGACGGGTAACGACCTGGGCAGCGGCGATGTCATATGGTGGACCGGCAGCGGCTGGTCGCGCCATATCGGCGAAGCCGTGGACGTGGGCACGGACGGCGAGGCTCTGATCGAGCGCGAGGCGGCTGCGCGCCGCGTCAACGTCGCCTATCTGGTCGAAGCGGACGCAACCCCCGATGGTCCGCTGCCCCACCACATCAAGGAGCGTATCCGCGCGTCCGGCCCCACGGTCCGCGCCGACCTTGCCGTCAATACTGATATTCCGATCGTAAAGGCCTGAACCCATGTATGTTTATGACAAATATGACCAGGCGATGGTGGATGCACGGGTCGCCGATTTCCGCGACCAGACCAGGCGCCGGCTGTCGGGTGAACTGACCGAGGAGCAGTTCCGGCCGCTGCGGCTGATGAACGGCCTCTATCTGCAACTGCACGCCTATATGCTGCGCGTAGCGATCCCCTATGGCACGCTGTCGGGCAGGCAGATGAAGATGCTCGCCCATATCGCGCGCAAATATGACAAGGATTACGGTCACTTCACGACGCGCCAGAATATCCAGTACAATTGGATCAAGCTGGAGGACGCGCCGGACATTCTCGCCGACCTCGCCAGCGTCGAGATGCACGCCATCCAGACCAGCGGCAACTGCATCCGCAACATCAGTTCGGACCAATATGCCGGCGTCGCCGCCGACGAGGTCGCCGATCCGCGCCCTTGGGCGGAGCTGCTGCGCCAATGGTCGAGCTTTCACCCCGAATTCAGCTATTTGCCGCGCAAGTTCAAGATTTGCGTGATCGCCTCCGCGGAGGACCGCGCGGCGATGCGCCTGCACGACATCGGCATCGAACTGGTGGAGCGCGATGGAGTCATCGGCGCGAAGGTGTTCGCGGGCGGCGGCATGGGTCGCACGCCCATTGTCGGCCCCGAAATCAAGGACTTCGTGGCGGAAGACGAGATCATTTCCTATGTCGAGGCCTGCCTGCGCGTCTATAATCGCTATGGCCGCCGCGATAACAAGTACAAGGCGCGGATCAAAATCCTCGTCAGCGAACTGGGCGTCGAGGAGTATAAGCGCCAGGTCGAGGAAGAATGGGCGCATATGAAGACGCTGGGCATCGATCCGCCCACCGCCGAACTCGACCGCATCCGCGCCCATTTCGTGGACCCCGCCTATGAGACGGGCCTGTCGGACGCCATAGATCGCAGTGACCCGGACTTCGCCCTGTGGGTGGACAGCCAGGTCGTCGCGCACAAGCAGCCGGGCTATGCCATCGTCAA
>Ga0068853_100001696_pt1 | contig 16137 bp, 7 predicted proteins | sample KBSCornC32_FD_65655 | JGI IMG/M metagenome (GOLD analysis project Ga0068853, IMG submission 65655) | Corn rhizosphere microbial communities from Kellogg Biological Station, Michigan, USA - KBS Corn C3-2 | ecosystem: Host-associated > Plants > Roots > Rhizosphere > Soil ...
TGGAGCCGCCGGAGGCGGAGCCGCTGGAGCCGCCGGAGCTGGAGCCGCTGGAGCCGCCGGAGGCGGAGCCGCTGGAGCCGCCGGAGCTGGAGCCGCTGGAGCCGCCGGAGCCCGATCCGCTTCCACCCGAGCTGCTCCCGTTGCTTCCTCCCGAGCCGACGCTGGCCGTGGGGTGCCCGCACCCGAACGCGGCAGAGGTCAGGAAGCTGGCGAATGCGAGGAGACGCACCGAGCGCAGGTGCAGGGCTGACGGGTGCTGCATATTCGGAGCTCCGGCTGTTTGTGGAGGGACGTGAGGGGGAAGAGGAGCGGAGCCTACACGAATTGCCGAGCCGGGCGTGTGAGAACTTTCAGCGACCCATGTCGTGAATTCGCCGTCGGTTCGGGCACTTTGCTGGTCATTTGGGGGCGAAATCGGGCCGACGCTTGTGAAAACCCGATGTTGAAGTGCGAACTGCAAGGTGGCGTACGTTCCCCCGGCCGTGCCTTGCTCCTGGCCGGGTATGGTGCGTCCGGCCGGCGCGGCGAGTGAAAGCCCGCACGGAACAGTTGGCAATACCAGATGGTCTGCATAGACTCGACTCCGTATGAGGTCGAGGGGCACCATCTCGGCGGGATCGGATCTCCCGCTGGCGGCGTCGAGGACAATCCGCGAAGACGAACCGGCGACGCCGGCGTCGCGCGCGGCCATGCATGCGATCCGGACGCCGGCCGATCCCCGCACCGCTCTCCTCGATCGGATGTCGACGTTCGTGTTGACCGTCGACTCGGCGGGGAACATCGCCTACGCGAACGCCTCGGCCGTGAGGGCGCTCGGCGCCGAGGCTGACAGCCCGGTGGGGCTGCCCATCTCCTTGATCGCGCCGGAGCTGGTGGGGGCGTCGTGGTCGGCGTTCCAGGCGACCCTGCGGGCCGGCGGCGTCATCACCAGGGACACCCATTTGCGCGGGCTGGACGGTGGCGATCTGACCGCCGAGGTGACCGCCGAGCTGCTCGGATTCGGTGACTCGGAGCTGTGCGCCCTGTTCGCGCGCCCGCGGCAATCGACCGCCGCCCCCAGCGCGCAGCAGCGATTTTTCCAGTTCGCGATCGAGCATCACCCCGATGGGGTCTATTGCATCGATCGGCAGGGGAAGATCACCTACGTGAACCAGGCGGCGTGCGTCCTGCTCGGCTACTCGCGTTCCGAGCTCGAGTCGATGCGCGTGTTCGACGTCAACCCGGCGCTGGATCCCGATCGCTGGGACCAGCTCTGGGACGCCCTGCTCGAGGAGCGCAGCCGGAAGATCCAGTCGGCGCACCTGGCAAAGGACGGCCGGACGATCCCGCTCGAGGTGTCGAGCAGCCTGTTCGAGATCGATGGCAAGCAGTTCAGCTGCGCCTTCGTCCGTGACATCACGGAGCAGCAGGCCAGCGAGGAGTCGCGGCAGCGCGAGCACGCGCTCATCGAGAGCCTGATCGACACCGCGCCGGTCATGGTGCTGATCCTCGACGCCGACGGGCGCATCGTCCGCTTCAACGCATGCACCGAACGTTCCACCGGCTATCGGCTGGAGGAGGTTCGCGGGCACAGCTGGGTCGAGGCCATGGTCGCCGACGAGGATCGCGGCGAGGTCTCGCGGCTGCTACGCGAGTCGATGGCCGGCGCGAGCATGAAGGGCGCCGTCATCCGGCTGCGGACCAGCGAAGGCGCCCTGCGGGAGGTCGTCTGGTACGGCCAGCTGCTGGTCGACCCGGCGTCTGGCTCCGTCGGGCTGCTGGCGGTCGGTCAAGATCTGACCGAACAGCGGGACCTCGAGCAGCGCTTGCGCCAGGCCGAGAAGATGGAGGCGATAGGGCGGCTGGCGGGGGGCATCGCTCACGACTTCAACAATCAGCTCACCGCCATCATGGGCTGGACCGACGTGCTCGGTCGAGAGGTCGAGGGGCGTCCCGAGCTGGTCGAGTGCACCGACCGCATCATGGTCGCCGTGCGCCGGGCGTGCGACCTGACGTCGCAGCTGCTCGCTTACTCACGCAAAGGTAAATACGTCACGAAGTCCGTAGACCTTCACGAGCTGGTGCACGAGGTGGTGGGGATCCTGCGCCGCAGCCTCGACAAGCGGATCGAGATCCGGCTCGACCTCGGCGCCGAGACGCCGTTCACCACGGGCGATCCGACCCAGCTGGGGAACGCCATGCTGAACCTGGCGTTGAACGCGCGCGACGCCATGCCCGACGGAGGCACCTTGCGGTTCGCGACCCGCCTGCCGGAGGGGGGCGAGGACGGGCTCGCGGCGGCCGGGACGCCCGCTCTCGAGACCGGGACCTTCGTCGAGTTGACGGTCTCGGACACCGGGACCGGGATGGACGCCGAGACGCAGCGGCACATCTTCGAGCCGTTCTTCACGACGAAGGAAGAAGGTCGAGGAACCGGCCTCGGCCTCGCCGCGGTATATGGAACGGTCAAGAATCACCGCGGCACCATCGGGGTCACGAGCGCCCTCGGACGGGGGACCACGGTGCGCATCTGCCTTCCCATCACGCGGCCGACCGTGCGCGAGCCGATCGCGCCCCGGCTCACGCCGATCCTGCCGGTCGAGTCGCCGCGCGTCCTGCTGGTCGACGACGAAGACCTGGTCCGCGACATCCTGACTCGCTTCTTGCACCACCTGGGATGCCAGGTCACGTCGTTCAAGAACGGCTTCGACGCCGTCGACCACTATCGCGTCAACGCAGCGTCGATCGATGTCGTGATCCTGGACATGGTCATGCCGCTTCTCGACGGCAAGAGCACGTTTCATGCGCTTCGCCGGATCAACCCGGACGTCAGGATCATTCTGGCGTCGGGCTACAGCATCGACGGCGAGGCTCAAGCGCTGATTGACGAGGGCGCGGCGGCGTTCCTCCAGAAGCCGTTCCGCCTGGCCACGCTGGCCGACGCTCTGGCGACCGCGGCGCCCGCGGCCCGCGCCTCGGACCGCGTCCCTTCGTGACGTTTGGCCCGGCGCGGGCAGGGCTTGCGCCCGGTGGAGCTGAACGGGATCGAACCGTCGGCCTCCTCAATGCCATTGAGGCGCTCTCCCAGCTGAGCTACAGCCCCTCCGCCGTCCGGCGACGGCACGCGATTCCTAGCAGCGTCGGGCGAGCGGGTCAATGGCTCGCGTTGACAAACGTCGAACGGGTCGCAGGTGCTCCTCGTCGCGACCCACTTGGCAGGCTGGCAGGCGCGTCGTGGCGATCCGCGCCGCTTGACCGCGCGCAGCGGCCATAGTACGGCGCTGACATGCGCGATGGTCGTCGGTCCGTGCGGCTGGTTCTGGTGGGAGCTGCGCTCGCGGTGGGGGCGTGTTCGGCGACGAAGACGGGCCCCGGGCCGTCGGCGGGCAGCTCGATCACGGCCGCGGGCGCGGCTTCATCGAAGTTCTCGGGGCTGTCGTTTCAGGCCGAGCTGGCGCCCATCAGCGCCCTGGCCTGGGAGGAGCCGCATCTCTGGATGGGCAGCGATCGGGGGCTGCGGCGCGTGCGGGTCTCTGACGAGAACGTGGAGTGGATCGCGCTCGGGGCGAGGTCACCCGTCGCCGTTGCGCCGGGCGCGGCGGGCGCGGCCGGGGCCGGCGGCGCGGGGGGAGCGTCCGGTCCGACGCCAGTCAGCGAGGCCGACGGCTCCGGGCTTCGAGTCACGGCCCTGGCGACGGCCGCAGGCGGCGGGGTCTGGGTCGGCACCGACAGCGGCCTCGGGCGCGTCTCGAACGTCGGAGAGAAGCCGACCTTCCAGCCGGTGGCCAGCCTGGCCGGTGTGACCCACCTGGCGGCGTGCCCGTCGGCGGTCCGGGGGGGACCGGAGGCGGTCTGGGTGGGAACGAGCCAGGGCCTGTTCGTCGCTCGAGGCGGCGCGGTCCACCCGATCGCGACCGCCGGCAAGTCGGCCGTCACCTTCATTCAAGTCGATCCGGAGGAGCGGCCGGCTCCTGAGTCGGGGGGGCGGCCGGGTCGCGCGGTTCGACGCTCTGGGCCCGACGAGGCTTCGGCTGCGAACCGTTGCGCCGTCTGGGTCGGTGTGCGCGGGCGCGGGTTGCTGCTGGTGGGTGGCGATCGCGTGATTCGAGAGGTCGGCCCGGCCGCGACGCCGCCGCTCGATTTCCAGGATCCCGTGGGGGTGTCGGTGCTCTCGAACGGGACGCCTTTCGCCATCGGTCGGAGCCGGGACGGGGCAACCAGGCTGATCAAGCTGCACCCCGTCGGCGCCGAGCCGCTCGAGACCGAGCCGGCCATGAAGGTCTGGGGCCTCGTGACGACCTCGGAGGGGCCGCTCGCGTTCGTCGGCCAGGCGGGCGGGACCCCGGCGGCGGTCACGAGGGGGGCCGTCTTCCGTCTGGAGGCGATCGAGCGGGGCGAGCGCCTCGCGCCGGGGGCCTTTCGCTTCGTGCAGGGGCGCGGCAACCTGCAGGGGTTGAGGGTGGCGGCGCTGCCCGATCCCCGCGCGTTGCCGGCGGAGATGACAGCGTGGATCTCGACGGAGCGAGGTGTCTTCGTCGGGACGCGCGCCGCGGGTGCCGCCCGCCTCGGCGACGGGGTCGGGGCCCGCGCCGCCGACGCTCGGGGGGCGACCTCGTCGCCGGCGCCGGCGGCCGTCCCGATCGTGGCTCCCGAGTACCTGCATGCGGGGGAGGTCGTCGCGCACGCGAGCGCCCTGTCGGTGGCCTGCATCGAGAGGGATCGATGCGTGATCGCCACCGGCTCCGGCCCGGGCTGGATCTGGGACGGGCAGAGCCGCGTCCTTCGCCCGGTCCCCGTCGAGGCCCTGGGCGGGCCCTTGATGGCGCTCGGGGGCGACGGAGAGGGGGCCGTCTATTTCATGGCCGGCGACGGTCCGAAGGGCATCAAGGTGGCTCGCCTGTCAGCCGACGGTGCGCGCTGGGAGCCCCTGCTGACGGTGCAGGTGACGACGGAGGGTGCGCCCGTCGTGTCGGCGGCGACGGTGTCGCCCACGGGAAATCTCTGGATGTCGATCCGCAGCCGCGCCGAGACCGGCGAGGAGTCCGGGCGGGGGGTGATCGAGGTGCAGCTTCCGTCGGGCAAGTCCGTTCACCATCACGCCGCGCGCGCGGGCGAGCCGCGCTCGCCGGCGGCCATTCCTCTCGCTGGCGACGTGCGCGCCGTGCGGTTCCAGACGGGGACGAGCGGGACGCCCGACGCCACGTGGTTCTGCACGTCGCTCGGCGTGATCCGCTCCACAGCCGGGGAGGAGAAGCTCGCCCGCTGGAGCGAGAACGATGGCCTGGCGAGCGACAGCTGCAACGATCTGGCGATCCTGCCGGACGGCAGCGTGTGGGCCGCCACCAGCCGGGGCGCGGCGCGCTTCGATGGCAAGACCTGGACGCCGTTCGACGGACAGCCGTCGAGCCCGGGCGGCGATCCGCGCTGGCCTCGCCCCCGTCATCGCGTCACGCGCGACGGCGAGCCCGACGAAGAGGACGACGTCGAGCTCCTGGGCGCGCGCGCGTTCGTCACCGTCGGTGGCGCGCTGTGGGCGGGCAGCCCTCGGGGCGTGTGGCCGCTCACGGCCGGCGGACGGCCCCTGGACGAGCGCGCGGGCCTCCTCGACGAGGACGTGCGCGATCTGGTGCTCGATCGCTTCGGCCGGCTGTGGGTGATGGGGCAACTCGGGCTCACCGTCACCGACAGATTTCCGTGACTCCGTGAGGCTCCGCTCGAGGGACGTCGGCCGGATCGACGGCCGTCGGTCCGATCCTGACGGCCAGGGGACGTGCAAATCGCGAAGTGGACGATCGAGCGCAATTCTCGGGTCCAGCGTTTTCTGATACTGTGGCCACGTGGCCGAAGATCACGATCAGCCGCCGCAGCGATCGCCCGACGTGAAGATTCCGGAAGTATTGCCCCTGCTGCCGATCCGCGATCTGGTGGTGTTTCCCTACATGATCGTTCCGTTGCGCGTGTCGCGACCGGTCTCGATGGAGGCCGTGAACGCCGCCCTCGAGACCGAAGAGCGTCTGTGCTTCCTCGTCGCGCAGAAGAACGCCGTCGACGACGATCCCGATCCGCAGGCGCTCTATCGCACCGGGACCGTCGGGATGATCATGCGCATGCGCAAGCTCTCCGAGGGGGGCTTCAAGGTCCTGGTCCAGGGGCTGTGCCGGGCGCGCTTCTCACGCGTGGTGTCGAACGATCCCTTCATGCGGGTGCGGGTCGAGCGGCTCGACGAGGTCACGCCGCCGAAGGCGCCCGCCGGAGTGGCCACCGAGGCGTTGCTCCGCGCCGTCAGGAGCAGCGTCGACAAGCTGGCCAGCCTGGGCAAGTCGATGCAGCCCGAGCTGTCGATGATGCTTCAGAGCGTGGAGGAGCCCGGGCGGATGGCCGACCTCATCGCCTCCAACCTGACGTTGAAGGTGACCGAAGCGCAGGCCTTGCTCGAGGCCGAGCCGGCGTCCGAGCGGCTCCGCCGGGTGAACGAATGTCTCGAGAAGGAGATCGGGCTGCTCGAGATCCAGTCGCAGATCCAGAACCGCGCCAAGGAGGAGATGTCGAAGACCCAGCGCGACTACTACCTGCGCGAGCAGCTCCGCCAGATCCGCAACGAGCTGGGTGACGGCGACGCCCACGGCGAGGAGATGGCCGAGATCCGAGCCAAGATGGATCGCGCCGGCATGTCACCCGAGGTGCGTGCCGAGGCCGACAAGCAGGTGCGCCGCCTCGAGCAGATGAACGCCGAGAGCGCCGAGGCCTCGGTGATCCGGACATACCTCGACTGGTTGGTCGAGCTGCCGTGGCGCGCCGCGAGCGAGGAGACCATCGATCTGCCGCTGGCCCGCAAGATCCTCGACGAGGATCACTACGACCTCGAGCACATCAAGGATCGCATCCTCGATTATCTCGCTGTGCGCAAGCTGCGTGGCGGGGTTCACGGACCGATCCTCTGCTTCCTGGGCCCCCCCGGCGTGGGCAAGACCTCCCTCGGCCGGTCGATCGCGCGGGCCCTCGGCCGCAAGTTCGTGCGCATCTCGCTCGGCGGTGTGCGCGACGAGGCCGAGATCCGCGGGCACCGCCGCACCTACGTGGGCGCCTTGCCAGGGCGGATCATCCAGGGCCTCAAGCAGGCGGGCACGAACAACCCCGTGTTGTTGCTGGACGAGGTGGACAAGATGGGCGCCGACGTACGCGGCGATCCATCGGCGGCGTTGCTCGAGGTGCTGGACCCCGAGCAGAACCACAACTTCCGCGATCACTATCTGGGCGTGCCCTTCGATCTGTCGCGGGTGGTCTTCATCGCCACGGCCAACCTGAGCGAGTCGATCCCGGCCCCGCTGCGCGATCGAATGGAGACCTTGCGCCTGTCGGGCTACGCCGAGGAAGAGAAGCTCGCCATCTCGGAGCGTTTCCTGGTGCCACGCCAGATCGGCGAGGCGGGGCTGACCTCTCGCGACCTCGTCGTGGGGCGTCCTGTCCTCAAGCGGATCATCGCCGAGTACACGCGCGAGGCCGGGCTGCGCGAGCTCGAGCGCCTCATCGCACAGCTCGCGCGCAAGGTGGCCCGGCGGATCGTCGAGGAGGGCGCGTCGCGCAGCGGGAGTGGGGCAGGGGGCGGCGCGGCCGGGAGCGGTGGCCCCGCCAGCGGCTCCGCCTCGGGCGTGGGCGGTGGCGGTCGTAACGGCGCCAGCTCCCGCAAAGGGAGCGGCGTGGCCATCACCGCGGAGGACGTCCCGAAGTACCTCGGGCCGCCGCGGTACTTGCCCGAGGATCAAGGGGGCCTCGACGAGGTGGGGAGCGTCAACGGCCTCGCCTGGACGCCGTACGGCGGCGAGGTGCTTCACGTCGAGGCCACGACCATGGCCGGGAAGGGATCGCTGATTCTCACGGGCCAGCTTGGTGACGTGATGAAGGAGTCGGCGCAGGCCGCGCTGTCGTTCGCGCGGGCGCAGGCGCTCGAGCTCGGTTTGGGGTCGGAGTTCTACGCGGGGCGCGAGATCCACATCCACGTCCCCGCCGGCGGAGTGCCCAAGGATGGTCCATCGGCGGGCGTCACCATGGCCTGCGCGCTCGTGTCGTTGATCTCGCGCATTCCCGTGCGCCACGACGTGGCCATGACCGGCGAGTTGACCTTGCGGGGCAAGGTGCTGCCGATCGGTGGATTGAAAGAGAAGGTGCTCGCCGCGGTGCGTGCGGGCCTGCGGACCGTGATCATCCCCGCCGCGAACCTGGCCGAGCTGTCCGAGATCCCGGAGCATGTCACGAGTCGGGTGGAGATTGTCCCCGCCAAGACCATGAACGACGTGCTGCAAGTGGCCCTGGTGCGGTCGCCGCGGCTCTCGCGGGTGCAGCGGCGTTCGTCGGCGTCGTCGCCGCGGACCCGCGGCCGACCTTCCGCCCGCGCGTAGTCGCTCGCCTGCCGAGAGGTCGCTGCTACCGCAGCAGCGACGCGGGGGCGATCAACCTTCCCTCATTCGCCGTCGCCGGTTCGGGCGGCGCCGCAGGGCCCTCGGTCCGGCGCGCGAGCCGGCTGTCCATCAGGTGCGAGGGCACCACGTTGGCCAGCGCGGCCAGCATGCTCGCCCGCAGCGTCGGGTTGGTCTTCTCGAGGTTGGCGAGCAACGTCTTCATTTGCCGCCTTTGCGCCTCGCTCTGCGAGCCGCAGAGGTTGCACGGCAGGATGGGAAAGGCGCGCTCGGCGGCGAACGCCGTCAGATCCGCCTCGGCGCACCCGATGAGCGGGCGAATGACCACGTGCCGGCCGTCGTCGGAGACGAGCCGCGGCGGCATGGCCGCCAGCTTGCCCGCGAAGAACAGGTTCAGGAGCAGCGTCTCGAGCGCGTCGTCGCCGTGATGACCGAGCGCGATCTTGTTACACCCCATCTCCGTCGCGGCGCTGTAAAGGACGCCCCGCCGCAAGCGCGAGCACAATGAACAGTAGGTCTTACCCTCGGGGATCTTCTCCGTGACGATCGAATACGTGTCCTCGCGCAAGATCCGGTAAGACACGCCCTGGGCGGCCAGCCATCGTTCGAGCGGCGTCCCGTCGTAGCCGGGATGCCCCTGATCCAGGTGAACTGCGACCAGATCGAACGAGACGGGGGCCCGCCGCTGGAGGTCCCGCAGCAGCACCAGCAACCCATAGCTGTCCTTGCCACCGGAGACCGCGACGAGGATCCGATCCCCGTCCTCGATGAGGCGGTGATCGGTGATGGTCTTTCCCATCGCGCGCAGCAAGCGTCGTTCGACGTCCATGAGCGGGCGCGCATGTTACCCTTGTCGAGCCGGATGGGCCACGGATGACGCCACTTACAGGGGCGCGAACAATCCAGATTCCCCGAGCTCGCCGAATTTTCCGGACGTCATCGGGGGTGCCGGGATGGGTGTGGGGAGGGGCCGCCGCCACCTCGATGGTGGTCCACGGCTTCGTCCTGGTCCTGATTGGAGCGGGCGCGCGCGGTGTCGGCTCGGCGGTCGACGTCAACGCCGCGCTCCGCGTCGGCGTCCCGCCCGAGGCCGCAGCGCTCATCGATCTGGCGGCGCTCGACGAGGTCGTCCCACCGGCCGTCCCGGCGGCTGGCCCGACGCCGACCCCGTCGCCGCCCGCCAGGGAAGACGAGCGGGGCGCATTTCCCGCCGACGAGGCGCGCCGGGCGCCCGTCTCCGCCCGGCCACCGGAGGCGGGGTGGCGAGCCCCACACGACCGGCCCGCGCCGGATCGCGGCGAGGGCGCGGGCAGGCGCCTCGACGACCTGGCGTGGCGGCGCGACTCGTCCACCTTGCACGAGAGGCTCACCGATGGAGCGGAGCGCTACCAACCGGCCCACACGCGCACGTCGGTGCGAGCCAATCCGACATCGCCGGAGTCCGTCAGGCGCGAACCGGTCGTGGGGCCGGGAGACGCGCCCCGCACGCGGCTCGCGCAAGGCGTCGCGGCGTCGCCGGCGCCTGCGAGCCTGGAAATCGAGGAACCTGCGAGCGTTCCGGGGGCCTCGCCTCCACCGCAGCCCACGCCGCCCTCCTCCGCGCCGGCCTCCACGCCGGAGTCCAGGGTCGTGGCGACTGTTCCGGGAGCCGTGGTCCCACGGACCGAAGGGCCGATCGACGCCGAGCGCGGCGTGCGCGCCTTCGACGTGAAACCGGGCGCCGTGGCCCGCGACGATGAACGACGCCGGGCGGCCTCGACCGAGCTGCATCCGTCGATCACCGACCTGACGCTCGCCTCCGCCTCCGGCGCGGACGTCCAGGGGCGCGGTCCAGGCGAGGCTCCGGGCGCGGTGCCGCGTCCGACCACCGGCGCTTCGGCGACCCAGGCGGGGCAGGGGGGCCCTCCCGACGCCGCCGGTGAAGCGGCGCGCACGCGCGAGCGTGTGTACGAGCGCTATCACCTGGAGATTCGCGCGCGCGTCGACGCCGTGCTCGGCCGCGTGTGGCCGCGCGCGCTCGCGGTCCGCCTGGAACAGGGCGAGACCATGGTCAGCTTCGTAGTTCGGGCCGACGGCCGCCTGGATGGTCCGGTTCGGGTCACGAAGTCGGCCGGTTTCGAGGAGTTCGACCGCGCCGCCGTCGAAGCGATTCGCCTCGTCTCACCTTTCCCTCCCATTCCACGCGTGGCCGGCGCGGCACGCCCACCCGCAATGGCAATTTCGATGCGCGTGACATTCTCGAACCCGGTGATTCGCTGAGGGTGCCTGGCAGCCCGTGGTGGAAGTCCTCCGTCGTCCCGGCGGGCTGCGGGCCCCGTCTGCTTCGTTGCTCGTCGGTTGAATACGTCGAGTATTCGCACTCCTCACGCCTCGCGGCCGGGGCTCCTCGCTCCGTCGGGACCTCGGTCCGGACTTTCACCACGGGCTGCCAGGATGTTTTTTTGCGCGACGATTCCCGCGCGGGCATTACACTAACCATTCGAGGTCCAAGGTGGGTCGGAGCGAGCATGCCCCCGCCACGAAGACACCACGCGCCCGCGAGAAGCGCGTCGGGCGTTTCCTCATCCTGGCGTTGCTCATCCACGCCGAGGTGCTGCTCCTCCTAGGGCTCGGCGCCTACGTCCTCGCACCCAGGGACGCCGACGTCCAGGCGCGGCTGGCGGCGTCCCGCGAGCCCGAATCGATCGACATCGGCATGGTCGACTACGACGCTGCTCGCCAGATCGTGGCGGATCTGGAGCGGCAGGAGGAGGCGCGCAAGGCCGAGGAGGTCAAGAAGGAGATCGACTCGATCAAGGCGCCGGGGCAGGTGGTGGACGTCCCCGCGCCGCGTGAGGAGAAGCGCCCCGACCAGGCACGCTTTGCGTCCGAGCACGACACCACCGCCGAGCGCGAGATGCGCAAGTACGGCAAGTTCGATCCCGAGGCGCGCCAGGGAGACGCGAGCGGTGAGGCCGAGGCGCCTCGCCCGCCCACCCCGGCGGCCGCGCCCACACCGGCCCGGCCGGCGCCGCCCCGCGTGGCGCTGCGCGAGCCGCGAGCCGCCGCCGGACGCGCCGACGACGCTCCGTCGGGCCGCCGGGCGGTCCAGGCGCCCGGCGCCGATAACGGGGCGGTCGATCCCGAGGCGCCCGATCCCGAGGGGCTCGTGCCACGCTACGGCAAGCTCCAGATGCGGTCGGGCGCCGAAGGCGCGCCCGGATCCCAGTTGTCCCTGATGCCGACGGCGGCGCAGATGGCGCGGGCCATCGGCTCGGGGACCCAGGATGCCCTGAAGGACATCGACGAGGGGGACGAAACGGCCCTCAACTCGAAGAAGTGGAAGTGGGCTTCCTTCTTCAACCGGGTGAAGCATCAGGTCCAGGAGCACTGGCATCCGGACGAGGTCTATCGGCGCCGCGATCCGAACCGATCGATCTACGGACGGACGAGCCGCTTGACCATCGTCCGCGTGCAGTTGAAGCCCAACGGCCACCTGGCGAACGTCGAGCTGGAGACCCCGTCGGGTCTGGAGTTTCTCGACGACGAGGCGCTGCAGGCCTTCCGCGCGGCGCAGCCGTTTCCGAACCCGCCTCGCCAGCTGGTCGATCGCGCCGACGGGCTCATCAATTTTCAGTTCGGGTTCTTGTTCGAGCTGTCGGGTGTCAGCCGCCCGATGCTGTTCAAGTACAACATGTGAGCGCTGCGCGGGGCGGGTCGGAGCCCGCGCCGACTGTTGCCGGGCCGGCAACACTTTTCCGGGCCCGGCAACACGAAACGGAAGCCGCCATGTGGGGAAACCGTTGTACATGGCCTGTTTTAGTAATCTAAATTACCTTTCTGGCTGGCAGAGTTTGTGCAGATGGACTCTGTCATCATGCAGGACGCAAACGGTTCGAATCGCGACGACGCCTCTACCTCCCCCACCTCTGCAGCGACGGCCGAGCGGCCGGAGCTCCGCTATCGCTTCGAGTGCGAGACGATCGACGAGTTCGGCGCGCTCTACGCTCCGGACATCAGCCGGGGCGGCATCTTCATTCGCACGCAGCAGGTGCTGCCGCTCGCGTCGGCCGTGAAGATCGAGCTGCTCCTCGCCGACGAGACGCCCTTCATCTCGGCCGAGGGCCTGGTGTTCTGGACGCGCGCGGCCTCGGAGCCCGGCACGACCCAGGGCGAGCCGGGGATGGGAATTCGTTTCACGCGCATGTCGCAAGATAGCCATCGCACTCTGACGCGAATCCTCGCGGTGAAGCAGGCCGAAGACTGGATTCGTGCGGCCGAGGCCGCGGCCGAGCTCGAGGCCGAGTCGCGGTCGTCCGACCATGAGGACGACGAGATCGGTGACGTCGAAACCGCGGTCGTGAAGATCGCCGACCTTCGCGCCGTGGTGGGGAAGGCCGCCGCTCGCCGGCCCCAGGCGTCCTCGCCCGCGCAGCCGATGGACGCTGCGGGCGCCGTGACGGCCGTCGTTCCCCTCGAGACGCTCGCGGCCGACACGGCGCCGACCGTCGCTCCCGCGCAGTCGTCAGGACCCGCGCCCGTATCGGTGCCGCGCTCGTTGTCGCATCCCATCCCCATGCTGCCCGACTGGGCGTTCGCGGCGACGCGCTTCGGGGCCGCCCGCACGCCGCTGACCGCGCCGGGAGACGCGCCGGAACACGCGCCGGAAAGCGCGCCGAACGATCCCTCCGTCGAGGCGGAGCGGGCCGCAATCCCGACGCACATCCCCGACGCGCGGGACGCCTCCTTCGGGGCGCCTGGCTCGATCGCGACGCAGACGGTCTCGCCTCAATCGAAGATGATCGCGCCCGCGCCGGGCAGAGGGCTGCGCTTGCTCCGCCGGCACACGGGCCTGCGCCTAGTCGTCGGGGCGGCGCTCGTGCTCGTCACGGCCCTGGCCGTAGCGCCGCGGCACAAGGCCGCCAAGCCGGCTGGTCATTCGCGGGTCGGCGCCGTGCTGAGCCCCGAGGCACGGCCGGCGCCCAGCGGCGCAACTCCGACCGCCGTCACCACGCCCGCCCCCGGCCAGAGCGCGACTCCGGCGTACCCGGTGATGTTCGGACCCGAGCCCCCGCCGTCCTCCGAGCGCGTCGTGTCCTCGCGATAGGACCGCGCTGGTTCTATCGCGAGCCGGCGGCGGGGCCCGCGTAGGCTTCGACCGGCGGGCACACGCAGAACAGCTTGCGATCGCCGAGGACGTTATTCAGGCGTCCGACCGGCGGCCAGAATTTGTGCGAGCGGGCGGCGTTTGACGGGAACGCCGCTCGCTCGCGCGAATACGGGTGCGTCCATTCGGTGGCCGTCACGGCCGAGGCCGTGTGGGGCGCGTGCTTGAGCGGGTTGTCCTCGCGTGGCAGACGGCCGGCCTCCACGTCGCGGATCTCCTCGCGGATGGCGATCATGGCGTCGCAGAACGTGTCCAGCTCGGCGCGGCTCTCGCTCTCCGTCGGTTCGACCATCATCGTCGAGGGGATGGGGAACGACATGGTCGGCGCGTGATAGCCGTAGTCCATCAGGCGCTTGGCGACGTCCTCGACCTCGATCCCGGCCAGCTTCTTCAGGTGGCGCATGTCCAGGATGCACTCGTGCGCGACCCGCCCGTGGCTGCCCGTGTAGAAGATCGGATAGTGCGCCGCCAGTCGGCGCGCGACGTAGTTGGCGTTCAGGATGGCCACCTTGGTCGCGTGGGTCAGCCCGGGGCCGCCCATCATGCGGGCGTACGCCCACGAGATGAGCAGGATGCTCGCGCTGCCCCAGGGCGCCGCCGACACCGGCCCGATGCCCTGCGCGCCGCCCGTCTCGACGAGCGGGTGGCGGGGTAAGAAGGGCGCCAGGTGCTTGGCGGCCGCGATCGGCCCCATGCCAGGTCCGCCGCCGCCGTGCGGAATGCAGAACGTCTTGTGCAGGTTCAGGTGACAGACGTCGGCGCCGAAGTCGGCCGGCCGGCACAGGCCGACCTGGGCGTTCATGTTGGCGCCGTCCATGTACACCTGCCCGCCCTGATCGTGGACGATCCGACAGATGCGCGCGATCTCCTCCTCGAACACGCCGTGGGTGGAGGGATAGGTGATCATCAGCGCCGCCAGACGGTCGCGATGCTCGCCCGCCTTGGCCTCCAGATCGGCCAGATCGACGTTGCCGGCGTCGTCACACGCGACGACCACCACGCGGTACCCGGCCAGCACGGCCGACGCGGGGTTGGTTCCGTGGGCCGACGACGGGATCAGGCACACGTCGCGCTGCGCCTGCCCGCGGCTCTGGTGGAACTTGCGGATGACCAGCAACCCCGCATACTCGCCCTGCGAGCCTGCGTTCGGTTGCAGCGACACGCCGGGGAAGCCCGTCACCTCGGCCAGCACGGCCTCGAGCTGGCGGAAGACCGCCTGGTAGCCCGCCGCCTGTGACACCGGCGCGAAGGGGTGGAGTCGGCCCCATTCGGGCCAGGTCACCGGCATCATCTCGGCCGTCGCGTTCAGCTTCATCGTGCACGACCCGAGGGGGATCATCGAGTGCGTGAGCGACAGGTCGCGCGACTCCAGCCTCTTGATGTAGCGGAGCATCTCGGTCTCGGAGTGGTGCGTGTTGAAGACCGGATGCGAAAGGTACGCGCTGGTGCGCGCCAGGTCGGCGGGCCAGGCGAGGTCGGTGGTGGTGGCCAGGGCGCTGACCGTGAGCGCCGGCGCCTTGCCACCTTCGTGGGCGAACACCGCCCAGATCGCTTCGACGTCCTCGGGGGACGTGGTCTCGTCGAGCGAGATCCCGAGCGACCGCGCCTCGAAGCGGCAGAAGTTCATGCCGCGCGCCTCGGCGCCTCGAAGCCAGCCGGCGATCTGGTCGTCCGTCCCGTCGACGCGAACGGTGTCGAAGAACTGGTTGTGGCGGACCGTGACGCCGAGCTGGCCGAGACCCCGCGCCAGGATGGCGGTCAGGCCGGCCACGCGTTCGGCGATGGCGCGGAGGCCGCGCGGCCCGTGATAGACCGCGTACATCCCGGAGATGACGGCCAGCAGCACCTGCGCCGTGCAGATGTTGCTGGTGGCCTTCTCGCGGCGGATGTGCTGCTCGCGGGTCTGCAGCGCCATGCGGAGCGCCATCTGTCCGTGGGCGTCCTGCGAGACGCCGATCAGGCGCCCGGGCAGCTTGCGCACGTAGTCGGGGCGGGTCGCGAAGAACGCGGCGTGCGGTCCGCCGTATCCGAGCGGCACGCCGAAGCGCTGGGCGCTGCCGACCGCGACGTCGGCGCCCAACTCGCCCGGCGGCGTCAGCACCGCCAGCGAAAGCAGATCCGCCGCCATGACCACCAGCGCGCCTTCGTCGTGGACGCGGGCGATGAAAGAGCGATAGTCGCTGAGCGCGCCGTCGGTGGCCGGGTATTGCAGGAGCGCGCCGAAGATCTTGCGCTCGAAGCCGGTCTTTTCGACGGAGCGGTGGTCGCCCACCACGATCTCGATCCCGAGCGGCTCGGCGCGGGTGCGGACCACCTCGATGGTCTGCGGGTGACACGCGTCCGACACCCAGAACGCGCGGCCCGGGTCCTCGGCGGCCGGCGCCACGTCGGCGATCATGTGCATCGCCTCGGCGGCGGCCGTCCCTTCGTCGAGCAGCGAGGCGTTCGCGATGGGCAGGCCCGTGAGGTCGCCCACCATCGTCTGGAAGTTGAGCAGCGCCTCGAGGCGCCCCTGGGCGATCTCCGCCTGATACGGCGTGTACTGGGTGTACCAGCCCGGGTTCTCCAGGATGTTCCGCTGGATGACGGGTGGCGTGA
>Ga0068853_100001697_pt1 | contig 16134 bp, 11 predicted proteins | sample KBSCornC32_FD_65655 | JGI IMG/M metagenome (GOLD analysis project Ga0068853, IMG submission 65655) | Corn rhizosphere microbial communities from Kellogg Biological Station, Michigan, USA - KBS Corn C3-2 | ecosystem: Host-associated > Plants > Roots > Rhizosphere > Soil ...
CTAGGAGCCTGTCGCAGTAACCCGGACCGAGCCTGGCGGAGCGCGGCTGGGCCGGATGCAAGGAGCGAGGAGGAGGAATACCTGGCGGTATTGCGACGACGAGCGACGCAGCAGACGGCCCAGCCCCGCCCGCCAGGCGACGGGAGCGGTTACTGCGACAGGCTCCTAGCAGTGAAGGCGCCGGCCAAGGTGGCGCCCTGCGAGTCGTGCCACACCGTGAACGGGTTCCTGCCGCCGCGCTACGAGCTCGAGCAGCACCAGAAGACGCAGTTCCCGCTCGAGGGGGCGCACGCGGTGGTGGCCTGCCGGGGATGCCACGCCGTCGACGAAGGGCTGGCACGCAAGATCACGACCTCGACGCACGCGTTCCTGCGCGCGCGCAAGCGGCCGGAGCGGTTCAGCCTGGTGGCGATGCACCCCGGCGCCGCGGCGGGGCGGAGCAAATCACCGGCGGCGTGCCTCGGATGCCACGAGGACGTGCATCGCGGCCAGTTCGCCGAGGGGGCGAAGCGGGACACCTGCGCCACGTGCCACGAGACGACGTCGTTCTTGGATCTGACGTTCGACCATGACGAGGACAGCCGCTTCCCGCTGACCGGCAAGCACGCCCAGGCGGCCTGCGCCGCCTGCCACAAACCCGAGCGGCCCGCCGGCGGCGGGACCGCCGTCGTCCGTTACAAGCCGCTGTCCACGAGCTGCGGTAGCTGCCACGACGACGTGCACCAGGGGCAGTTCCTGGCGTCCAGCACGGAAGCGGCCGGCGCGCCGGCGGGGCGCGGGCCGCGCGACTGCGAATTCTGCCACCAGACGAAGACCTTCAAGGAGACCCTCTTCGATCACGGGGACCGTCGGTTCACGACGTACGCCCTCGACGGCCAGCACGCCAAGGTGGCGTGCGATGGGTGCCATCGGTCCGTCACCCTCGCGGCCGGCGTGAAGACCATCCGGTACCGGCCGTTGCCGCGCGCCTGCGAGAGCTGCCACGTCGATTTTCATCACGGCGAGTTCCGGGGGTTCGAGCCATGAGGCGCGGTCTGCCGCTCGGCCTGCTCGCAGGCGTGTTCGCGCTCCTCGCGCTCACGGCGGCGGTGACGTCGGGCGAGGCCGCGCCACCCGCGCGCGCCGCCGCAGCCGCCAGGCCCGCGTCGGCTCGCGTCCCGGCCTCCACCTCGCCCGCGCCGCCGGCGCGCGCTTCCGCAGCCGCCGAAGCTCCCGCGCCGCTGCCACGACCGTCGCTCCGCGCCGGCGACGAGGCGACCCGGTGCGCCGCCTGTCACGTGGTGGGCGGATGGGAGAAGGTCCGCTTCAACCACGATCCCACGGGGTTCCCTCTGCGGGGCGGCCACGTGTCGGTGGCCTGCGCCGCCTGCCACGCCCGCGGCTTCGACGTCCCGGTAGCCGACACGTGCGGCGGCTGCCACCGCGATCGTCACGCCGGCGAATTCGGCGTCACGTGCGAGGGCTGTCACGACGATCGGAGCTGGCGCCCCCTGTTCGACGCGGACGCGCACCGACGGACCAACTTCCCTCTCACCGGCAAGCACGGCCTCATCCCCTGCCAGCAGTGCCACGGCGATCTGCGGGACCGCACCTTCGGCCGAGCGGCCGTGACCTGCGTGGCCTGCCACCGCTCCGACTACGACGCGACCCGGACCAGCTCGATCGATCATGGCGCCGCCGGGTTCAGCCCGGAATGCCAGACCTGCCACAATACGCAGCGGTTCTGGCCGGCGCGCCTGCCCCAGCACGGCGCCTGCTTCCGGATCTCCTCCGGCTCGCATCACGGGATTCGCTGCCTCGGATGCCACACCAGCCTCGGGGCGGGTGCCACCTTCTCCGGCGCCTGCGCCACCGGGACCTTCACGTGCTCGGGCTGCCACGCGCACGCGTGCGCAAAAAGCGACGCCCAGCACACGAACGTCATGGGCTACCAGTGCAGCGATCCCAAGTGCTACGAATGCCACAAGATCACCGGACAGTAGACCCGCGCGCCGGGTCGGCGACGAGCACGGGGGGACGCACGCGCCGCCCCGAGCGGCTCCGTCTGGCCGGCGTCGCGCTGGTCGCCGTCGGGATCTCGGCGGTCGCGCTGGACGCGCACGGAGCCGGGCGGCGCCGGCGTCCCAGGCCAGCCCTCGCGCGAACGGCGGGCGCCGCCACGCTCCCGAGCGGAGCCGCCGCCAGCGCCAGATCGGCCTCGGGGATGGGCCACGTGCTGTTCGCGACCGATCAGCGCGCCTACCTCGATCGCGGCAAGCTCGACGGGCTCGAGGCCAAGCAGAGCCTGCCCATCCTGCGCGGGGGGCGAGCCATCGCGACGTGCACCGTCGAGCAGACCGCAGAGCATCAGGCCACGTGCACCGGCGCGCGCCTGCACGTGGGCGACACCTTCCGGCCGCCGGGGGCCACGGCGCGGCCCGCGCCGAAGGCCGCGGTCGCCTCCGCGCTGCCGCCGGTCACGGCCACGGCCACCTTGCAAGAACGCGCCGAGGCGGTGAGCCAGACGGCGATCGACAAGGTGGACTTCCACGGCAAGCGTCTGTTCGGGGGCCGCACCCGGATCGTCGTCACGCCGGCGCTGGCGATCTGGCGAACGCAATCCGACCCGGGGTCGAGCACCACCCTCGAGCAGATCGACGGCGCGGTCCAGGCCTATGACGTCGGCCTGGCCGGGCTGCGCCTCGACGCCGCCTTCTCGGCCCTGCGGTGGGGAGCAGGATCGGGCGCCGGGCGCTTCCGGCCGGACGAGCGGACCCAGTTCTATCTCTGGCAAGCCGAGCTCTCGCGCAGGAGCGACGCCGCGGGGACGGTCTTCGCCGCCGGGCGAATCTGGCCGTGGCACCTGCCCGGGTTGACGTTGCTCGACGGCGTGCAGATCGGGCGCCACGATCGCGAGGGCACCCGAGAGGCCGGCCTCTACGCCGGTCTGCTACCGACGGCGCTGGGGCTCGGACCTTCGACCGACGCCTTCTCGGCGGGGTTTTACGGCATGCTGACCGAGGTGGGGCAGCCGCGCGGCCTGTTCCGGCTGGCGCGGCAGACGGCCAGGCTCGGGATGTGGCACACCCCCGGCGCCGGCTGGACGGCCGACGTGGAGGGCGCCGGTCAGATCTGGCTCGGGCCGACCAGCGTCTCGGGCGGTGGTCGCGTTCGCCTGAGCGCCGCCGGCGGCGCGCGCCCGGTGCTGGAGCGCGCCTACCTCGACTTCGGCATGCGCCCCACGCTGACCCTCGGCGGCGGCCTGCACGTCCGCTATTTCGGCGTCAGCGCGGGGGACGTGGCCGCGCTGGTGGGCGAGGTGCCCGCCAACACCGGCGCCGTCCACGCCGTCGCCGACGTGCACGCCGATCCCTGGGTCTGGCTGGGCCTGGCCGGCTTCGCCGGAATCCACCAGGAGAGGGCGAGCGGACGCGCGCAGCGACACGGCGCCGGAGAGGTCCGCTTTCCGCGGCTGCTGCGCTCGTTCGGGGGCGCCTCGGCCGGGGCCGAGATCCAGGAGGGGTGGACGAAGGCGCGCGTGCTCTACGGACAGCTGGTGCTCCGGGCTGGGCCTGCGTTCGTCGCGACGGCGCGCGTCTCGGCCTCGGCCACGCAGTTCCAGACGCCCGAGGTCGCCACCAACCTGCACGAGCTCGGCGGCAGCTTGAACCTGGACGGGCCGCTCGCCCCCTGGCTGCGGCTGCGTGCGTGGCTCGCGTTCCGGAGCCCGTGGCTGGTGCAGGGAGAAGCGTCGCCCGCGCCGAGCCTGGGCCTCATGTCGGGCGGCAGCTTGATGGGGATGTTCTGACCGTGGTTCCGCTTCGAAAGTGATCCGAACAGGAGGTCGAGATGTGCCATGAGCGAAGCAGAGACGAGAAGCTCCTAGCGGCCGTGCTGGTGATGGGAGCGTGGGCCGCGGCGGGTGGCTGCCAGCGGGATTCCCGATCGGGCGCGCCGGCCGGGCTGCCGCCGCTGGCCGCAGCGCCGGCCGCGGTCCAGGCGCCCGGCCGAGCGGCTGCGACAGCCTCCCCCACGGCGCCGGCCAGCGCCGGTGCGTCGCTGGGGCGCCCGCCCGAAGCGGAGAGACAGGCCTTGCAGCGGGCGCTGGGCATGCCCGCCTCGTCGGCGCCCGGCGTCGAAGCGGCCGCCGACGTGCCCGATCCGAAGGACACCATCAGCGGCACCATCACGTTGCCGGGAGCCACCCGGGCTCGCGTCTCGCGCGGCGACGTGATCTTCCTGGCCGCGCGGCGAGCCGGTGGACCGCCGGGCCCCGGCTCGATGGTCGCCGTTCAGAAGCTGCAGGTCGAGGACTTCCCTATGCGGTTCACGATCAGCGGCCGCGACGCGATGATCCCCGGCATTCCCTTCGAGGGCCGCATGTCGATCACGGTGCGCGTGGACAAGGACGGCGACGCCTTGACGCGCAAGAAGGGCGACGTCTACGGCCAGGCCGACGGCGTCGCGGTCGGCAAGCAAGACGTCACGATCGCGCTCGACACCGTGCAGGCCGACGACCGCATGATCGCGACCCCGGACGCCGTGCAGCGGGCCATGCTACCGTCGGGCCACCCGTGAGAGCGGCTTCGGCCGGCGAAGCCGTCCTACGCTCGAAGCGCTTCTGGACCCGCTCGCCATGATGCTGTGGTCGACATCGAAAAAGGCCGTGCACTAGGATGTCCGCCACGGCGGTGCTGGTCATCGTGATCGCCGCGGGCGAGGCGCGCGCGCCGGTCACTGAAGCGTTGCTCGCCACCGCGGCGGCCGCGCTTCCCGCGGAGATCACGCTGCGTGTGGCACCGGTCGCCGATCCATCCGGGGTCGACCTGGTGCGGATCGAGCGAGAGCTGGCCGCGGGCGCCGTGGTGGCCGTCTCCTGGCAGACCGCACCCGCGGGGGCTCGCGCGTCGCTGCGCTTGCATGTCGCCCGCACCGATCACTGGACCGTTCGCGCGATCGACTTTTCACCGGCCGACAGCGCGAGCGAGCGCGGGCGAACCCTGGGCTTCGCGATCGCGTCGATGTGGCCAGAGCACGTCCCCGGCACGGCCAGGGGCGAACGGCCTCCGCCCGCTACGGTGGCGCCGAACGCGGGCTCGTCCCCACCGCGCGAGCGGATCGGATCAGAAACGCCAGCGGGATCGGCGCCGTCCGAGCCGCCCGCTGCGCTGGCGGGGCAAGAGGCCGCCGCGCCGCTGCCGCCTCCCGGCCCGGTGGCGGCGGGAATCGGAGCGGTTGGCTCGACCGGCCTCGGCGGAACGGCGGCCGGCGTCGGGGGCAACGTCGAGATCCTCTGGCGGCGCTTCGGGTCCGTGTGGCTGCGGGGCGGGCTGGCGCTGCGGGAGGGGCCCCTGCCCGAGCTGCCGGGCAATGACTGGCTGGCCTCGCTCGCGCTCGGAGGGGAGTGGTGGCCGCGCGCGCTGGCCATGGGCCGTCGGTGGCATCTCGGGGTGCGCGCCGACCTGCTGGCCCTCGGGCATGTCATCCACCGGACGGCAGCGACGGACCCCGAATCGACGCCAGCCGAGACGCAGGTCCGCCTGCTGCCCGGGCTCGACGCGACCGTGCGTTCGATGCTGCGCCTGTCGCCCCGACTCGACCTCACGTTTGGCGTCGGGATCGAGGTCGCAGCCGGCCGAACCGACCTCCGTGTCGGAGAAAACCGGATGACCCGAGCCACCTTGGCGCCCGCCCGCGGCATCGCCGACCTTGGTCTGCGCCTGTCATTGTGAAGCGCGGGGCGGCGCCGCTGGCGCATAGATGCCTGTTTTGGACGCAAGTCGGGTACCAATCATCGTGGGTCAGAACGACGGACAGGGCGAGCCGGGGGGCCGCGAGCACTATTCGAGGATCGCCGCGCAGTGGCTGCGACGCGCGTGGCGGGTCCCCGATCCGCGGCTGATGGGGGGCGCGCGCGATCTGGTCGAGACCGTCGAGCGAGCCCTCCGACAGCGGGCCCGGCGGCGGGTGGCCGCGCAATGGACGGCGCGCGGGCTCGCGGCGACCACCGGCGTGGCGGCCGCCGCGGCGATCGTGCTGGCTCTGCGCGGCGCGCCCCCTTCCCCGGATCCGACCGCGAGCCGGAGCGGGCCGCGCTCGGGCGACGTCCGGCCCGAGCGCGCGGCCCGGCCTGCCGCCGACGGACCGCAGGATCCGCGCACGCTGGTGCTCGCCCAGGGCGCGGGCGCGCCCTGGGCGCTTTCACCCGGAGCGGACGTGTCCGCGACGCGCGGCGAGCCGGTCCGGATCACCAGCGCCGAAGGCACCGAGCTGGTCCTGGAAGCCGGCAGCAGCCTCACCGTCGTGGAGGTGGGAGCGACGCGGCGGTTCGCCCTGCTTCGGGGCGCGGTGCGCGCGCAGGTGCACGAGCTTCGGGCAGGCGACCGCTTCCTCATCGACACCGCGGACACAGAGGTCGAGGTCCATGGCACCCGGTTTCGGGTCGAGACGGGGGTGAAGACCGGCGGCCTGTGTGAAGCGGCCGCCGGCGCGAGCCGGGCGGGTCGCTCGGCGCCGCCGCGCACCGTCGCGACCCGGGTGTCCGTGCAAACCGGAATCGTCGCGGTGCGATCGGGCGGCCGCGAGGATCGGCTCCTGGCCGGAGACGCCTGGCCCACCCCGGCGCCCTGCACCTCGTCCGCGTCGCCTCCGTCGCGACGGAGCTCCGGGGCTGACCGCTCCCGTCCGATCGCGGCCCACGCGCGGCCGGCCGTCGCGTCGGCGGCGGCGTCCGCGCCCGCGGCGTCCGTGCCGGCGCCTCCGCCCGCGCGCGCCGCCAGCTCGGAGCTCGCGGCACAGAACGACCTCTTCTCCGCCGCCGTGGCCGCCCGGCGCTCGGGCCGGACCGGGCGCGCGCTGGACCTGTATCAGCAGCTCGTCGATCGCTACCCCGACAGCTCGCTGGTCGAGAGCGCGCTGGCGGCGAGGATGCGGGTGCTCGCCGAACGAGGAGACGGCCCCGGGGCCCAGGCCGCCGCCGTCGTGTACCTGGCGCGCTTTCCCGACGGCTTCGCCCGCGCCGAGGCGCGCGCCCTGCGCCAGCCCGAGGCCCCACGCCCCTGATCGTCGCGCCGCGGAGCGGAACCCAGATGTCGCCAAGCCAGCCTCTCCGATCGATCCAGGCGGCGGCGTGCTTCGCGGCCGCCATCGCGCTCGGCGCTTGCAACGGCCACCTGGACTTCGGGCTGGCGCCCCCGGACGCGGGCGCCGGCGGCGCCGCGGCCGGCGGCGCCGCGGCCAGCGACGCCGTCGGGGTCGGCGGGCGAGGCGGGGGCGCGGCAGGCGGCGGTTGCGGCGCAGACGTCGACTGCCGAACCACCAGCCTCCATTGCGATCTGGCCGGCGATCGAACCTGCGTGGAGTGCGTCACCGATGATCATTGCGCCCGGAGCGGGGGCGCGGCCGGTGGCTCGAACGGAGGCCCGCGCTGCGACCCGAAGCTGCGTCGCTGTGTGAGCTGTTTGACGCCGGCGCAGTGCCCGGCCGCGCAGGCCTGCGTCGCTGGACGCTGCATCTCGACTTGCGTCGAGGATTCGAGCCCGCCGACCTGCCCGACGGGATTGAAGTGCGAGTCGGGCCTTTGCGCGGCCTGCGAACCGGACGAAGCCAGCGCATGCGCGGCGAGCCCGGCCACCAGGTATTGCCTGGCCTCGCCCCAGATCTGCGTCGCCTGCCGCGGCGACGCCGACTGCGGCGCCGGCACGCGCTGCGATCCGGTACGCAAGGCCTGCGCCGCCTGCATCGCCGCCTCGGACTGCACCGGCAACAAGCCCCTTTGTGACCTGACGACGGGGACATGCTTCTGACTTCGCCTATCTCTCGGCGGTCCGGTCGAGCTGTCCCAGCAGGTCCGCCAGCTCGCTGTCTGCGGCGATGCTCTCGTGGATCCGCTTGCGCCCGCGGACCAGCCGGCTCTGCGCCGCCGCCTCGCTGACGCCCAGGATGCGAGCGACCTCGCGCAGGCCGTAGCCGAGGACGTCGTGCAGGACGAACGACCACGCCAGCTTCTCTCCCACCGCGTCCAGATGCGCCAGGATGCGGCTCAACATCTCTCGCGTGGCCAGCGTCCGCTCGCTGGAAGGACGCCCGCTGGCGATCGCCTCTTCGGGGAGCGCGTCCAGGGGCACATGGCGGCTGAGCGGGCGCCGCCGGATCTGCTTGAAGACCACGTGGGCCGTGACCGACGAGACCCACGTGTCCAGCGAGCTCTCGCCCCGGTACGACGCGACGGCGCGAACGATCTCGATGAGAGCCATCTGCGTGATGTCTTCGCGCTCGCTGTCGTTGCGGCCCAGCAGCCGCCGCACGGTTCGATCGACGTGGGGCCATACTCGGCGGCAAAAGGCGTCGGCGACCGCCGGGTTTCCCATCCGCACCGCGGTCACCAGGGCGGCGTCGTCGAGATCGGAAACCATCGCGGATGTGGAAGGCGCGCGTGGCGCGGAGTCTCGGCCGGGCGGCGGACCGGGCCGCACGATGCGAAAGGCCGCCATCACGCGCTGGTCAGGGCCGAGCTCGCGGCGGAGAACGCCGGGCAAACGAGCGCAGCAAAGCCCCGGAGCACCGGCTCACGCTCTCGGACGCCAGAGGGTACGGGGTTTCACCATGCGGTCGTCTCCTGCGATGGCGGGCACCGATCTCACGACCGGTCGCCCGTCATCTCCCATGGTGCCCGCCCGACGCCAGAATCAGGCAACCGTCAGCCCGGCATCGTGCTGGCGATCACCAATTCCTGATATGGTGCAATTCGTCGCTTCTCCGCGCGCTGGCGCCGCCCCCGCGCCGCCCGCGGCAGGGCCCGCACCACAAGGGAGAAACATGGTCGTTACACGATTCGAGACGCGCGGTTGGTTCGTGATCCTCACTCTCGTCCTGTCCGCCTGCGGTGGAGGCTCGCCGTCGAGCGGCGGCGCCGGAGCCAACGGAAAGGGAGGCGCGGGCGTCGGTATCGGGGGAGCGGGCGCCGGTGGGAGGAATGCTCAGGCAGCGGGCGGCGCGCCCGCCGGAGGCGGAGGGCGCGGGGGCGCCGGCGGGACGCCGGCCCACGGCGGTGCCCCGGGCACGGCCGGCGCGGGGGGAATGGCTCCCGTTTCGGGAGCCACCAACATGGCGAAGGCGTGCGCCACGGACACCGACTGCGGCGCCGGGCTCGTGTGCCTCAAGGCGACCGACAAGCTGATCGGCACCCTGGGCGGCCCCTCGAACGGGTACTGCACGATGACGTGCACGAGCCTGGCCGAGGCCACGGCCTGTGAGGCCGCGGGAGGCCTCTGCCTGGATCTGTCCGCGGCGGGAGACGCCACCGTCGGTTATTGCCTGAAGAACTGCAAGTTCGGCGACATGGACGGCGACTCGAAGTGCCAGGCCCGCACCGACGTGGGGTGCGGTCAGGTCTACAACCAGAACGGCGACGTGTCCGGTGCCGTTTGTATCCCGCTTTGCGCCCAGGACAGCGACTGCCCGACGGGACGCAAGTGCGATCCGATGGAAGGCTTCTGCGTCGACACGCCGCACGCCGGCGATCCGATGGGCGCGCACTGCACGGCCGATCCCATGACGGGCGCCTCGGCCTGCGCCGGATACTGCCAGGGTATCGGCGACGAGAACAACAAGCTGGTCGCGTCCTTCTGCACCCGGCGTTGCGTGCTCGGACAGCTCGGCTGCAACATCGTCGGCGCCAACATGTCGGTGGCCGGCGGCATGCACGGGGTCTGCGCGTACGGGTCGGATCCGACGGCGGACCTCGACGACCTCGGCTTCTGCACGGTCGAGTGTGACTCGGTCGACGACTGCCCCAACAAGACGGATCCCAATCCCGTTTGCGAGACGGCCCAGACGATGTCGGTCATCGGGCACGGCATCTGCTCGTGGAACTGAGATGATGGCGCCAACCAGCGACCGCCTGCGACAGGCCGGACAGAAGGGAGACCGGATGCGCTTGAGCTCTCTTGGCAGAGGGACCGCCGCGGGTGCGGCCATGGTGGCGGCCGCCGTCGCCGCGCTGGTGGCTGGCGCTGCGGGCTGCGCCAAGGAGCGCCCGCCCATCAACCGCGTGCAAGCCGACGCGCTGGCGAAGTCCTTCTTCGTCGGCGCGCGCCTCGACAGCACCGAGGACGATCCCGAGTTCTACAAGCGGGGCAGCGTGGTCGACGTCGCCTACGGCGCGGCGCAGGACGGCCTCTTCACCGCGAGCTACGGGCAGCCGCTCTCGCGGGTGCGCTGGGAGATCACGGAGGACGCCCTGAACGCGCGCCTCTCCTACGAGCGGATCGCGGGGACCGACGCCAAGGGGAACCCTTACGACGGCGTCCAGCGCAAGGCCGCCAACGACGGGCAGATCGTCGCGAGCTACAAGATCTCGAGCCACTTCGACGTCAAGCACGACTACAACCCGCAGACCGGCGAGCAGCTGAACATCGTGCTCGAGAACACCAGCGATCGCCCGTGGTACCAGCGAGAGTATTTCCGCGTCGACTGGTCCGAGAACCTGGTGACGACCGCGTACGACTACGACACGCTCTCGCTGGTCGGGGTCATCGGCGGCGTGAAGTACGAGCCGTTCGCCTACACCGTGCTCGACCCCACGAGCGACGACGCGCCCCACTTCGACACGCCGGCCGGCTACTTCGACGTCACGAACAAGGTGTACGCGACCCCGCAGCAGGTCGACCTGACGGCGCTGGGCGGGACGGGGACGCTGCCGGCCTGCTTGCTCAACGGGGCGTACGTCCAGGGCGGCACGTCCCCGTCGGGTGACTGCAACCCGATCGAGCTCACCATCCGCGAGTCGTATCGCAAGGTGGTCGACACCGACTACGAGCCGGAGAACTTCGACGGCGTCCGCTTCCAGGCCATCGGCGCCTTCAACTTCGACTACCGCATGGGCTACGCCCGGAACTACGGCCTGCTCGACTCCGAGTGGACCCGCTTCATCGCGCGCTACAACATCTGGCAGAAGAGCCACTACTACGCGAGCCCCGACGCCGCGGGCGGGCCCACGGGCGCGATCGCGTGCGCCACCAAGGCGACCACCGAGGATCCGACCGGCGATCCGAAGGCGGATCCCAACCGCGACGCCAACGGCAACGGCACGGCGGACGAGTGCGAGGGGGCGGGCCCCGGATCCCGCTGCGACGTCTTCAAGCGAATGTGCACGCTGCCCTACCGGCAGCGAACGGCCCGCACGATCCCGTGGTACATCGCCGGCGACACCTCGCTGTTCGAGCCCACCAACTGGGCGGTGCTCGAGTGGGATCTGGCCATGCGCACGGCCGTCCAGACGTCCCGCCTCACGGAGTGCCGGCGCGCGGGGCCGGGGAGCGCCGAGCCGCAGGGCTGCGACGCGGCCTACCCGATGTGGACGGGACAGCAGGACGACATCGACGAGGCGACGCGCATCGCGCGCGACCTCGACGCTTGCCATCGCACCAAGGGGTGGCCGTCGGGCGCGGATCCCTGCGGCGATCTCGTCGCAGCCCAGGCGGCGGCGGTCTCGGCCGAGCGGGGCGGTGGCGCCGACGCGGACGCCGACGCCGCGGCGATCGCGGCCGTCCTGCGCATGCCGCCGGTCGTCGTCCTGTGCCACAACCCCGTCACCGACAAGGACCATCCCGCGTGCGGCAAGGCGGGCCTCGTCGCGCGGACCGGAGACATCCGCTACAACACGGTCCTCAACATCCCGAAGCCCCAGCTCCCCTCTTACTGGGGGATCATGGTCGACGGCAATGATCCGTTGAGCGGTGAGAAGGTCGTCGGCTCCATGAACATCTGGACCGCGACCACCGACCTGGCGGCCCAGCAGCTCGTCGATCTCGTCCGCTACGCCAACGGCGAGCTCGGCACGGCCGACATCACGAACGGGACCTACGTCCAGGACTGGGCGGCCGGGGCCAAGCTCAGCGGCGCCGGCGGTCTGCCGACCATGACCGCCGCCGAGATCGATCGCCGGCTGGCGGGCGCCACCACGCTGGGCGCCCAGGCGTTCCGCACCCTCACCGCCGCGACGCCGCCCCCCGAGCTGCAGTCGCTGCTGGCCGCCGGCAAGGCCCGGGCGGCGGACGTCCAGACCCGCAACGACGTCCCGTCGCCGGCGCTGACCAAGGCGCAGGCCACCCTGGCGATGGCGCGGGGCACGCCGGTCGAGACCGCGCTGCTCAACCCCGCCATGCTCCAGCTCGCCGGCGCGCCCGCGACCACGTCGCTCTCCGGCACGGTGCCGGCGGCGCTCTCGCCCGTCGCGCTGAACAACCCGCTCCTGCAGTCGCGCCTGCACCAGCTCCGCGAGAACGCGCTGGCCGCCCGCGGCGCTTGCATCATCGATCAGGCGCCCGAGCCGTCCGGCCTCAGCGGCCTGGCGACCATTCTCGCCAAGAAGTTCCCGGCCGGCGCCGGCGAGAGCCCCGCCGATCGCAACGCCCGCTACGATCGCATGTTCCACTACGTCCAGCGGCGCTACCACTATGCGGTCCTGGCGCACGAGATGGGACACTCGGTCGGCCTGCGGCACAACTTCACGAGCAGCGCCGCCCCGCTGTTCTACCGCCCGCAGTACTGGCAGCTGCGCACCCGCAACGGTCAGGTCACGGCTCCGTGCACGGACGCCGTGGCGGACGGCGCGGCCTGCGTGGGACCGCGCTACTGGGATCCCGTCACCGACGAGGAGCAGTCGAACCTGATCTGGATGTGGATGCAGTCCTCGGTCATGGACTACCCGGGCGACGTGTCTCAGGACTTCCTGGGCCTGGGCGTCACGGACTTCGCGGCGGCGCGCTTCTTCTACGGCGACAACGTCTCCGTCTACAAGAGCCCGGACTATGCCGCGGGCAAGCCCATCGGCGTGGGCGTGACGACGGCGACCGACACCTTCGGCGGCCTGTTCGGCATCCGGTACGGCTTGAAGTCGACGACGGCCGGGAGCACGGGAGTCGACGACTTCCATTACTCCCAGCTTCAGAGCAAGTACCACGTCATCACCGACTGCCGGCCCGTGGCCGTGGCGCCGCCCGCCGACTGGGACCCGAGCGTCGACGGCGTCTGGGATCCCGCGCTCGACGGTCACGTCGTCTCCGTCGACGGCCAGCCGAGCAAGTGTCGCCAGCAGCCCGTCGACTACGCCCTTTACGGTCAGCTTCGCCAGCCGACGCAGACGGAGACGAACCGCGCCACCTACTCGGGTGGCCCCAACGTCGAGCCGGCCACGGGGCGAACCCGCGTCCCCTACGCCTTCGCCAGCGACAACTGGGCCGACCTGGGCAACGTCTCGGTCTTCCGTCACGACAACGGCGCCGACCCCTACGAGCAGACCCAGTTCCTCGTCGCGACGCAGGAGAACCGCCACATCCTCGACAACTACCGGCGCGGGCGGACCGCCTTCAGCCTGATCGGGGCCACCCAGCGATCGTTCGATCGGTACAACATCAAGCTGCAGGGGATCGCGGAGGGGATGGGCTTTCTGGCCTCGATCTACAACGACATCGGGACCAACCAGGGCTACGCCTTCGATACGTTGTGGCCGCTCGTCGTGAAAGGTCAGGTGCACGACAACGTCATCGCGGCGACGGTCGCCTTCGATCACTTCGTGCGGGAGCTGTCGCGACCGGAGCCGGGCCCCCACTATCGCCGGGCCGGCGCCTTCCAGGATCCGGTGCTGCGCTCGAACACCGATCCCGACGACTACGGCCCGCCCACTGGCGGGATCGCGGCCCTCGGACAGACGCAGCTCGTGATCCCCAACGGCTCGACGGGCTTTCTGCGCGATGTCGGGTTCGGCGGCCATCCGCTCGAGAACGCCCTGTCGTCGAACAATGGCGACTTCGACGTCGAATACATCCAGAACGCGGGCTCCTACTACGACAAGATCAACACCGCGATCCTGCTGTCGCTCTCGGAGGATCGCTTCGTCAGCCAGTCGCGGCGCGACTTCTACGACGCGCGGTTCCGGGCGGTCGGGATGGCAGACCTGCTGCCCGACGGCTTCCGCCGCGTGATCGCCAACGCCCTGACGGGAGATCGCTCGATCCTGGCCCCGCACGTGACCGCCGACGCGAACGGGTTGCCCCTCCTGGCCACCGGCGCGTCGACGGCCAGCGATCCCTTCGCCGGCCGATATCCGCAATCACCGATCGGCTGGACCAGCTTCTGGCCCGCCGGCGGCCCCGAGATCTGCTTCTCGAGCAACGGCCGCAACGCGTGCACCAACTTCTCGGGGGACGGCGGCTTCGCGCCGCTGGCCCCGACCAGCACGGCCGCCGTCGATCCGCAGATCGGCTGGGAGGTGCAGAAGTTCTTGATCGCCTGGACGGTGGCCCTCATCAAGGCCAACGAGAAGACGCAGTGGACCGACATGATGCGGCTCTGGAAGCTCGGGCAGGACACCGCGCCGGACGTCTCGCCGCGGATCGAGTGGCAGGACCCGTCGTCGGGCCAGCTCTATTACGCGCGGACGTTCGGGAAAGAGTGCCTCTTCGGCGACGCGAGCAACGGATGCGCGGGCGGCAAGATGGTCGAGCGCGGGATCGCCGCGCGGGTGCTGGAGTACGCGAACCAGCTCACGGCGGGCGGCTATCAGCTCGACGCCGCGGGGTACCCCGCCACGGCCGATCACCCGGCCGGCTTCAACGCCTATGGCCGCGCCATGGTGGCGACCCAGCCGAGCGGGGCGCCCATCGTCGCCGCCGATCCCGCCATTCAGAACATCAGCCCCACGGGTACGCTGGTCGCCACGAAGCCCTGCGACCAGAACGTGGCGCCCACCTGCACCCCGCTGACCGTGAACCAGAACCACTACGCGCACGAGCTGCAGGGCTACAAGTCGGTCCCGGACTACCTGTGGCAGGCCGAGCTGGTGTACGGCTGGTTCGCGGGGCCCAACCAGCGCGGCGTGTACTGATGAGGGCGCGCGCGGCCCGGGCCGGCGCCGTCGCGTTCGGCGCCGCGTTGCCTCTGCCCCTGGTGGCATCGCTGGCCGCCCTCGCCATGGCGCTGCTCGACCAACCCGCCGCCGCTGCGGCCGGCGACGCCCCCGCCGTCGCCGCCGGCGCGGGGGTCTCGACCGGCGGGGGCCTCGACGACGAGGCGTCGCCCGACGCCGGTGGCCGCTGGCACAACTCGATCCTGCAGCTCGACCAGTCGGTGACCACGCAGACCGTCCACATCGGAGACGACTACCAGAGCGCCAACCCCACCTACGAGCTGTGGCTGGCGGTGAAGCCGCGGTACTACCTGTTCGAGACCCCCGTCCACAGCCTGAACATCAATCTGTGGGCGAACCTGTTCCTCGAGCTGACGAACAGCGACACCACGACGCGCGAGCGTCAGATCACCTTCGGCCCGACCTACCTGACCGCGCCCTACTCGCGGGTCGTGGTCGACGGCTGGACCGCGCAGACGACCGTGACACTGGGGCCGCGGTTGACCTTGCCCTCCGACAACGGCGCGTGGAGCTCGGGCCAGCTCATCGGGGCCGGGGCCGTGGCGGAGCTCGCGCAGACGCTTCCGCTCCGGGGAAGGCGCGCCGCCTTCCTGCGGACGGCGCGGCTGGCGGCGAGCGCCATCTACACGCATTCGTTCACGCGCGCGACGTCGGCCTACGATCCCGACCTCTACGTGCTCCGCCAGGACGTCGCCGGACGGCCGCTCGTTTCGCACATCCTGCGCGGGGGAGCGATGGTGCACGACGCTGTGTCGCTCACCCTCGCCGGCAGCGTCGCCGTGACCCGACGGCTCGAGGTGTCGGCGTCGTACACGCTGCTCGACACCTGGATCTATGGCGTGTCCGAGGCGTGCGTCGCCACGTTGACCGGCTGCACGATCCCGAGCGGCGTCACCGACCCGACGACCTTCGGCGTGAAGACCTGGCTGGTCTTCGCCGCCAGCTACCGGGCCCTTGCCGAGCTGTCGATCGACGCGGGCTACTACAACCTCGCGAACCAGATCGGCCCCGACGGACAGCGCCGCGAGCCCCTGTGGAGCCCGGCGGCGCGGTTCTACCTGACCCTGACCGCGCACCTCGATCCCATCGTCCGGCGGCTGGCCGCGCGCCGACACTAGTACCGCCGACCCGAAATTCCTGGCCAGGATCGCGCAGCGAGGACGGCCAGGGGCAAGGCGCGAGGAGGGCGCATGGCCGAAGCCATGTAACCGACGAGCAACGTAGCC
>Ga0068853_100001698_pt1 | contig 16129 bp, 4 predicted proteins | sample KBSCornC32_FD_65655 | JGI IMG/M metagenome (GOLD analysis project Ga0068853, IMG submission 65655) | Corn rhizosphere microbial communities from Kellogg Biological Station, Michigan, USA - KBS Corn C3-2 | ecosystem: Host-associated > Plants > Roots > Rhizosphere > Soil ...
TGGGAGTACATGGGCTACAACATGATCATCTATTTCGGGGCGCTGCAGGCCATCCCGCAGGACCTCGAAGAAGCTTCAACCGTGGATGGGGCCAGCGCCTTCCAGCACTCGCTGCGTGTAAAACTACCGCTGATCCTGCCGACCATCCTCGTGACCATCATCTTTTCGATCATCGGCTCGCTGCAGCTCTTCTCGGAGCCGTTCCTGCTCATCAACGTGGCCCGCTCGGTGATCAACAGCTCGTTCACGCCCAACATCTACGCCTACACGCAGTCCTTCATCGGACAGCAGTTCAACTACGCGGCGGCCATTTCCTTCCTGCTCGGTGCGGTGACGGCGGTGATCTCCTACGTCTTCATGCTGATCACCAGCCGGAGCAACCGCTGATGGCGATTGTCGGCCGCACCCAGAACTCCTCGACCTTCCGCCGCACGCGCTGGCTGCTGACGGCGGTGCTCGGGCTCTATTTCATCTATACGTTCGTCCCGATCCTCTACGTGATCACGGCCTCGACTAAGACCAACGCCGATCTCTTCGGCACCTTCGGTCTCTGGTTCTCGAACGACTTCCACCTGTTCGAAAACCTCCGCGATCTCTTCGCCCAGGACCGCGGCACCTATGCGCGCTGGCTCGGCAACTCGTTCTACTACGCGACGCTTTCGGGGGCAGGCGCGGCGCTGGTCTGCACGCTCGCCGGCTACGCCTTCTCGAAGTACGATTTCGTCGGCAAGCGCTTCGCCTATGCGCTGGTGCTCGGCGCGGTGATGATCCCCCAGACGGCGCTCGTCATTCCGCTGTTCCTGCTGCTCAGCCAGGTAAAACTGCTGGATACGCCCTGGGCGGTGATCCTTCCCTCGCTGGTCTTCCCGCAGGGCGTGTTCCTGATGCGCGTCTATATCGATGATGCTGTCTCGAACGAGCTCATTGATGCCGGCCGCGTCGATGGCGCCGGCGAGGTGCGGATCTTTTCCTCGATCGCCTTCCGGCTGATCACCCCGGCGGTCGCCACGGTGTTCGTGCTGGCGTTCGTTGCGAGCTGGAACAACTACTTCCTGCCGCTGGTCGTGCTCAATTCTTCCGAGCACTTCCCCATCACCGTGGGCCTCGCCAACTGGTACGCTTCGGCGGCCGGTGGCAGCGGCGGTTCGCTCCTCTATACCATCGTGATGGCAGGCTCGCTCGTTTCCATCGTTCCCGTCATCATCGCCTTCCTGATGATCCAGCGCTTCTGGCAGGGCGGCCTTGCTTCGGGTGCCGTGAAGACCTGAGGCTTCCACCTCAGTCGTCCGCCACTGTTCCCCCGATCTCCCTCGGAGCCTGATTTGACTCGTCCGAAAACCGTTGCCCCCATCTCGGTCTGGCGTCCCATCGACACCGACCGCTTCCTCGTCGGCGCGCCGCATTACCCTGAGCACGTCGACGAAAGTTACTGGGCCCGGGATGCAGAACGGATGGCCGCAGCAGGCTTCAACGTCGCCCGCATGGGCGAGTTCGCCTGGCACATCTCCGAGCCGCGGGAAGGGGAGTTCGACTTCGACCTCTTCGACCGGGCGATCGAGGTCCTTGGCCGCCACGGCGTCGAGACCATCCTCTGCACTCCGACCGCAACGCCGCCGCGCTGGCTGACGGAGCGCTATCCCGAGGTGCTGCGCGTCGACGAGAGGGGCCGGCGCGCAAGCCATGGCTCCCGCCAGCACGCCGACACTACGAGCCCCGTCTACCGCGAGCACAGCCGGCGCATCACCCGTGCGCTCGCCGACCACTACCGCAACAACCCGCACGTGATCGGCTGGCAGACCGACAACGAGCTCAACACCACCGAGTCACGCTCCTACGCGGCATCGACCTGTGCCGAGTTCCAAAAATTCCTCGCCGGCAAATACGGCGAGATCGCAAAACTGAACTTCGCGTGGGGCGGCGATTTCTGGGCCACGCGATACGACCGCTTCGACCAGATCGAGCTGCCGATCGATGGCAATCCGGGCTGGGTCAGTCCCGGTCACGCTCAGGACTATCATCGCTTCCTCGCCGCAGCGACGGCAGCATTCCAGCACGACCAGGTGGAAATCCTGCGGGCCACCAATCCCGGCTGGTTCATCTTCCACAATCTCGGCCGGCTCGATGACATCGACTTCCGCGGACAGTTCTCCACCGACGTCGATTTCATGGGCTACGACATCTACCCGCTGCTCTACGACGAGATGCAGCGGGTGGGCGGGCACGGCGAAGTGCAGGCGCTGCATCTCGATATTTGCCGCGGCTTTTCCGGCAACTTCATCGTCCCCGAGCAACAATCCGGCCTCGGCTCGCAGCCGGGGTTCACGACGCTGACGCCCGAGCCCGGCGAAATGCGCCGCATGGCCTATACGTCGGTGGCGCGGGGCGCCGATGGCCTGATGTTCTTCCGCTGGCGGCCGGCGCATTTCGGCGCCGAGATCTACTGGATGGGCATCATCGATCATGATGACATCCCCCGTCGCCGCTACGATGAGGCGAAGCAGTTTGCCACCGAGATGCGCTCGCTCGCCCCGCATCTCCTGGGCACGCATGTGCGCATGGACGTCGGCATCGCGGGCGCCGATTTCGACAACCAGGAAGCGCACCGCGCCTACCCGATCGGCCTGCCAAGCCCGCAGGACGACGCGACGCTGCTCCACCGCTATTGCTACCGCAACGGCATTGCCTGCGGCTTCATCCACCCCGAGGACGACCTGTCGCGGCTGAAGGTCCTCTATGTGCCGCACTGGCTGATCTGGAAGGACGAGTGGACGGCGCGCATCGAGGCTTTTGCCCGGAGTGGTGGTACCGTCATCCTCGGTGCCCGAACCGGCTCGCGCGATGCGAACAATCATATCATCCGCGTTGCCGCGCCGGGGCAGAGCCTTTCGGCCCTGGCGGGCGTCCGCGTCGACGAGTTCGGTCGGCTGGCCGCCCCGGGCGCGGATGGCTTGTTCGATGTCTCCGCCTACCGCGCGCGCGGCACCGCCGAGATGCAGCCGGCCGAGTCGGCCCGTCGCCGCTATACGTTCCGGCTCGGCAATCACGAATTCACCGCCGCCCACATGTATGAGCTGCTGGACGTCGATCCCGATACGAACGTCGTCGGCACTTGGTCCAATCGCTTCGCGGCTGGCCGCGCCGCTATCACCAGCCGGCCGGTGGGCCGAGGTCGCGTGGTCTATATGGGCACCTACCTCACCGACGAGCTCGCCGATGCGCTCGCCACCGACATCATCGCTGCCGCCGGGGTGAGCCCGCTGCTCCCGGTCCTGCCCGATGGGGTCGAGGTCACGATGCGCGAAGCCGAGGGACGCCGCCTGCTGTTCGTCCTCAACACCCGCGCCGAGCCGGCGTCGGTGGCGGGCCTGCCGCAAGGTGAAGCGCTCGTGGGCGAAGCGAGCGCCGGCACCGCACATCTGCCGGCCTATGGCTGTCTCGTCCTGCTGCTGGCCTAGCCGCCGTCCGCGACGGCGTCAGAGCATGTCGTCGAGGCTCCAGTGATTGTTCCAGCGGGCGTCGATCTCGTCCTCGACGTTCTGGAAGCGGATATCGGTCGAGAGGCGCACGCGGTTCTCTTTGTCCACGTTCGTGGTCGAGGCGTGGATCATGTAGGGGCTGTGGAGCATGATGTCGCCGGCTTCATAGTCGGCGATCAGCCAGCGCGTATCGAAGCGCTCGGCCATGTCGGGCAGGTCTTTTGAGACCCAGCCGCCCTCGGTCATGTTCTTGTTGTAGGCGTTGATCTTCTCTTCGGGCGTGAGGTTGCCGGCATTGCGGGAGAACTCGCGCTCCATCTCGACGCCGATCCGGTGCGAGCCCTCGAGGTAGACGAGCCCGCCCATCTCGACCGGCACATCCCCGATCGGGATCCACGCGGTGACGACCCGCGTGGTGCCGCCGCGCAGGTAGACGAGGTCGTAATGCGCCGGGGTAACCGTCGGGCTCTGCGGCTGCGTGTAGCGCATGATCTTGCGCTTGTGCAGATAGGAGAGCCCATCGAGGAACTCGTCCATGAACCGCGCAAGCCGCGGCTGCACGCAAAACCCCTCGTACGTGGTCGAGCGGACCAGCGCCATCAGCCGCCGGTCAGCGACGTCCTTCTGCACCGGACCGCCGGAAAACCTGCCGACCTCGGGATCGCTGTCGGCCGACACCAGCCCCGACTCGGCAAGGTGGCGAAACACATAGCCGCGAAACCTCAGAACTTCCGCCGGATCGAGGAAGTGCTTGAGCCAGACGTAGCCCTGCTCGGTGTAGATCTCCTTGATCCGGCCGACCGGCGTACCGCCCGGCGTCGGCGTCATCCACCCGAGCCGGTTGGGCGTTGTCGCGAGCGTCTTGCCCGCCGCCACCAGCGACGGCAGGGCTGCAGCGGAATTCCTGCTTGTGTTGGTAGCGAACATTCACCCCGTCCCCTGGTGGCAGCGGCGAGGCGCGTCACCCATCACACTACTGCCGGCGCCAACCTGGCTCAGCCGACGAGCTCACAAGCACGCATGATACGGGATGCAGTCTGCCCTGCCAACGCGCCAAGGCCCACTCGCAGGAGCGGGACGCTCGTCCCGCGTTGGTGCCCGGAGAAGACTCACCCTTCGGTGCTATCGTTCAGTGAAGGCTTATGCTTTCGCACTTGCGGACGTGTGGACACCCCCAAAACCACCCCGATACAAGACCATCTTAAGGAGTTCGATTCCCACCTAGACATGCCTGTGCTCGTCGAGCGGCCTGGCTGCTCTGCCTGTTAGGCAGCCGGGATCGCGATGCACGTCCCGCTGCAGGTGCGGGGCGAACCGATGCCTTCACTGGAACGCTCCTAGAGCGCGTTGGCCCCGAGTGCCCGCTCTTGGCGGTAAGACCATATCGACGACATGCGCGAACCAAAGCTGAGCTCGTTCGATAGATCACGCTGGACCAGGTCCCCGTGCCCAGCCCGCTTCTTCGCTGGCAACGCGGGAGCGGCCTTCTGCCCCAGCCCGTCCGAAAAGAGCCAACGCAAGCCACGTTTCCGAATAGTTGGGCGCGCCGCGCCGCCGAGAAATCAATCCACGGCGACACACCCTCCATTGGCTGCAACACTCGCCCTCGGCGAAACTGCGACAGTCCGCCGCACCGCTCAGGGTTCTTTAGTCGTTCCGCGATCTCTGCCCGAATACGGCGAATGCATGACAAAATGTTGCTCCTTTATGTCTTGCGCGGGAAACCACCAGCATGCATGCTGGCGCGAAATGGCCGTGTCGCTGTAATTTAAGGAGCGGACGAGTGCCAAGTATTGCGGCGGAGAGTCCACACTACATATCGCAATTTGTGCTGGACGCCACACTCATATGTGCGTGTCTTGTAAATGCAAAACACTATTTAAAATAAAGAGCCGGATAAGGAAGGGCTAGACAGATGGTCCCGAAAAATCGAGCCGCACTGATACCGGTTATTGTCGCTGCCGTGACAGCGTCCGCAACACTGTCAGCCTGCGGGGCACAGAGGGATCCTCGTATGGCGCTGCTGGACACGCGTGCCGACGCCATTTTGGCCAAGTACCAATCTCCCGGCGATATCCCTCAATCCAGCGACGATGTATCCGCCGCAATGTGCCCCGGTATTAATAAGATGTGGCTACCGGCGGTAGCGGGCGATATCGGCGATGTTTATTTTCAAAACGTCCCTGGTAAAGTCACGATAAACGGGGACACACCAGACCAATATTTGATTGTCGCAGGCGCCAAAACAATTGGGCTCGGGTCAGTCCGACTTAACGTTGAGTTCAATCCGGTTACGAACGAATGTCACGCTGAAGTTATTGGAAGCGGACCATAAGAGGAGGCAATATTGGGTGAGACAACTATTTCGCTTGTATTAAGGCCGGCATTTCCAACCGATCCGCAACACCAAACGGGGATCGATGCCCCTCTCCACGCATTTTTATTGGTCAACCAGGCGGGTAGTGCGCCCTTCACCTACGATGCGGGCCCGGAGGACAACGGTGGAGTTATTTCGCAGGCCATGGGCGGGCTTGTCGCAGGAGCGCTTGGTCAGAATTATGCCGCTACCGACATGTTGGTCGAGAAGCTTGGAGGCCGGTCGGGTTATGACGGGCCAGCGATCGACAGTTCCAACCTGCGCTGGATCCTGGCCAGCGGAGACGACTTGTCGGGAATAATTGACCGATTGAACACGGCCGCGGGCCTGATCTCAGGCAAATTCCCCTACGGCACTCCGTACCCAAACTCCAACTCGTTTGTTGCGTCGCTCATGTCCTACGCCGGATTGCAGGTGCCAGGCAACGCAGCCGGAATTCTGCGCCTCGCTCCGGGGTTCGATGAGTCGGATCTTGTTAGCCGGGTCGTCGCAGGCAACAAGGTCAACAACCAAAGCATCGTCGAGCAATTCGGCGACGCCGCCGTGCAGTTCTTTTGGAGCGCAGAAGACCAGACCTATCACATCGGCGGCCTTCCGCAGTGCTTTCCCGCGGGCACTGGCATCCGGCTGGCCAGTGGCGACGAGGTGAAAATCGAGGACGTAGAGATTGGCGCGTTGGTTGCGTCGTTCTCGAGCGCAAGCCCGTTCGGACCTACCGTGCCGAAGCGGGTCACCAGGACTTTTCGATCCGTGACCGACGCATGGATTATTCTCTCAAATGGCTTGATCGTTACCCCCGGGCATCACTTCCTGGCGCCTAGCGGAGATTTCAGGACTATCGCTGACATCCTGGCTAACGACGGAATGATTGTCCTCGAGAGCGGGCGCCAGCTGAAGGTATCCGGCCAATACGTTTCTTATTCGACCTCTACAGCGGGTCAATTTGAGCAAGCAGAAGTCTATATGAATCTCAGCTTCGGAGCGCATGCATTGGCTCCAGAGCTTCGTCGGGGATGGAGAACCTACAATTTTGAGGTCGAAGAACTCCACACCTATGTCGCTGGTGGCGTGCGGGTACACAACCAATCAGTGATCATTGGCTCCGGCGCTGACAAACCTGTTGGCCCGGCGGTCGGTCCAAATGGAGAGCACCTTTGGGTAAACGCCGACGGCACCGTGACGAACTTGGACACCGGGTACATCGCGCCGGGCCCTGCGGGGTATACTTCCAGCAACCCAGAGAACCCTAATGACAACCTCAAAAAAACGTGGGAGGGAACCGGCCCGGCGCTCGAACTGGCTTCTGGAACAGCAACCCATGTCGGAACCGTCTTCAAGCCAGGCAATGGCTACCTTTACGTCGTCAATTCTGATGGCTCTGTAACGAACACTCAGACGGGTCACACCAGCGCGCCGGCAGCTCCGCAGATACCTGCGCCGCTTCCTGGTCACGAGCTGCCGGCAAACGCGACCGTTGTCCAGCGGTATGAGGCGGCCGGCTATTCGCCATCACAGGCCTACGCTGCTGCAAGCCAAACGGCAGCGCAGCAGGCTGCGAATCCGAACAATAACCCATCGACAACGGCCAATAGTGCAAACCCGGTCGCCCACGACTACGCGCCGGCGGGCGCCGCAACCACGGGCGGGATCCACGATGCTGGTGGCTCGGGCGGCCTAGCCGGCGGCGTGCCCGTTGTCCTCGACCTTGATGGCAATGGCGTGAAGATCACGCCGCTCTCGTCCTCGTACTATTTCAACGACGTCGTGGGGGACGGTGAGAAGCATCGGACCGCCTGGGCTGGCGCCGGCGACGGCGTGCTTGTCATCGATCCGACCAACAGTGGTGTGATCAGCCAGCGCAATCAGATCGATTTCACCAGTTGGGATCCAACCGCCAAGACCGACATGGAGGCGCTCAAGGACGTCTTTGACACCAACCATGATGGAAGCCTCGACTCTGGCGATGCCGACTGGTCGCAGTTCAAGGTGATGGTGACCAACGCTGATGGCACGACGACGCTCGAGACCCTTTCAGCGCTCGGTATCACGTCGATCAATCTTACGACCAACAACGAGGAGATCGACTTCTCTGACGGGTCGAAGATCACCGGGACGACAACCTTTACCAAGAGCAACGGCAGCACCGGGATGGCGGCGGATGCCGAGCTCTCATACGACCCCAATGGCTTTGTCGTCGCGCAAACCGTGACGCACAATGGCGATGGTTCGACGACGGTTGATACCAAAGCCAATAACACTGACGGCAGCTTGGCGAACGAGACAGTCGCAACCACAAGCGCCGATGGGAATACCCGCACCACCACCTATGACGATGATGGCGACGGCGTAGTTGATCAGCGCCAGTCCGACGTCACCGTCCACAATGGCGACGGCTCCGTCACCGAGACGCTCTCGACCTACAACAGCAGCGGCACCATCCTGACCAGCAAGCAGGTCACGACGATCAGCGCGGACGGCAAGACCACGACCGTCAGCCGTGACTTCTCAGGGTCAGGCTCTTACGACCAGGTTGAAACCGACGTTTGGGGAACCGGCGGCGACCTGACTGTAACCGTCACTAATCTCAATCGGGACGGCTCGACGCACGACAAGACGATCACTACCTCCGATGCCAGTGCTCTGTCCAAGACGATCCAACGCCAGCTCACTGGTTCGGGCGCCATCAACGCGACCGAAACGGATACCATAACGGTCGACGGCAGCGGCAATCGGACCGAGGTCGTGAACCACTATGCCGGTAGCGGGACCACGAGCAGCAACCTCGTCGAACAAGTCACCACCGTCACGAGCGCTGATGGCAGCACACGTTCGATCGCGAGTGACCTCGACGGGAATGGCACCATTGATCTTACGGTGAGCAGCACTATCACGCATAACCTCGATGGCAGCACCACAACCGTTCAGAGCGAGACCAACGGGAACAGTTCGCTGCGTGAGAAGACGACGACGCAGCTCAGTGCGGATGGCAACACCAAGACAACGCAGGTCGACCTCAACGGTGACGGCACGACCGACGCGACGACGATCGACGGGATCGTCCACAACGTCGATGGGTCGACGACCGAGACCGTGACGCAAAAGAGCGGCAACGGTACCGTTCTCAGCGTAACGTCGCAAACTTGGAGTGCCGACGGCACGACCTGCACGATCAATACCGACCGTGACGGCGACGGGCACAACGACCACGTGGAAACCGTTGCCATAGTCAGCGGCAGTTCCGTCGACACCGTTTCGACCTACTCGCCAAATGGCGCAACCTTGCTCAGCAAAACGGTCACCACGACAAGCAGCGATGGTCTGACGACGACGACACAGTCCGATCTCAACGGCGACGGCACCTATGATGCCGTCGAGACCAACACAACGGTCATCAACGTCGATCATTCCTCGACGGTGACCGACATCGTGACCAACGGCGCTGGCACAGTGCAGGTCGGCAAGACCGTCACGAACACCAGCGCTGATGGCCTCTCTATCACCGTTCAGAAGTACCTGGATGCTCAGACTTCGCCTTATTCGAAGGTGACCGACGCCAAGGTTCTCAACGGTGATAGTTCCACAACGGAGACGGTCACGACCTACGCTGGTACATCGAGCGTGCAGGTCGACAAGGTCGTTACCACGGTCAGCGCCGACAAGCTGACCACGACGATCAAGGATTACCTGGACAGCAATAGCTCGGCATGGATGATCGAGACCAAGGTCACCAACACGGACGGGTCTCAGACCGATACGGTCTCAGGCTATAGCCCCAACGGGGCGACGCTGCTCGACAAGGATACAACCACTGTCAGCGCCGATGGGCTCACGGTGACCTCAAGCACGGACGGCAACGGCGACGGAGTCGTCGATGCGACAGCGTCCTCGGTGATCACACTCAACTCTGACGGATCGACCACAAAGACAACGAAAACGTTCGCGGGCTCCGTCGTCGGTCCCACTAACAGGACCTCAAAAACTGTGGTAACGACGAGCGGCAACGGCCTCTCCGTCACGACGCAGACCGATGCTGATGGCAACGGTACCTACGAGTCTGAGGTGACGGATGTAACCGTGCTCAATTCGGACGGCTCGAAGACTGAGACCGTGACCGACTTCAATGGCGACGGCACGGTTCAGATTGGGAAGGTCGTGACCACAACGAGCGGCAATGGCCTCTCAAAGACGGTCTCCACTTATCTCGATGCCGACACGACGGCCGACCATGTCACAACTGATGTTGTGACACTCAACGCCGACGGCTCGACGGTGGAAACGGTCACCGATAAGAGCGCCGACGGCAACATTCGCGCCAAGACAGTGACGACGACGAGCGGCAGTGGCCTCAGCACAACGGTGGCGACCGACCTCGACGGTAACGGCGTCAATGACATCGTGACCGCGCGCACCGTCAATTCCGACGGCTCGGTCACGACGGTGACCTCGGTTTACAACGCGAGCGGCACCCTAACGTCGAAGACCACTGAAACGGTGAGCGGCAACGGTCTCTCCAAGACCATGGCTACCGATCTCGACGGCAATGGCACGACCGACCAGTCGAAATCCGATACGATCGTGCTCAACAGCGACGGGTCGAAGACAGAGACCGTTTCGGACTTCACCGGCACCTCGACCCTCAAGGATAAGACGGTCATCGCAACCAGCGCCGATGGTCTCTCGGTCACCACGCAGTGGGACAACACCGGCAGTGGCACCTTCTCGGATAGCCGCACGGACGTGAAGACGGTCAATGCAGACGGCTCGACAACCGAAGTGGTGTCGGACTTCAACGCCAACGGGTCGCTTCACGACAAGACGACCACCACGGTCAGCGCCGATGGCACCACCACCAGTGTTGCGTCGGACAGCAACGGCGACGGCACCGCTGAGCATAACTGGGTGACGACTAAGAATGCCGACGGCTCCGTGACGAAGTTCGCCTATGAGGGCGCCTTGCACAACTCGGCGGGGCGCATTTGGGGCGACGTCAAGAACCGCTATGAATGGGACTCTGCCGACGGGCTGACCAAGACGATCCAGTACGACTCGAACGGCGATGGCCTAGCGAACAGCCAGACGGTCGATGTGACTGTTCTCAATACCGACGGCTCGCGGGTTGAGACGATCACCGACGCCAATCTTTCCGGGGGCGACCCGAACTCGGCCAATCCGATCTATACCGTCACGGTCACCGACCACATTCAGACCACCACCAGCGGCAACGGCCTGGTCAAAACAACCGCCTGGGACTTGACCGGTTCGGGTATCTATACCGAGAGCTCGGTCGACGCGACGACGCTCAACGCCGATGGCTCCAAGACGGACGTCGTCAGCTTCTTCACTGGCACGACGCTCAACAGCCGCACCACGACGTCGACGAGCGCCGACGGTCTCACCGTCACGGAGGCGCTCGACCCCACTGGTGCGGGTAGCGCCACACAGTACGAGACCACCGCAACGACGCTGAATGCCGATGGGTCGACCACCAAGACTACGACGGACATCCGGACCGGCGGCGGATTGATTGCCAAAACGGTGGTGACCACGAGCGCCGACGGCCGGACGATTGCCACGCAGCAAGATCCCAACGGCACCGGCAGCTTCACGCAAAGTAAGACTGACACCACCCTGAAACTCGCCGATGGATCGACCTCAGAGACGATCAGCGACTTCAATGCTGGCGGCTCCCTCAAGGACAAGACCACGATCGTCGCCAATGCTGACTCGTCGCTTGTCACCATCTCGCGGGATGCCAACGGCGATGGTCACTCCGATCAAACCGAGGTCATCACCAACTTTGTCGATGGCAGCTCATCGAACGTCACGTCAGATCTCAACTCCTCGGGCACCATCCTCGATCAGACGACCTCTACGACCTCTGCGGATGGCCGCGTGACGCAGGTCAGCCACGACTTCAACCATAACGGCATCGTCGACCAGACGGAGACCGACACGCTGACCCATTGGGCCAATGGCGGCACCCAGGAGGTCGTCCAAAGCTATAAGACCAGCCACACTGTTGGTGGCGTCGAGAGCGCGATAACGCCGGTCTTGCAGAGGACGGTCACTGTGGTGAATGGGGCTGACGGCCGGCACAAGTCGACAAACATCGACGTCGATGGCAACGGCACTACCGACACAGCAATCAGCACGGTGACGATGGCGGACGGCTCCCTCGTCACCACTATGACCGACGACGCTGCCGCGAAGGCTATTGCGCCGGCGGCGGGTGCGGTGCTGTGGAGCTCGGCTGTTACGACCTCTAACAAGACGGTGGCCTCGGCCTCGACCACGACGATCAGCGCCGATGGTCTTCACAAAACTGTTCAGGCCGACTACGACGGCAACGGCACTTATGAGCACACCGAGAGCTGGCAGCAGCTGGTCGATGGCTCTGAGGTCGGCTACATCCAGGATGTCAATGCGAGCGGCGCTATCGTCGCCCGGGGCATCGAGACGATCAGCGCCGATGGCCTGACGACGACCCTCCTCGAGGACAAGACCGGGAACGGTCAGATCAACCACGAGGACGTCTCAGTCACCCACATCGACGGCAGCAAGACCGAGACGGTCACGGACCTGACTTCGACCGGGACTCTGCTTCAAACCGTGGTGACCAACGTCGTCGCCGACGGCCAATCGGCCTCTGCCGTGGTCACGCCCGGACCGACGACGCAGACGACGGTCAGTGCCTCGAACGTCACGCCGAACTACTTTGGCACCAGCGAAACGGTGAACATCACCGGCAATAACGACATTGTCTCGTTGGGCGGTGCCGTGGACGCGGTGGCCATTAGCGGAAGCAACGACACCGTCAACGAAACCGGCAACGCATTTGTCACCGTGACAGGCGCCGGCACGGGCAAGCGTCTCCAGATCTTCGGTACCAACAACGTCGGCTCGATCTCCTCGTCGGGTGTCTATCTCGAGGATGATGCCTCGCTGATCCTCACCGGCAGCAACGACGCGATCGTCGCCTATGATGCCACTGATCTTCAGGTTTGGTCAGGCACCGGCAACACGCTCGAGGTGGCGGTCAACAGCCACGCGACAGCGACCATTTCGTCATCGTCGCTGGTGCTGCTTGACAACGACTCCTCGTTAAACCTCACCGGCAACAGCAACCACATTGCGATCTATGACGACACCTCGCTGATCGTCGCCTCTGGCACAGGCAACAATCTCGAAGTCGGCGGAACCGGCGCCGCGGCGACGATCTCGTCTTCCGCGATCGGCATGGATGACAACAGCTCGCTTACGCTGGTTGGCGTCGGCGACACCATCACCATGTATGACCATACCAGTCTTGATGCCACGGGGAGCACCGGCGACACCATCAACGTGCACGGTGTGAGCGGCTTTGCTCAAGTCAGCGGCGCCACCATCAACATCGCTGCTGCCGACGACATCTCGATCGAGGGTTCTGGCAATACGGTGACGGTAGCCGGCAATGGTTCCTTTGCCGCGACCCGCAGCTCGAACAACGTGACGGTCAACGGCGTCGGTGTTTACCTTGCGGTCGACTCCAGCATCATCTCGGTGAGCGCTGGCGACGAGGCCCATAACAACGGCAGCAACGACACCGTCAACCTCGCCAACGGCTCCTCCATCGAGTTCACCGGCGGCACGGGCAACACCATCAATGCCTCCGGTGCATCCGGTTATGCCGATGTCAATGGTGCAATCCTCAACATTGCCACCGGCGACTACTTCTACCTCGATGGGACCGGCAACGTCGTCAACCTGGGACAAGGCAGCTCGGTCTCGACCGGCGGCACCGGCGACACAATCAATGTGAACGGCACATCGACTTACGCTTCGATTGGCTCGGCGACCATCAATGTGGCCGCAGGGGACGATATCGATGTCGATGGCTCGGGGAACACGGTTGCCCTGGCCAATAACGCTTCCTTCTCCTCGTCAAGCGGCACGGGCAACACGGTGAACGTCAACGGCACCGGTATCTACCTGGCGGTCGCCTCGAGCACGATCAATGTCAACGCCGGTGGCGAGGCCCACAACAACGGCAGCAACAACACCGTCCACCTCGGCGCGGGGGCCTCGATCGAGTTCACCGGCGGGACCGGCAACACCGTGGATGTCGGCGCGGTCTCTGCCTATGCCGACATCGCATCCGGAACCATCAACCTCGCCGACAGCGACTTCTACCTCGATGGCAATGGCAACCTCGTCAACATGGGGAGCGGCAGCTCGGTGACGACCACCGGCTACAACGACACCTTCGTCTTCCAGCCGAGTTTCGGTCACGAGACGATTGATGGCTATGTGGCGTCGGGGACGAACGTGGACGAGATCGACGTCAGCCACACCGTGTTCGCCGATTGGGCACATCTTCTGGCGGCGTCTACCCAGTCTGGGAGCGATGTGATCATCACGGCTGATGCCAACGACACGATCACCCTCAAGAACACCACCCTGGCCAGCCTCCAGTCCAGCCACTTCCACTTCACCTAACAGCTACCGGCGAGCCTTTTGGTTCGCCGGTAGTACCTTCTTCACCTTCGCGTCGGGGTGTCATTTGAACCGCCTGCTTGGGTGATAGGAACAAACCCGGCAGGTTTGGCCGAGGGGGAAATGGCTGACGCAGAAGGGGCAGGCAGCCCGGTAGAACGTTTCGACTCCGGCTTGCGGGCTCTTTGTGGAATTGCGGCGTTCTACCGCATCGCTGCTGATCCCAAGCACTTGGCGAAGGAGCTAGGCCTCGGCGAACGACAATCGGCCGAGGGCGATATCGTCCGCGGCGCTCGGATGATTGGGCTCAAGGCCCGGGTCATCGACCGCCTGACGCCCAAGCGCATCGAGACCCTGCCGGTACCTGCTATCGTGCGGCTCAGCGATGGGTCGTTTCATGTTTTTGGTGGCAAAAACACGGCAGGAAAGTACCGGCTCGTCGATCCGATTACCAAGGTCGACCGCGAGCTCGATATGGAGGCGCTGCTCGGCACTATCGGACCGCAACTGGTACTGGTCGGACGGCGCATTGGGGGCGAGGGCACTGATCCGCGCACCTTCTCGATCGGCTGGTTTCTGCCCTCGATCTGGCGCTATCGGCGGCCGATCGCGCATGTGCTCCTGGCCTCGCTGTTCGTGCAAATCTTCGCGCTGGTGACGCCGCTGTTCTTCCAGGTGGTCGTCGACAAGGTGCTCACCCACAAGGGCTACTCAACGCTCTTTGTCCTGGTGGCTGGTGTTGCCATCATCGGGCTTTTCGATGTCGTGCTGCAGTACCTAAGAGGTTACGCCCTCTCGCACACTACCAACCGCATAGATGTCGAGCTTGGCCAAAAGCTCTTCCATCACCTGCTGCGGTTGCCGCTCGGCTATTTCGAGACGCGCTCGGCAGGCCAGACGGTGGCTCGCGTGCGCGAGCTCGAGACCATCCGCAACTTCCTGACTGGACAAGGGCTGTTTTCGGCCATCGACCTAGTCTTCACCATCATCTTCCTTGCCGTCCTGTGGCTCTACTCCTGGAAGCTGACGCTGATCGTGCTCGGCTCGCTGCCACTCTATGTGCTGGTGGCCGTGCTAGTTCGACCCACCCTGCGCGAGATGGTGAAAGAAAAATTCAATCGCGGGGCGGTGAGCCAGCAGTTTCTGGTTGAAGCCATCGTCGGCATCCACACCGTAAAGGCCGGTGCCGTCGAGCCAGTGATGCAAGCGCAATGGGCCGAGCGGCTTGCTGCCTATATCCGGACGTCATTCGACGCCACCATGCTGGGTGCGGGTGGCCAGAACGCCATCCAGTACATCAACAAGCTCTCGACAGCCTTGCTGCTGCTATTTGGCGCGAAAGCGGTTCTCGATGGCGACCTGTCCGTGGGGGCGCTCATCGCCTTCAATATGATTGCCGGGCAGGTGGCCCAGCCGGTCCTACGCCTGTCGCAGATGTGGCAGGATTTTCAGCAGGTGCAGATCTCGGTCGACCGATTGGGAGATATCCTCAACACACCGACGGAGCGAGCACCGCAGGCCAGCCTGTCGCTGCCCGCCCCAAAGGGTGCTATCGAGCTCAAGAACATCACTTTTCGCTACCGGCCCGGCTCCCCGGAGGTGCTGAAGCAGGTGTCGCTGTCGATCGCACCGGGCGAGGTGATCGGCATCGTTGGCGCCTCAGGCTCCGGCAAATCGACTCTGACCAAGCTGGTGCAGCGGCTTTACCTCCCCGAAGAAGGCCAGGTGCTGCTCGACGGCATGGACCTGTCGCAGCTCGATCCGGCGTGGCTTCGGAGCCAGATCGGCGTGGTGCTGCAGGAGA
>Ga0068853_100001701_pt1 | contig 16118 bp, 15 predicted proteins | sample KBSCornC32_FD_65655 | JGI IMG/M metagenome (GOLD analysis project Ga0068853, IMG submission 65655) | Corn rhizosphere microbial communities from Kellogg Biological Station, Michigan, USA - KBS Corn C3-2 | ecosystem: Host-associated > Plants > Roots > Rhizosphere > Soil ...
GGCTGGTCCGAGTGGAACGGCCATTACGCCTACAACGACATCGACGAGGTCGCGTATGCCTCCTACATAAAGGCGCTGATCGACGGCCGACCGCGGAAGAATGATCCTTACACGGGCCGCGACGACACACCCGAGACGCCGCAAGCCGAGTCGTTGTTTTCGATCCAATTTGCCGGACCGTACACGATCGTAATTCCGGCGCGACTGCTTGGAATCCCAGCGACGTGGGCGATGACGATCTCGGGTGCGGTCACGGCATTCTTGACCGCGCTTGCGATCTTTTGGCTGATCGGGATGATCACCGGCGATTCACTGCATGCGATGGCGGACGCTCTGATCGTCCTGTGCCTTGGAGCCCTGTTTGCCGGCGAGGGCGCGATCGGCGAGATACTCGACACCGGTTTTGCATACCCGTATTTTCCGGGGTTTAGACGGTACATTCCGGCGATGGCATTTCCCGCGTTCTTTGCCCTCGTCGCTCTTGTCTGGAAAGCGATCGCCTACGAGACACACGAAACACACCAAGATCAGGAGCAGACATCGACGTTTGTCGCTCGTCACCTGTTACTTGTCACCGCCGCGATAGCGGCTTTCGCTTACTGCGTCTATACCTACTTTTACGTCTGGACGACTGCTGTCGCGTGGCTTGGGTGTCTGACAGTGCTGCTTGTCCTATTGAGGCCTGCGGGCATTTGGCGTGATCTCAAGTGGCTCGCGATGCTCGCCGGCGGCTGCGTGGTCGCGCTGGTCCCGTATGCCTATCTGTTGTCGCATCGTTCGACCACGATGGACGACGTCCAGATGCTGGTACTGACACATCATTTCGATCTGACGCGCACTCCCGAAATGATCGGGTTCGTCACTCTTGCCGTGATCGTCGCGGCCGTCGGCCTGGGCGTCTTCAAGTTGCGGGACCGTGGAACGATCTTTGCGATCTCGCTTGCTCTGACGCCCGCGCTCTTGTTCAATCAGCAGGTGTTGACGGGCAGGGAATTGCAGCCGATCCATTACCAGGTGTTTATCGGGAATTATGTCGCCGGCCTAGCAATGGTCGTCACATTTGCACTGCTCTGGCGCGGGATGGGTGCTCCGCGATCGCTGCCGTGGCGGATCGTGATCGGCGGTTTTGCGGCGGCTGCGATAGCGTGGGGATTCGTCGAGTGTCACTACACGGTCAGGGTCCTCGATGACGTGAACATCGCCCGTGACGAGGCCTTGCCGGTCGGTCGACGCTTGGCGGAGCTCGCAAAGGGCGACCCTGACCCGCAAAAGAGCAGCGTTCTCTATCTGCCGATCGCTGAGGCTGACGACTTTCCCACGCTTGCGCCGGAGCCTGTTCTTTGGGCACGACATCAGCATGTTTTCGCTGACGTGAGCTGGCAGGAGAATAAGGAGCGTTACTATCAGCAGCTTTACTACAGCGGGATCACGCCGGACGATCTTGCGGACCGGATAAAGGAGGGTGACGACATTGTGTCTTTGATCGCTCTATTCGGCTGGGGCCGCCACAGCGATCGGCTCAATTCGGGTTACAAACCGCTCCTGTACCGCGAGATTGACGAGGAGGCCGATAACTATCGTCGATATCTCAGCACTTTTGATGCTCACTCGCCGGAAGCTATTCGCCTGTATTATGTGGTTTGTGCCGCTGGGGAATCCGATGCCAGCTTTGAGAATCTCGACCATTGGTATGAGCGTTATGACGCCGAGAGCTGGGGCAAGTACACGCTCTACAAGCTTCGCCTGAGATAAAAAAAGACCGCCTGCACCGGCGGTCAAATCGATATAGCTATAAATTTATTAGAACTGCCTAGGCGGCCAAGAGGTCATTTGACGTCTCGGCAAAGACTCGCCGGCCGTTGAGGGCGTCATCAATGATCTCGCGGACCGCGGACGCGTCGGGGTTAACGTCCATTCGAGAGCAGGCCCGTAGATGCCTGATGATGCCTTCTGCGGCAATGTCAACGGCGTCACCGTTAAGTTTTGAGAAACGGCGTGCCTGAATATGATCGATCTGCAGGACGCGGTCCTGCAATGTCATGGGTCTTGCTGCTGCCACTTTTTATCCTTTCTCCTTGTGTGTTAAGCCATTTTGGCTCTTTTTGAGATACATGTCGTGCCGACGCTGGGTAGTCGCGGCGGTAGCGAAATGCAATAGTTGTCAAACACAACCGGTCGGGTTGTGGAGAGAAACGAACTCACCGTAAGGTTCACAACTTGTAAATAAATAGTAGCAAAAGCCAAAGCGATTTGTCACTACTTTTTTTTGGGTGGTTTTAATGCAGAAACGGCAGATGTTGTGCAACATCTGCCGCTTTGCATATCTGCGATACCAGATACTGTACTAGAGCACCGAGTCCTTCATCGACTTGCCCAGGCTAAACTTAACGGTCGTCTTAGCCGGGATCTGGATCGTTGCGCCGGTCGCCGGGTTGCGTCCCTCGCGCGCCTTTCGCTGGGTCTTTTTCAGCTTACCGAAGCCGGGTACGGTGAATTCACCGTTTGACCTGACCTCGCTCACAGCCATCTGGGCGAGTGTGTCGAGCATTGACTTCACGTCCGATTTCTTGCATCCGCACGAGTCCGCCAAGCGGCTGATGATTTCCGTCTGTGTCATACGAGCCATAGTTTAGTAACCTCCAAGGTTTTAAGTTGTGTACTGCTTCAAGGGGTCTGCCCGGGGAAGGGCAACTTAGGAACGGCCAATCACGAATTCCTGACTGGTCGGGGCGGCAAGATTCGAACTTGCGGCCTCACGGTCCCAAACCGTGCGCACTACCAGGCTGTGCTACGCCCCGTTTGTTTCATTCTCGAAACGATTCCAAGTGTCGAATTCTAGACGCGTTCTGCGCCTCGGTCAAGTCGAAATCGAGAAAAAACGCCGTAAAATGGGCATTATCTGCGAAAAAGCGCGTCCCCGATGGCTAATTTGCGCCTTTATGGCGCTCGAGAGCGCTCCAAACGTCAGATCGTAGCCCTCGGGCACGAAGATAGGATCATAGCCAAATCCGCCCTCGCCGCCCGCTTTCTCGGCCAAATGACCGTCACAAACACCGTCCGTCGTTGCGATGATCTCGCCATCCGCCGATGCCAATGCGATCGAGCAAACGAATCGTGCCGAACGGTCCTCGGAGCCGCTTGCCTCAAGCTCGTCGAGCAGCAATTTTATCTTGTCGCAGAACGGCAGGTCGTCGCCGCCGTACCTCGCCGAGAGCACGCCGGGACGGCCGTCGAGGGCCATCACCTCGAGTCCCGAATCATCCGCCAGAGCGGGCGTTCTCGTCTGCCGAGCGTAACCTGCGGCTTTTATTCGTGCGTTCTCCTCGAACGTGGCTGCTGTCTCCTCGACCTCGACCACACCTGGAAAGGCATCGAGCCCGACGACCTCGATCTTCATCGGTGCGAGCATCTCGCGGAGTTCGGCCACCTTACCCGAGTTGGTTGTCGCGATCAGCAGCTTGCGAAGCTTAGACATTTTTCTTGATATTCCCTGGCTGGACGGGCAAAATAAAAAGAGCGGTGATCCCGCGTCACACCGTCCCCCGAAGTACACTAAATTACGAGGATACCTGTTTTTGGCTGCCGTTCTTACACAAGACGAAAAGCTTTCTCCGTCTGCCGCAAGCGTGAATAACGTTGAGGTGGAGCTTGGCATTTGGCTGTCGAGCCTCGAGAGCTTTGTCCGCTCCGGCCCGAGCGCGTTTTTTGCGGCGAAGACAGCCGACCGCAGCCGCGAGGCGCACATCCTGCATTCTGCGCTGCTCAGGGCGTCGATGCTCAATGCGATGCTGCTCGACCCGACGCGATCAGATGGATCGCATGACCTGCAGCAGCTCGCCAAAGCACTCCGCGATCTAACACTTCTCTGTGAGCCGACGCTCAAGTCGAGCGTCGCGTCAACTGCCGAATACAACGCCTTGCGCAACATGATCGGCGAGCGTCTCAAGAATGAGGCCGCCATCCATGACCTTGTCGCGGCGGCGGATGAAGCGGGTGCGAAATACCTTCCATCGGTTCTGCTCAATATCACGATGGCGCCGGAGCTTGACGCCGAGCAGGCTGAATTGGCTCTCGTACTGCCCCGATTCGGCCGCGTGCTTCGCTATCTCGACGTCGTCGGCGGAATGCTCGAGCGCGACGAGCCGTTAAAGCCGTCGATCCTCATCTTCGCTCGCGTGAACGAGATGATCTATGAGCTGACGACGTTTATCAATAACCGGCTCGAGAGATTTCCGGATGCTGAGGCGGAGATGTTCGCGACTCTTGACGCCGCGTCGTACACAGCGTCGATGGAGTTAAAAAAGGTATACGCCCAAGAGCTCGCAGGCGTCTCTGAGCTGAGGCCAGCTCCGTCGGTTTACGCCCGCACTGAGACCGCGTACGCGTTGCTCCACGATGGTTTCCAGCTCATCCTTGCCGGCTTCGCCAAGATCGTGGATCCGTCGGCGGACCTGTTTACCGTTTTTCCGGAATTCAAGGCCAAACGCGATCAGACACTGGTGCTTCGTCGCGAACTCGACAGTCTCATCAAGACCATTCAAACGGCCGAGGCCGAACCCGAGGACCGCAAGGTCGATGCCCTAAAGAGCAGCCTTCGCGAATTCATGCTTGAACCCGTAACGTATCTTTTTTACAAGGACACCGAGACCGTCGAACGCTTTGTCGAGGAGATCACCATCACCCGCAGCAACAAGGACCTTGTCCCGCTGCTACATCGCTTCGGAGCATATCTTGACACGCTTCTTGGGCAGGTGACTCTAAGGGCTGTTTTGGCGGAACAAAGTTAATTACTGCGATCGGAGCGTCGCGAGTGGTTTCCTGAATAGCACGTCAAAACTCGCCAGTGTGCCGACTACTGTCACGAGCAACGTCGTCACAACGACACCGCCAACAGCCAGGATCCAATCAAATTCCCAGCCGACGTCCAGCAGATATCGCGTGACTGCATATGAGAGGCCGACCGCGAAGCCCGTGGCGATCAGCCCCGCAAGAAACCCGAGCAGCCCGTACTCCGAGATAAGTATCGTAGCCAGCACCCGACGGTTTGCGCCTAGCGTTTTGAGAATGGCGTTCTCGTAGATGCGTTGTGATTTGGTTAGTGCAACTGAACCGATGAGGATCAGGATGCCGGTCAGCAGCACAAAGCTTCCGACAAAAGAGATCGCGATCACAAAATTGTCGACGACCTTCTTTACCGTGGCGATGATCGCATCGACGTCAAAGATCTGCACGTTCGGATAAGCGTCCGTGATCTCCCGCTGCAGCCTTGCGCGATCGACCTCGGGCACGTGCTTGAGCACGGTTGACGCATAGACCTGCGGAGCGGCCTCGAGCGTGCCGGGGCGAAATACAAAAACAAATGCGGTTCGCGCCCGCCGCACGTCTATGCGACGGATGTTCGCTACGCGTGCCGTAAGCTGTCGTCCGGAGATGTCGAACGTTATGGAGTCACCTGGCTCAACGTTGAGCGTCTTCGCCATCGCCTCCTCGACGGACACGTGCGGCTCGTCCGTCGGCTGCGTCGTGAGCCACCATTGGCCGTCGATGACGGTCTCATTTTCCTGCAGGTCCGGACGGTAAGTGAGCGCGAATTCGCGTCCGATCTGCCCCTGATTCTGACGGACCTCGGTCTGGTTGTAGTCGAATGGCTGACCGTTCACCGCCGCAATCCGGGCACGCACCGTCGGTACATTCTCCGGCTGCTCGCCCGTGCGGTCTGTGATCATCTTGGCGACGTCATCGATCTGACTTTTTTGAATATCGACAAAGATCATCGACGGCAGACGCTGGTTGCGCGTGAAATCAAACTCCCGCACCAGGTTCGTCTCCATCGCACGTACCGCCAGCACGACAAAGGCTCCAAGTCCTACCGCCAACAGCACGGTCCGAGTCTGATTGCCAGGCCGGTACAGCGAATTGACAGCTTGGCGAAATGAGAATGAAGCAAGGCCTCGCAACCGCCGTAGTATCCACGTCAATATCCACGCGGCGGCAAATAGCACAAAGGCCGTCCCGGCGAGTCCACCCAAAAAGAACGCCCCGACCTTCACCGATCCCGCCTGCCATATCGCAAGTCCGAGCAGCACTGCGACGCAAACGACGCCAAAGATCCACTTGGTCCAGTCGAGACGCGAGAGACTCACGTTATTCTCGTCTCTCAACAGCAGCCGCGGCTTGATGCTGCGGATCTGCAGCAGCGGCAGCGCCGAAAACAGGATGGAGATGAGCACGCCGAGAATGATCCCTTGTATTGCGGTCGAGAGAGCGATCCCGTAGCTCATCTTTGCCGGGAGCACGTCAAAATATCGCCACCGCACGAGCCACAGCCCGAGCTGCGACAGCAGCACGCCAAAGAGACTCCCGATGAGTCCGAGCGCGAGTATCTGCAGGAGATAAACCGTAATGACACGAGTTCCGCTCGCACCGAGGCATTTGAGAATGGCGACGGTTTTTCGCTTTTGCTCGACAAAGGCGCGAGCGACGTTCCACACACCGACGCCGCCGAGGACGAGGATCAGGAGGCCCGTCAGAGAAAGATAATTCTCCGTTCGCTCAAAGTTTTGGTTAAGATTCTCTTGCTGCTCGCGATATGAGTTGACCTGTAGACTCGTGCCTTTTACCGCGTTGCGAAGCTCCGTTACGATCGGCGTCGGATCATCAGATGTTCTATATAGCAATCGACGTCGGACGCGTGCATTGGCCGTTATACCTGCGGCGTCAAACGCCTTTCGGTCGACAAAGACCAACCCGCCAACGCGCAGTCCGCCGCCGCCCGTTCCGGGCTCCTCGTCGAATGTCGCCCGTATCTGGAATTCGCCATCACCGAGCTTTATCTTGTCGCCAACATTTATATGTAGCTGCTCGAGCAGCACTCGACCCGCGACCGCACCGTTATTCTCGAGCAGCTTCGGATCGAATGGCCGCCCGTCAGACAACGCAAAATCGCCGACCAGCGGATACGACGGCTCGATGCCTTTAACCTCGACAAACTCGACGGCGTTATTCGTCGGATCCGCCGAATGCGTCATGATAGCCGCCGAGATCGTTTCGTTGTGGGCCTCGACTATCAGGTATTTAGCGACGATCTCATCTATGGACGCGATCTCTGCCGGCGTAAACGGATTCGTCGACGTGATCTCAAAATCCGCCGTCATCAATGCCCGCGCATCGTTGCCGGTGACCTTTGTCAAATTCTGTATCAGCGAGCGCAAAAAAACGATCGATCCAACGCCCAGCGCGATGCACAAGAAAAAGAACAATAGCCGCCGCCACGACGACCGTATCTCTCGCAAAGTTAGATTTACGATAAACCGCATTACGGGACAACGAGACAGGATAGACAGGATGGGCAGAATGCAGCCGATACGGGAATGTCGATATCCGATGGGTCTGCGATCAAGCCAAGCCAAAAAAACATCCTGTCTATCCTGTTCATCCTGTTATTTCTGACCGGTGCCGTTGAGTTCGTCACGGATGACTTTTCCGTCGGCCAGGGCGATCTGTCTTTGAGCTTGAGACGCGAGCGTCTCGTCATGAGTTACGAGGATCAGCGTGACGTTGTTTTGATCGTGGAGCTGTGCCATTAGGTCGAATATGTGTTTGCCGTTTTTTGTGTCGAGATTTCCGGTCGGCTCATCGGCAAGTAATATCTTTGGTCGATTCGCAAATGCCCGTGCGATCGCGACGCGCTGCTGCTCGCCGCCTGACAGTTCGGATGGATAATGATGTCCGCGATTCGCGAGGTCAACGGCATCGAGCAAACGGTCGGCACGCTCACGAACGCGGTCCAGCCCGAGGATCTCCATCGGGATCAGGATGTTCTCATATGCGGTGAGGCTCGGTATCAGGTGAAATGACTGGAAGATAAAACCGATCTTCTCGCTCCGCACACGCGCGAGAGCATCCTCGCTCATGGCGGTGATCTCGTCGTCGTCAATGCCGATCATTCCCGACGAAGGTGCATCCAGACCCGCGATCAGGCCCAGCAGCGTCGACTTGCCGCTCCCCGACGCCCCCGTGATAGCGACGAACTGCCCATCCGGTATGTCGAACGAAACATGGTCGAGTATCGTAAGGTCTTCGGCACCGGAGCGGACTGTTTTGGTAACTTCGTTCAGAGTGATCATCCGGTTTAGATATTAGAAGTAAGATGTAGGAAGTGAGAAACGTCCCTTTTGCTCATGCGTCTTGATATTCGAAATGTGGCCGCCGCATGTTTCATTTTTCTGGTTTCGTTGTGCTGCGGCTGCGGCGGGCAGACGAGCACTAATGTAATGGATTCACAGCCTGAGCCGATCCCGACGGCATCGATCCCAGCACCACCGCCGTTTGACTCGCGGCCAAAACTCGTCGCATTCGGCGATAGCTTTACGGCGGGCTGGGGGTTCGACGACTGGCGCAAGAATTATCCGTCGCTTTTGCAACAGGACTTGGACGCGGCGCGCATTGATCTGCAGGTCATCAATCGCGGCCGCTCGGGCGATACGAGTGCGCAGGGCCTCGCACGTCTCGACGAGGCACTGAATGTCGGCGACGTTCGCGTTTTTGTTGTGGCACTGGGTGGGAATGACATTTTTCGCAACGTACCGCTCGATGAGACAAGGTCATCACTCGACAAGATCATTCGACGTGCAAAGGCAAAGGGCGCGAAAGTGCTGCTTTGCGGTTACGAGGTGATGGACGGTTTGGAGAATGCAAAGGCGGTCAAGCAGATGTATGAGGATCTCGCACGAGAGAATTCCGTCGAGCTTTTGCCGTCACTTTTGGCGGGCGTCCAGCAACATCCCGACATGCTTTTGCCCGACGGCGTGCATCCAAATGAGGCTGGCGCACGCGTTGTCGAGCAGAACGTTTGGAAGGCGCTCCAACCCATGCTCCAAAACGAGCCGAGGAAAAAAATTTAGCTCTTGCGACTAATGAGATCTCTCAAACACATACTCCTCATCTGCGTCGCCGCCGCAGCCGTGCTCACCATCGGCTGTACAACTAGCAAGCAGTCGACCGCAAATCGCGCCGCATTCAACAGACCGCTCGCCACGCCGCAGACGACGGGCAACAAGCCAAAGGTCATCTGCTTTGGCGACAGTCTTACGGCGGGCTTTGGGTTGTCCGAGAAGGAATCTTATCCGTATCTCCTCCAGCAAAAGTTGATCGCCGACGGCTACGATTATGAGGTCGTGAATGCGGGTGCCTCGGGCGATACCAGCACCGGCGGGCTCGAGCGGGCCGACTGGGTGCTCGGTCAGGACAACGCAAAGATCGTGATCATTGAGCTTGGTGCCAATGACATGCTCCGCGGCCTCTCACCCGCGAAAATGAAGCAGAATATCGACAAGATAATCACCAAGTCCCAAGCCAAGGGCTTCAAGGTCCTGCTCTGCGGCATGCTCGCCCCGCCGACAATGGGGGCTCAGTACCAGAGAGATTTCTCAGAGGCGTTTCCGGACCTCGCCAATGAGCATAAGGTCGCCTACCTGCCATTCCTCCTCGACAACATCGCTCTCAACAAGGACCTGAACCAAGCGGACGGCATTCACCCAAACGCAGCGGGCGAAAAGATCATGACCGACAACGTATACAAGGCTCTCAAACCTCTGCTATAGCTTTTTCGCACACACGGCAAAGGTCGTGTTAGGCTTTTGAGAATGAGAGCGAAAGCGATCGTGGCAGCCTTATTTTTTATAATCTCACTGTTTGTCGCCACGCCGGCACAGACTGGCGGATCGCAGGCTCCCAGAGCGACAACTCAACCTTATCGGCGCCCTGATGCCCAGACGCGCCAAAAGCGGTATCTGCTGAGCATGTTCGGACCATTTGCGATCGGCGGCGACGTGCTCGCGGCGGGTCTCGACACGGCGTCCAACAGTCCTCGCGAGTGGGGTCCGCATTGGAATGGATTCGGCAAACGCTTTGCGTCCCAGCTTGGGAAGGGCGTCATTCATCACTCGACCCAGTTTGCTCTCGAGGAGAGTTTCAAGCTCGACAGCTATTACTATCGCAGCACAAAACACGACGTCAGCTCACGGCTCCGAAACGCGATCACCTCGACTTTTACGGCTCGTCGTCCTGACGGCAGCAAGACTGTTGGATTCCCTAGGATCGTCGGCTCGTACACCGCCGGCATAGTTGCCGCCGAGACATGGTACCCAAAGCGCTACGGCCTCAAAGATGGTCTCAAGAGCGGCACGCTAAGTCTCGGCACGGATATCCTGTCGAATCTTTTTAAGGAATTTTTTCATCGATGAACGTCACACATCTCGAATGCGCGCTGTGCGGTCTCCGACACGAGGCAAATACGCTTCAAAATCTCTGTCGCGAATGCGCCAAGCCGCTGCTGGTCCGCTACGACCTAAAAAAGGCCTCTGAGACGCTCACGCCCGAGTCGCTGAATGGACGCGTCTCGTCGCTCTGGCGATATCGCGAGGTGCTGCCGGTCGTCGATGACGCGAATATCGTCTCTCTCGGCGAGGGCTGGACGCCGATATTCAGAGCGGACCGCATCGTGGATACGCTGCCGATCAAGATCAACCTTCTGGTCAAGGACGAAGGGCAAAACCCGACGCAGTCGTTCAAAGCCCGTGGCATGACAGCCGCGATCTCGATGGCCAACGAACTCGGCGTTAAAAAAGTCGCCGTTCCGTCTGCCGGCAACGCCGCGGGAGCGATGGCTGCGTACGCCGCAAAAGCCGGGATGGAGGCGCACATCTTCATGCCCGCCGACACGCCGCACGCCAACATTGTCGAATGCCAACAGACCGGCGCCCACGTCACCCTCATCGACGGCCTCATCACCGACTGCGGCAAGATCGTCGCCGAGCGAAAAGATGCTGAAGGCTGGTTTGACGTATCAACCTTAAAAGAGCCCTACCGCGTCGAGGGCAAAAAGACGATGGGCTACGAATTGGCCGAGCAACTCGGCCAGTGGAAAACGGAAAACGGAAAAGGGAAAGTTGAAGAAACCGAGAAAGAAACAGAGGCCGCGGGAGCTAAGCATCACCTTCCATTTCCCGCTTTCGACTTTCAACTTCCCGACGTGATCTTATATCCCACCGGCGGCGGCACAGGTCTGATCGGCATGTGGAAAGCCTTTGACGAGATGGAACAAATGGGCTGGATCGGAAGCGAGCGGCCGCGAATGGTGACCGTTCAATCCTCGACCTGCGCACCGATCGTACGCGCATTTGAGCAGGGCGATCGCTTTGCCGACGAATTCGAAAACGCATCGACCGTCGCCTCCGGTCTTCGCGTGCCAAAAGCGATCGGCGATTTCCTGATCCTCGACGCCATTCGCGCATCCGGCGGCACCGCCGTCGCCGTCGATGACGCCGAGCTTGTCGCCGCAGTCGGCGAGATCGGAGCCGCAACCGGCCTCTTCGTCACCCCCGAAGGCGCCGCCTGCCTTCCAGCGCTGCGCAAACTCATCGCTCGCGGCGAGATCAACGAAGGCGAGACCGTCGTGCTTTTCAACACGGGTTCGGGTATAAAGTACCTGGAAGCGTTTGGCGGCTAAGGTTCGCCTCGACGTGAGGAGGTCTTATGAAGCGATCAGCATCTCTCTCTGCTTTTCTCGTGCTAGCTTTGCTGACGATCGGCTATGGTCAGGGTGACTCTGCGGCTGCTGTTAATAAAGCTATGGAGTCCGTCGTGACCGTGCTCACGGGCACAGGCTCGGGTGTGGTCGACAAGCTCGGTTCTGGGGTCATCGTTCGCTCCGACGGGGTTGTTCTGACTGCTTATCACGTTATAAAGGACGCGAGCCAAGTTCAGATTCGGCTGAAGAACGGTGAGATATATGACAAGGTCGATCTGTTGGGATATGACGAGAGACGGGACGTCGCGGCGCTCAAGATTTCCGCGACAAACCTTGCCGCAGCGGACGTCCGAAGCGATGAAGCACCCGTGGGCGACAAGGTCTTTGTCATCTCAAATCCTCATGCCCTAACGTGGACCGTGGCGGACGGCTCTCTTAGCGCTTTCCGAATGGCCGATGACGTGCCCGGGGCCGGACACGGATACCGTGTCATTCAATTCTCCGCGCCAATCGCCGCAGGCTCCAGCGGCGGGTTGCTGATGGACGGCGGTGGAAAGGCACTCGGTCTTATAGTCGGAACACTAACGTCTGGACAGAATCTCAACTTTGCAGTGCCGCTTTCTGCCGTGGTGGGCTTGGGCAACACGAGTCAAGCCGTTAGTTCGTTCGGTCGGGCCACCAGCCTCGAACTGCCGCAGGCGGTACGACCGCCCGTCAGTGCCGACCTCATGAATGCGGATCCCAAGGCGATCCTTCGCAACGCGAAATTCATTTATATTTATGGCAGCTCGGACTTCATCAACGAACAAATGATGGAGAACGCGCTGATGAAGCTGCCCGAGTTTGATAAATGGAAACTTCTGATAGTAAAGGACCCGAAGCTCGCTGACCTTATGATCAATGTCGACCATGATCTGTTTACCTGGAACTATCGTTACTCCGTGACAGATAAACGAACCAACATTTTGCTCGCATCAGGCAAGGTTACTGCATGGGACGGTCGAGTAGCGTCAGGAAAGTTCGCAAAGGAGATCATCGATAAGCTAAGCCCGGGACGCGAGCCGGTTAAGGATGATAAGACCGACGCAAAGAAGGACGCGGATAAGAAAAAGACCACCTAAGATACCGCGGCGAGGGCACGTCATCGCGTGATAAAATCGGGTCTATGATCACGATCAAATTCCCCGATTCGGAAGAGTGAAGAAGAAGCCTTGGGGTTTCTTCTGGGCCGCTTTCCCGGGAGCGCATTGAGATCTGGAGAAGTGCTAGTGCCGGCGGATGCATTGCAGGCTCTTGCTCAAGAAGGTTATCAATTCACTATCGTGCGTTAGCTACTGTTAGGTTTATGAGTACACAGGAACTTATTGTCAGTGAGGTCAATCAACTGCCTGAAACGCTTCAGCGAGAGGTCTATGATTTTGCGCGATTTCTTCGCGAGCGATCGACTAATGACGATTTCGATGGGCTGCTGCTAAGCAACTCGGCACTCGCGAAAGACTGGGATACTCCTGAGGAAGACGCCGCATGGTCAAACCTCTGATCGGAGAGATAGTTGTCCTGCCTTTTCCCCAAACGGACCTGCAACCAGGCAAGCGCCGTCCGGCATTGGTCGTGGCTGACATCGCCGGAGACGATCTTGTCCTTTGCCAGATCACAAGCAAGGCTCATCACCGAAGCGGCTCGGTTTCGCTCGTCAAATCAGATTTTCAGCAAGGCAATCTGAGTATTGACAGCTTCGTTAGAACGAATCGGCTGTTTACCGTGGACCATTCTGTGATCATCTATTCTGCAGCCAGAATCAGCGACGCAAAGCTTGCTGAGATCCGTGCGAAGATTCGTGAGTTGTTCAACTGACGGATCTAAAGCCTATCCAACCTCCCGCCATCCGCCCGCACCGCGGCTCCTTGCACAAATTCCGCATCATCGGACGCTAGATATGCGATCGCGGCGGCGATGTCCTCGGGCTTGCCGACGTCGGCGTTGTTGATCGTCTCGAGGCCGGCTTTGATATTTGGATTATCCCAGAGCATCGGCGTGTCGACTGCTCCGGGAAGAACGGCGTTGACGCGAATGCCGAGCGGCTTGCCCTCGATCGCGGCGGAGCGCGTGAGGGACACGAGAGCGGCCTTGGCGGCGGCGTAGGATGCGACGTTCGGCGTCGTCTCGATGGCGTGAATGCTCGACACGTTAACGATCGCGCTGCCTTTCTTCATTACGCCAAAGGCGTGTTTGATAAAAAAGAACCCGCCGAGCAGATCGACGTGGAGGATCTTTAGCCAATCGTCCTCGGTGTGCTCCGTGATAGGTTTAAAGACCATGAGACCGGCGTTATTGACGACCACATCGAGTCGGCCGAATTTGCCCATCGCGGTCTGAACTGTCGAGGCGACCTGATCTTCCTTCGATACATCGCATTGCACGGCAAGAGCGCGCCGCGCGGGTTGAGCGCCCTGCGCGCCGGCGCGCGCTATTTCGTCGGCTGCTGCATTCGCTTTATCGAGGTCGAGGTCGGCGATGACGACGCGGCAGCCTTCGGATGCGAGCCGTTTTGCGGTGGCGAGCCCGATGCCGCTCGCGGCACCGGTGACGATGGCGACCTTGTCCTGAAACCTCATCTCACTCTCTCCCCTCGGTGGTCGCGTTGGCGGGTGAGGCATCGATATCGCGATGTTGGTCGGCGTCCTCGCGCAGCTCTTCAGCCCAGTATTCGTCGTACTCTTGTGGCATCACGACCGGCACCTGCAGGCATTGGCTCTGTGTCGGCAGGACATCCCGCCAATCGCTGATGAGTTTTTTGTAGGCCTTGCCTACAGGACGGATCTTGCGGTCGAGATCGTACAGCCCGACCGGGTCGACAATGTTGTTGTCTTCCCGCAGAGCGACGCCCCAATCCATCTGGTCAGTTAGCGAATACCACGTAAACCCCACGACCGGGACGCCGTCATTGCGTACGCGCAGAACGTTCGCCCATTCTTTTTGCAGCCACCGGACAGCATCGTCGCCGCCGTTACCCTCGCGGAGGTTGGTCTCCGTGTGCATCACGGGAATGCGGTACCTGTCGTAGTACTGCCACGTGATCTCGGCGTAGCCAAAGATCTCGCCCGACGGCGTTGTCGTACCGTCGGCGGAGACGCGGTGCTCGTTGGTGATGTAGTAGTCGTTGCCCATGATGCAGTGGTGCTTCATGCGGTTTGCGAGGAAGAAATGATAGTCATCCCTCGTCATGCCGTTGTCCATCAGGAATTCATACATCTCCGACTCGACGCGGCGGCCATAATTCAGATCGAGTGAGAGGAAACGCCTTGCGTTCATGACCTCTGCCGGACCGATCGCCGCCGGATTCTCCGCGTGAAAATACTCCGACGATTCGCTTTGTATAAAGATCGCGTCGGGCCGGATATCGACGATCGCCTGCATCGCGCGAACGTTTGCCTTGACGATGTTATTTAGAGCCCGCACAAAAGTGTCGTCGCCCGTGAGCTGCTCATTCCACCAGCCAAACTTTGCCGAGAAGGTGGCACAGACGTACATTTCGTTGACCGGCGTGTAGAGCTGTATCCATGGGAACCGCTGGGCGAAGGCACGCGCGTATTTGGCAAAGAGCTCCGGAAAGTCGTCGTTCTGAAAATTCCCGATCCAGTCAGGCACGCCAAAGTGGCACAGGTCCGCGATCGGAGCGATCTGGCGTCTCTTAAGATCGTTAAATGTCTCGTCGGAGAAACCCCAATCGTACTTGTCGGCGCCCGTAAAAGCCTTGTAAAGCGGCACGCCATATCGCAGGAATCTGATGCCGAGGTCCTGCACAAGATCAAAGTCCTCGCGCCAACGGTCGTAATGGCCGCACTTCGCCATCTCGTCGATACGCGTGCGGCCATTATTGATAGTCGGCGAGCTATTCTCGATACCGGTTGCAAATAGAAATGGCGGTGTCATGGTCATGAGCAAAAACGGGCGACAAATTGGATATTCCGTCAAACGCGATGCTCTCGACCGTATTCTTGTGTACATCGCCGACACCGGGGAGATCTCCGCTTTCTGTCCTTTGTGTCTGCCTTTGCGGCCTCTGTGGTTGCGCTGCGGCTATCGCAAAGACGACAAATGGCAACGCATAGCACTCGAACCAAAGTCGCTTGATTCCGCAGGCCAGTTTTGTGGTAATGTGAGAAAAGACCATTCAGTTAATGCCGCGTATCAGTTTCTGCCCTGAGTTAAAGCTAAGCTCCCTATTGGCTGTCGCTGCGCTTGTGCTTTTGTCCGCACTCGCCGGGACTGCTCAGGAGCCCGTGGTTGTCCAACCTGGTGCTCCAGGTCAGCCGACAAAGACGCTGCCGTCAACGACGCGTGCAGTTCTGCCGCCGACGACGCAAAAGGACATCGAATTCATGCAGGGCATGATCATGCATCATCAGCAAGCGGTGGAAATGACCGCCCTCATTCCCACGCACTCGACAAACAAGGAGCTCCGCCTGCTCGGTGACCGCATCAGCCATTCACAGGCCGACGAGATCCGTTTTATGAAGCGCTGGCTCATCACTCGCGGCCAACCGACGGAGATGAAGATGGACATGGGCAACATGGGCAATATGAA
>Ga0068853_100001702_pt1 | contig 16115 bp, 16 predicted proteins | sample KBSCornC32_FD_65655 | JGI IMG/M metagenome (GOLD analysis project Ga0068853, IMG submission 65655) | Corn rhizosphere microbial communities from Kellogg Biological Station, Michigan, USA - KBS Corn C3-2 | ecosystem: Host-associated > Plants > Roots > Rhizosphere > Soil ...
CAACAGCCGCCGGGATTGCTCGGCATTCACACCAACATGGCCGCCACCGTTCCCGCCGATGTGTCGAAAGCACTTTCGGCTGGCGGCCCGGCGCCGGCCAGCCTGTCGCCCGAAGAAAAGCACGCGTGGGATCAGCTCGATGATTTCTACAAGAACGGGCTCGGCTACGCGCAGGAAATGAACGGCCGGCCACAGACGCTTTATGCGCTCGCCGATTCGCCCGTTGGGCTTGCGGCGTGGATTCTCGATCACGATATCCGCAGCTACAAAATGATTGTCCGCGTTTTCGACGGCAAACAGGAAGGCCTGAGCAAGGACGACGTTCTCGACAACATCACACTCTACTGGCTGACGAACACAGCAGTCTCTTCGGCGCGGCTCTATTGGGATACGGCGCACAATCTGCCGCCCGGCGGGTTCTTCGACGTGCGCGGCGTCAAGCTGCCGGTCGGCGTCAGCGCGTTCGCGGAAGAGATCTATCAGGCGCCTAAGAGCTGGTCGGAGAAGGCGTATGTGAAGCTCGCCTATTACGGCAACCACCCTATCGGCACACATTTCGCGGCTTGGGAACAACCGACGCTGTTCGTTCAGGACGTGCGCGCGACGTTCAAATCGTTACGCGAATAGAGGCCAAATGGCGTGTGGGCGTGACGAGCGCCCACACGGCCCTCTTCGACGGAGTTCATATGTCTGATGAGATCGATCATGACCGCAGGCTTCTCCTCGGCGCTGCGGCGTTGTCATTTGGTATGGCAGATTTCGTTTTGAGCGACGCAATTGCCGCGCCGGCCGCAAATGCTCCCGTCTCCGGTACGTTCGGGCCGCTGAAGCAGATCGACGCCGGTGTGTTGAGCATAGGTTATGCCGAGGCAGGTCCCGCGCACGGACCGACCGTCATTCTTCTGCACGGCTGGCCGTATGACATCTATAGCTTCGCCGATGTCGTTCCTCTTCTGGCAAAGGCGGGCTACCGCGTCATCGTTCCCTATCTGCGCGGCTATGGCAGCACTCGGTTTCTTGCAAGCGATGCGGTCCGCAATGGCCAGCCATCGGCACTCGGCCTCGATGTCATTGCATTGATGGACGCGCTGAAGATTCAGAAAGCCATTCTCGGCGGTTTCGACTGGGGTGCCCGGACGGCCAACATCGTGGCCGCGCTATGGCCTGAGCGCTGCAAGGCGATGGTGTCGGTGAGCGGCTATCTGATCGGTAGCCAGGCGGCCGGGGGCGTTCCCCTGCCCCCGAAAGCCGAGCTGCAATGGTGGTATCAGTTCTACTTTGCGACGGAGCGCGGGCGCGCCGGATACGAAAAATATCGCCATGATTTCGCAAAGCTGATCTGGCAGCTCGCATCGCCGAAATGGAATTTCGACGATGCCACGTTCGACCGTTCAGCCACCGCCTTCGACAATCCCGATCATGTCGCGATCGTCATTCACAATTACCGCTGGCGGCTGGGCCTCGCAGAGGGCGAAGCGAAATACGACGCGCTCGAAAAGCGGCTCGCCGAAGCGCCCGTCATCGGCGTACCCACGATCACGATGGAAGGCGACGCCAATGGTGCGCCACATCCCGAGCCGCCAGCCTATCGCGCAAAATTCTCTGGCAAATATGAGAGCCGGGTGATCGCGGGCGGTATCGGGCACAATCTCCCGCAGGAAGCGCCGGCCGCCTTCGCCAAAGCGATCATCGACGCCGACAAACTCTAGTGGCTTGACCCGGACCTCGCGCGCGTACATCTGTCTGCCGGATCGTGCAGGGAACCAATGACCTACGATATCTGGGCCACCGCTGTCATGGCGATCGCCATCTATACGGCGATCGCGGTGGTGATGCTGCGGCACTACGCGCCCGCAATTCCGCGCCTGACTTTGATGGGGTACGCGCTGCTCGCACTCCTGACAGGAGCCGCGTTTGCGGTGGCCGTCGCCTATGGCGTACCGATGCCCACAGGCCCTGCACTCATGCCGACGCGCGCGATCCTGATCTTCATCGCGTACAGCATAGCGGGCGTGATTATCTCCGCGCTTCTCAAGCGCCGCGGTGTGTCGAAACCCTTTCCGGGGATTGGCGCGCGTGTGATGATCGTGCTCTTCGCCGTCGAGTTCGTTCCCGTGCTTGTCATGACGCTGCTCTCGCCGCAGAAATCGTTTCCCACATAGTTGGAGGGATCGTTGGATATCGTCGAAAGATCGGCTGGCGCCGTCCTCCTTGTGCTCGCCTATACGGCCGTCGCCGTGCCGGTGATGCGGCACTATGCGCGGGAGATACCGCTGCTAACGCACGCCGGGATCGCGCTTGGGTCGTTCGTCACGATGGCGCTGGTGATGGTGGTCATCTATCGCGTCGCGATGAGCGATGGATCGCCCGCGGCGAGCGCACCATCGGTACTGATCTTTGCGGCGTTCTTCCTTCCCGGGATCATGATCACGCAATTTCTCAAGCGCCGCGGTGTGTCGAAACCTTTTCCAGGCATCGGCGCGCGCGTGATGATCGTCATCTTCGCAGTGCAAACCATCCTGTCGGCCATCTTCGTTATCGCGATGCTCCCACGTCTGTCCCACGCATGATCAACCCGCCACTCTGGAAAGCCTCCGTGCCGGCCACCAAAGCGGAGGCGCAGGATATTGCCGCGGCGTTCGAGCTTGGCACCGAGCCGCAAGCGATCCTCATCAATGAGGAGCCGTTCGAGGACGCGGCGATGGTCGAAGCGCTGTATGTCGCGATGCCGGATGGCGAGCTGCTGACCAAGCTCGCGGGGCGCGAGGTGCATGTGGCACTGCTGCCCGATGTCGATTGGATCAAGCTCAGCCAGGAAGGTTTGCCGCCGGTGCGCGCGGGGCGGTTCTTCGTCTACGGCGCACACGATGCCGGCACGGTTCCGCATGGTGTGATCCCGATCAAGATCGAAGCGGGGCTCGCGTTCGGCACCGGGCATCATGAGACGACGGCGTTGTGTCTGCGCGTGCTCAGCGATCTCGCCAAGCGCCGCCGCTTCGACAATGTGCTCGACCTCGGCTGCGGGACGGGACTGCTCGCGATTGGAGCCGCGAAGTTGTGGCGCCAGTCGATACTCGCCTCAGACATCGATATCGTGGCCGTTGAGGTGACAAGAGAGAACGCGCGCGCGAATGGCGTGGCGCCGTTGATCCGCGCCTTCACCGCCGATGGACTCACCCACCCTGCGCTTGCGACGCAGGCGCCCTACGATCTCATCATCGCGAATATTCTCGCAGGTCCCCTGACCAAACTCGCGCCGGATATCGTGCGTTCGCTTGCACCGGGCGGTGTGTTGATTCTCTCCGGCCTGTTGAAATGGCAGGAGAATCTGGTCGCGAGCTTCTATCGCCCGCACGGTTTGCATTTGCGAAATGCGTTGCGCGAGGGGCTGTGGACGGCACTGACGCTTGAGAAGCCATAACGCCGCGCCGTAAAATTCCCCGCGTCAAAAAGGGGACTCACCATGGCACGCGCAGATCTTCTCAAATATGCGTTGATCGTGTTCGGCATCGTCTTCTGTCTGATCTATCCGCTCTCCATCGTGTGGCCGTCGGGCTGGGCGTGGCACGAAGGTGCTCCGTACACGAACGACTATTTCATGATGATTGTCGGCGTCTATGCGACGCTCGGGCTGTTCCTGATCCTGGCGTCGCGTAATCCGGCGGCGAACGGAAGCCTCATCATGTTCACCATCGTCTCCAGCCTCGTGCACGCCGCGATCATGGCGTACCAGTCGCTGCAGATGCCGGAGCATATGGGCCACCTTTATGGCGACGTGCCGGGCCTCGTCGCCGTGGCCGTGGTGCTCTATCTGCTGAGGCCCGCCAACGCCTGAAACGCTTGGAAAGAGGCGTTCCGGACGGTAGGGTCGCGGCCCAATCTTTCGCGAGCCCGCCATGGACAAGACCGCCTCTTTTCAGAGCTTTGACGACGTTTCCGATGCCGCGACCTGTGCGCCGCGGCTGGCCGCTCTGCGGGCGGAGCTCGCCAAGCGCGGCCTCGACGGGTTCGTGGTGCCGCATTCCGACGAGTACCAGAGCGAGTACCTGCCGGCGTGCAATGAGCGTCTGGCCTGGCTGACCGCGTTCACGGGTTCGGCCGGCGCGGCGGTGGTGCTGAAGGACAAGGCAGCGGTGTTCGCCGACGGCCGCTACACCGTACAGGTGCGCCAGCAGACGGACACCAAGCTGTTCGATCCGCGCGATCTGGTCGAGGAAGGCCCGAATGCGTGGCTCGAGACGAACGCGGCGAAGGGCGCGAAGATCGGTTTCGATCCGTGGGTGCATTCCGCCGCCAGCGCCGACGCGCTGCGCATGTCGGTGGAGCGCGCGGGTGCAACCCTCGTTCCGGTCGACGGCAATCCCATCGATACGGTGTGGCAGGGCCGTCCCGCCGCGCCGACGGCGAAGGCCGTGCCCCATGCAATGAACCTGGCTGGTGAGAGCGCGGAATCGAAGCGCACGCGCATTGCGGAAGACGTGAAGAAGCTCGGCGCCGATGCGGCGATCGTCAGCATGGCGGATTCGATCTGCTGGCTGCTCAACATGCGCGGCGGCGACACGCCACACACGCCGTTCGTCCTATCCTACGCGATCCTGAGTTCCGACGGTTCGGTCGATCTGTTCATGGATGGCCGCAAATCGTCGCCCGAACTCTTGAAGCATTTTGGCAATGCCGTGCGCGTGCGTGAGCCGGGCGAGTTCAACGCCGCACTCGATGCGCTGAAAGGCAAGACCGTCGTCGCCGATGCGAACATGACGGCCGCGGCCGCGTTCATGCGCCTTCACGCCGCCGGCGCCACGATCAAGCGCGGCGTCGATCCGTGCCAACTACCAAAGGCGTGCAAGAACCCGGTCGAGATTGAAGGCGCGCGCAAGGCGCATGTCCGCGACGGCGCGGCGCTGACCAAGTTCCTCGCCTGGATGGCGCGCGAGGCGCCGAACGGCGAACTCACCGAGATCGAAGCGGCCAAGACACTCGAAGGCTATCGCCGCAAGGAAGGATCGCTGACCGATCTGTCGTTCGATTCCATTTCGGGCGCAGCGCCGCATGCAGCGCTGCCGCACTATCGCGTGACGACGTCGAGCAATCGCAAGATCAACAAGAACGAGATCTATCTGATCGATAGCGGCGGCCAATATCCTGACGGCACCACCGACGTGACACGCACGATGATCGTCGGCACGCCGACGGCGGAGATGAAGGACCGCTTCACCCGCGTGCTGAAGGGCCATATCGCGCTCGCCACCATACGCTTCCCGGAAGGCACGACGGGTGCTGCGCTCGACGCGCATGCGCGCAAGCCGCTGTGGGATGTCGGCTGCGATTACGATCACGGCACCGGCCACGGCGTCGGTTCGTACCTGTCGGTGCATGAGGGGCCGCAGAACATCTCCAAGCGGCCGGTTCTGCAATCGTTGAAGCCCGGCATGATCTGCTCCAACGAGCCCGGTTATTACAAGGAAGGCGAATACGGCATCCGCATCGAGAATCTGATCGTGGTAACCGAGGCCAAGCCCGTGCCCGGCGGCGATCCGCAGCGCAAATTCATGAATTTCGAGACCATCACGCTCGCCCCCATCGACAGCGACCTGATCGAGGCGAGCTTGCTCACCGAAGACGAACGCGCCTGGTTCAACGCCTACCACAAGCGCGTGCGCGAAACGCTCTCGCCGCTGGTCGATGACGAAACCCGCGCATGGCTGGAGAAGGCGACGAAGGCGATTTAGGTCAATTTCATGCTTTCTCGCGCGCCGCAGCGGACTGTCAAAGATCGCGTTCGCGACAGCAAACACTGGGACCGTTACAAGCCGCGGCCGGGTGATGTCATCGTCGCCACAGCGCCAAAAGTCGGTACGACCTGGACGCAACGCATCGTCAGTATGCTCATTTTCCAGTCGGCGACGCCTGTACCGATTATGCAGACTCATCCCTGGATCGATTGCCGCTTCCAGATACCGATCGATGTGATGATCCCTATACTGGAAGCGCAGACGCATCGCCGGGCGATGAAATCGCATTTGCCGTTCGACGCGCTGCCCATCTATGACGAGGTGAAATATATCCACACCGCGCGTGGCGGGTTGGATGCGTGCTTCTCGTTCCACAATCACTCCCTGAATTTCACGCCGCAAGCGATCGGCAACATCCAGCGGATCGCGCAAGAAGACGGCGACGCAGGCAGCCCCCCATCGCCGACGCCGGAAGATCCCCGCGAATTTTTCCTGTCGTGGATCGAACAACACCATAGTGACGTCGTGCCCGTCGCGAATGCGTTCTTTGATATCGAACGCAGTTACTGGGCCGAGCGCCGGCGAGCAAATCTGCTGATGGTGCATTACAACGATCTGAAGAGCGATCTATCGGGCGAGATGAAGCGGATCGCGGCGTTCCTCGGCATCGAAACGCCGGCGTCGTTGTGGCCGGAGCTTGTCGAAGCGGCGCGGTTCGAGAAAATGAAGAACGAAGGTGCGGCGCTCCTGCCCGGCATTGAAATGGCGATTAAGGGCGGGCATCAGACATTCATCAACAAGGGCACCAATGGCCGTTGGCGTGACGTGCTCACGGAAGACGATGTCGCGCGCTATCGCGAGCGCGCCGCGGCCGAACTGTCACCGGGACTAAATGACTGGCTCGAGCACGGCCGCAAAGGCGGCGATCCGAAAACGATGAAGGATTGAGGTTCCCCTCCAGCTTGTCTCCCCTTCCCTCACATCGCGCTTCGCGCGATGCTCGCCTGGGATGACAATTGAGTTTGAAATGCGCAAAGACCCGAACACACCGGCCGGCACTATCCATCGCGTCACGCTCGACAGCGCGGCACTGAAGACCAATATGCTCGGCGATCCGACGAACAGGATCATCGATGTCTATGTGCCGCATGGCCATGACGGAAAAGGCTTGCCGCTGCTGGCCGATCTTGTCGGGTTCACCGCCGGCGGACCGGCGCACACCAACTGGAAGAATTTCGGTGAGAACGCGCCGGAACGGCTCGATCGTTTGATCGCCAGCGGCGCGATGCCGCCCTGCGTCGTGGCATTCCCCGATTGCTTCACCAAACTTGGCGGCAATCAGTATGTGAACTCCGCAGCGATGGGGAACTGGGATGATTTCCTGCTGAAGGAAGCGGTGCCGTTCGTCGAGCAGAAGTTCGGTTGCGGCGGGTTCGGCAAGCGCGGCGTGTTCGGCAAAAGCTCCGGCGGCTATGGCGCGATGGTGCATGCCCTGCTCCATTCCGATTTCTGGAGTGCGGCGGCGTCGCATTCCGGCGACATGGGCTTCCCGCTGATGTACGGCCACGAATTTGTGCCCGTGCTGCGCGCGTTGGCGAAGAGTAGCGGCGATATCGGCAAATGGGTCGACGATTTCTGGGCGGCGCAAAAGACCAAGGACGCGGATGTCGGCATCATCATGATGCTGGCGCAGGCCGCGAGCTTCGATCCCGATCCCACCGCGCGCTACGGCGTGCGTCTGCCGGTGACGCTCGACACCTGCGAGTTCATCGCGGAGCGCTGGAACAACTGGCTCCGCTGGGACCCGCTGACGATGGTGGAAACGCGCGGCGCGGGATTGAAGGCGCTCAAGGGCCTCTACATCGATTGCGGCGACATCGACCAGTACAACCTCGTTTATGGTGCGCGCCGCATGCACCGTGAACTCGACAAGCTCGGTGTCGCGCACATGTACGAGGAATTCCCCGACAACCACTCGTCCGTCGACTACCGCATGGACATCAGCCTGCCGTTCCTGGTGAAGGCGCTGTCGTCATGAACCCATGGCGCGTGTCAGCGCTGCTGGTCTCAGCAGCATTGCTGACGATGCCCGCAGAACCAGGGGCTGACGCCACAGCATCGCTTGTTCAACTTATCAGATCGCAAATGATGATGTGCTGGAGCCCTCCGATGAAGGGCCACGACATTGTTGTGTTGATTGTCCGCTTGAACCGGGATGGCACACTTGCACAACCGCCGCAACTCGATCTTGCGGAGCCCGACGCGACCTTGCCATCACCCGACGAGACAAAGGCTGCCATGCGCGCCGTGGAGAGTTGTGCCCCCTACAAGCTGCCGGCCGATATGTACGACCGATGGAAAATCCAGAAATTGACTTTTGATCCGTCTGCAATGTTGCACGACGAAACTGATGCGGGCTCGGACGCGCATCCGAAATAATCCTTTCGCACCCCTTGAAGCGAGTCGCTCCAATCGCCACTTCTCCCAAATCCCCACAGGAGTAGAGAGATGTCACCTCGCTGCAAAAAGCGGCGGATAGCCTGTGCTTTTGCGTGCACCAAACAGCGCGCAAACGTACCGGAAAAATAAATTCTGCCGCGCTTATCGAACATCGCTGCAAAAGGTCTTTCACAGACACGGCGTAGCTGCACCCGAAACATGCGAACGAAAATCAATTTGTGTACAGCATTGCTGTACGGCTTATCGCCGCTTGAACGACTCCGCGACGGTCAACGCGACGCCGATGAGGACGACGGTTGTTACCAGTTCTGTCCAGCGGAATGAAGTCGGCTCCGTCTGAAGCAATGGCACGAAGACCAGCGGGATGAACAATGCATACATCGCAGCTGCGAGGAGCGCGCCGAGCCGCGCCTGTATGCCGGTGAGAATCGCGGCACCTGCCATGATGTGGAAGGCGCCGGTCGCGTAGCCCCAGAACACTTGGTTCGGCGGCAGCCATTTCGGGATCAGCGGCGCGGTGTATTCCATGTAGAAGAAATGCGCGAGGCCGAACAGCACCGCAGCCACGCCGAACGCGAGCTGCGCAATGCGCGTGAGACGCGCTGCGCGAGCCGCATCCCTATTCGCGGTGGCGGCATAGACGATCACCGCCGCCGCCGTGATCGCGAGCGGCTCTGCCGCACCGCTATAGGCGCCATACACGTTGTAGTTCTTGAAGATCACCCGGCCGTTCTCAAGGAGAAGAACGATAACGCCGTAATAGAGAACAAGCGCGGTGGCCGCCCAATGCACCGTTCTGCGCCATTGCAGCGCCGCGCCGGTCACCAGCATGAAGGCCGCGGCGGCGTAGGCGAACGCGGTGCGCTCAGGAAGCCATTTCGGCGCGGGCTGGCCGGAGATGAAATCGGCCCAGATGAAACCGATAACCGCAAAAGCGACGATGCCGAGACCAAAAATGCGCCAGCCGAGTTCGACCCGCGTGTTGTCGTTTGCCGCCATGGATGCCTCCCGCCCAAGGAGGCCGATCCTAGGAGATTTCGCGGTGGTTCATTGGAGCGCGACGTTCAAGTTCGCGTGAGGCGATCAGTCGTCGTCGGACTTTTTCTTGTCGTCGGCGGAGCCGCCGGTGACGACATTGGCCGTGCCCTTCACGACATGGGTCGTCACATGCACCGCGGTGGAGGTGACGGTGACCGCTCCTTCGACGACCGCGCCGCCGACGGCAGCGACCGCGCAGCCCGAGAGAGCGAAACCCGCAAGCGCCAGCACGCCAAAACTTAGAATTTTACGCATCGCACACTCCTTCGACACACGGAGACTGACAGCAAATGGTTACGCAGACCTTCCGGTCAGCCCGCGCGCGAGCCGTTGGGAACCGGCGCTTCGGGAACCGCGAGCACGGGCGCCACGCCATCGGCATAGCCGATATCGAACACCATGCCCTCCGACACCATGCCTTTCATCTTGCGCGGGGCGAGATTGACGACGAACAAGGCCTGACGCCCCTCGATCTCTTTCGGATTGCTGCGCTCCTGTTTCATACCGGAGACGATGGTGCGTTCGTGATCGCCGAAGCTGACGCGCAGCATTACGAGCTTGTCGGCGCCGGGAACGTCCTCGACCGACAGGATGGTCCCGACACGGATATCGATCTTTTCCAGATCGCCGATTTCGATGACGGGCTTGATGGGTACCGGTTGCATCACAGCCCCTTGATCATCTTGAGCCACTCGTCTTCGTCGATGACTTTCACGCCGTGCTTCTGCGCGTCGGTCAGCTTGGAACCAGCACCGGGGCCAGCGACGACGAGATCGGTCTTCGCCGATACGGAACCGGAAACTTTGGCGCCCAGCGATTCCGCGCGCGCCTTGGCTTCCTGCCGCGTCATCTTCTCGAGCGAGCCGGTGAAGACGACGGTCTTTCCGGCAACCGGCGAGCCCGCGGTCTTTGGCGCGGCGAGCGGTATGACATCGACTTCTTTGAGCAGATTGTTGACGAGTTTACGGTTGTGCGGTTCGTCGAAGAAATCCTTCACCGCCTGCGCCAGAACTTCGCCGACGCCGCCGATTTCCTGAAGCTCTTCAACCGCGCCCTTGCCTTCCATAGCCTCAATGAAGGCTTCGATGTTCGGATAATGCCGCGCGATCAGCCGCGCATTGGTCTCGCCGACATGGCGGATGCCGAGCGCGTTGATGAAACGGTCCATCGCGATCTTCCGCCGCGCCTCGATGGAGCCGATGAGATTAGCGACGAGCTTGCTGTCTTCGTCGTCGTCCTTCTTGGATTTCTTGACCTCGCCTTTGCCTTCCTTGGCGCGGCGCTCGGCGGCCTGTTCGGCGCGGCGTTCGGCCAATGCCTTGTCCAGCGCATCGGGCTTCTTCGTCAGACGGAAGATATCCGCGGGTTCTTTCAGAAGGCCTTTTTCATGCAGTGTTTCGATATAGGTGCCGCCAAAGCCTTCGATATCGAAGGCCAGCCGCGACACGAAATGGCGCAACCGCTCCACCGCCTGCGCCGAGCAGATGAGCCCACCGGTACAGCGCCGGTCGACATCTTCCTTGCCGGTCTTCTCGTCGACCTCGCGCACTGCATGGCTGCCGCAGACGGGGCATTTGTGCGGGAACTGATAGGGCTTGGCGCTCTTCGGACGTTTCTCCAGCACCACGCGCACGATCTGCGGGATCACATCGCCGGCGCGCTGCACCACGACGGTGTCGCCGATGCGTACGTCCTTGCGTTCGATCTCTTCTTCGTTGTGCAAGGTCGCGTTCTGTACCACCACACCGCCGACGGTGAGCGGCTTGAGCTTGGCAACGGGCGCGAGCTTGCCGGTGCGGCCGACCTGAATGTCGATGTCCAGCAGCGTGGTCTCCGCCTGCTCCGCCGGGAATTTGTGCGCGATCGCCCAGCGCGGGCTGCGCGACACGAAACCGAGCCGCTCTTGAAGATCGAGACGATCGACCTTGTAGACGACGCCGTCGATGTCGTAGCCGAGGCTCGCACGCTTGCCTTCGATGTCGCGGTAGAATTTCAGGATCTTCTCGGTCGTATCGCAGCGGCGCACCAGCGGATTGACCTTGAAGCCCCAGTCCTTGAACGTCTGCAGCATGTCCCACTGCGTATCGGCGGGCATGTCGCTCGCCTCACCCCAGGCATAGGCGAAGAAATGCAGCGGTCGCGCGGCCGTCATCGCGGGATCGAGCTGGCGCACCGCACCGGCGGCCGTATTGCGTGGATTGACGAAGAGCGGCTTGCCGTCCTTCTCCTGCCGCTTGTTCAGCGCCTCGAAATCCTTGTGCGTCATGTAGACTTCGCCGCGCACCTCAAACACTTTCGGCACCTTGCCGTGGAGGCGCAGCGGAATGTCGTTGATCGTGCGCAGATTGGCGGTGATGTCTTCACCCTCCGCGCCGTCGCCGCGCGTGGCGCCGCGCACGAAGACGCCGTTCTCATAGCGCAACGAGGCAGAAAGCCCGTCGATCTTCGGCTCCGCGGTGAAGACAAGATCGTCGTCATCCTTCTGGCCGAGAAACCGGCGCACCCGCGCCGCGAAATCGGCGATATCCTCGTCACTGAAGGCATTGTCGAGCGAGAGCATCGGCTTCGCATGCGCGACCTTGGCAAACTTCTCCGACGGCTTGCTGCCGACGCGATGCGAGGGACTATCGGGACGGATAAGAGTGGGGAAGCGTTGCTCGATGGCATCGTTGCGCCGCTTCAATGCGTCGTAATCGGCATCGCTGATCGTAGGCTGGTCTTCGCCGTGATAGCGCTGATCGTTCGCTGCGATTTCAACGGCCAGCCGTTCGAGCTCTTTCTTCGCCTCGGCCTGAGTGAGTTTTTCGACCGGCTTCATGCGCGTTTGCGGGCCTTTTTAGGCGGAGGTACCTGCGCTTCCGCGATCAGGCGGCGGGCAGCAGCACGAGCCTCTTCGGTGACCACCGCGCCGGAGAGCATTCGTGCAACTTCTTCGACGCGTTCCTCATCGCTCAGGAGATCAACCTTGGTCTTGTCGCCTTTGCGTGTGATCCGGAAATGGCGGACGGCGCGCGCGGCGACCTGCGGAGAATGGGTGACGAGCAGAACCTGCGTCGTCTGCGCCAGTCTTTGCAGACGCTCACCAACAGCGTCCGCCACCGCACCGCCGACACCCCGATCCACTTCGTCAAACACCAATGCAGCAGGCGGTGTGGCCTCCGACAGCGCTACCTTTAACGCAAGTGAAAGTCGCGCAAGCTCACCGCCGGACGCGATGCGCGTCAGCGATCCGAACGCAGCGCCTTCGACGGTCGCAATTTCGAAAGCGACGCGCTCCAGACCTGACGCCCCGGCTTCGTCATCGCCGAGTGGCGTCAACGCTGCGCGGAATTTGGCATGGCCTAGTTTCAATGGCGCGAGTTCATTGGCGACGGAAACTTCAAGAGACTTCGCCGCAGCTTCACGCGCTTTCGACAACTTTGCGCCCGCGGCGCGGTATGCCGTACGGGCGGAAGCGACGGCTGCAGCGGCTTTCTTGAGTCCCGCGTCGCCGCCACCTATAGCTTCGTGCTTGGTGCGGAACTCTTCCAGCACGCGCGGTAGCGCATCAGGGTGCACGCCGTATTTGCGGGCGGTGGCGCGAAGCGCGAATAAGCGCTCTTCCTTGCGCTCCAGCGTCAGTGGATCGGCATCGAGCCGCGACAGGAACGCGTCGAGTTCGCGGCGCGCTTCTTCGGTCTGTGCGAAGGCCTGTTCTAGCGCCGCTTCGGCTGCGGCAAGCGCAGGCCGCGCGCTTTCGTTCATGCGCGACAGGCGTTTTAGCGCTACCGCGAGTGCGTTCTCCGCACCACGTTCGCCGCTCAGGGAGTCCGACGCGGCAGACACATCTTCCGCAATCTTGGTCGCGTTCTGTAGCAGCACGCGCTCATTGGCCAACGCTTCTTCCTCACCCCCTTCCGGAGCGAGCGCGGAAAGTTCGTCGTATGCAGCCTTCACATATTCGGAATCGGCTGCGGCTTCAGCCGCCATGCGGCGCAGCTCGGCTTCGGCTTTGCGGGCGGCATCGAGTTCGGCGAAACGGTCGGCGACTTCGTGTGCCAGCGCCTCGTTGCCGCCGAAGGCATCGAGGAGCACGCGATGGGTCGAGACATCGAACAAACCCCGATCATCGGTCTGGCCGTGCACTTCGAGGAGCGATCCGCCGAGGTCTTTCAGTAGTGCGACACCGACCGGCTCGTCATTCACAAAGGCACGTGTGCGGCCATCGCTCGCCAATGTACGGCGCAGAACGATCTCATTCTCGGCTGGCAGTTCCTGTTCGCGCAGCAGCGCGAAGGCCGCGTTCTTCGCTGGTGGTTCGAACACTGCGGTTGCCGATCCCTGCGCTGCGCCCGGCCGCACAGCGGCACGTCCGCCACCGCGGCCACCGGCGGCGAGGCCCAAAGCATCGAGCAGAATGGATTTGCCGGCACCGGTCTCGCCGGTCAGCACGTTCAGGCCCGGCGCGAACTCCAGCGCCGCACTCTCGATCAGGACAATGTCGCGGACCGTCAGGGCGGCCAGCATCGGCGACTCACGGAATGATCTTCGAGAAAGCTTTGCTGATCCACGAGGATTTGTCTTCCTTCGGGCTCATATTATGGCCCTTCAGAAGATTGTAGGCGTCCTTGTACCAATGGCTGCCCGGATAGTTGGCGCCGAGAACCGCCGCGGCGGTCTGCGCCTCGTTGTAGATGCCGAGCGCATAATAGGCTTCGGTCAGGCGCTCCAGCGCTTCGGCGATCTGCGTGGTGCGCTGGTACTGTTCGACCACGACCCGGAAACGGTTGATGCCGCCGATATAGTCGCCGCGCACGAGATAATAGCGGCCAACCGCCATCTCCTTGCCGGCGATGTGATCGATGGTCAGGTCGATCTTGAGCGTCGCGTCACGCGCATATTCCGTGTCCGGGAAGCGCTGCACGACGTCCTGAAGGGCGACGAGCGCGGCCTGCGTGTTGGACTGGTCGCGCCCAATATCGACGATCTGCTCATAAAGCGAGATAGCCTTCAAATAGAAGGCGTACGCCACTTCCTTGCTGCCGGGATGCAGCGCGATGTAATTGTCCGCGGCGCTGATCGCGTCCGGATATTTGTTGGCCTCATAGTAGCAATAGGCCGACATGAGCATCGCGCGGCGCGCCCACACCGAATAGGGATGCTGGCGCTCAACCTCGTCGAACTGCTTGGCCGCGCCGACCCAATCGTCGTCGTCGATCCGCTTCCAGGCATCACCGTAGATCCGGTCGATGGGGCGCTCGACATATTCCGGTTCCTTGTCACTCTTGTCGCCGCCGCCGAATAGCCCGTTCAGCGTATCGCAGCCCGCAAGCGCCAGGGTCGATCCCAGTACGAGGGTCAGAAGGACCGGACGGATATAACGTGTGACAGACATGCGCATGTTCCGGTTCGAGCCCTTTGACGAGGATTCAGGACGTGGGGACGGGACCTTATGCCATTGCCGGTCAACCGCGGTCCAGTGCGCCCGGCGGCTAGCGTAAAAGACCCTGGGGTCGAAATTCCAGAGCTATTACGGCAGGTTAACGGTGGTGTAATTCGATGGGTCGGCGAACAGGCGGCGTAGAAGCTGGTTGTTCAGTGCGTGGCCCGAACGCTTGCCCTCGAACCGGGCGATCAGCGGATGGCCGGCCAGCGCCATGTCGCCGACAGCGTCCAGGATCTTGTGCCGCACGAACTCGTCCGGAAAGCGCATGAGTTTGGCGTTCAGGACCGTGTCGCCCTCGATGGCCAAGGTGTTGTCGAGCGAGGCCCCGTGGCCGCGATCCATCTTTTTGAGCATCTCAAGTTCATGGACAAAACCGAAGGTCCGTGCGGGCGCGATCTCGCGGCGAAACGCTTCGCCAGAAAACGCGAGCGCATAGGTCTGGCGGCCGATGGCCGGCGTCGGGAATTCGATCTCGAAATCGTATTCGAGGCGATCCGATGGAAGGAGCGCCGCGCTAGCATCCTTGTGTGAGACCTCGACGCGTTTGAGAACCTTGATCGCCTGACGCGGTGCGGCCTGATCTTTGAACCCCGCCCCTTCGAGCAGCGTGAGATACGACAGCGCGTCGCCATCGAGGATCGGCGGCTCCGGTCCATCGAGGGTCACCAACAGATCGTCGATCTCCGCCATCGCGACGGCGGCCATCAAATGCTCGACGACACCGACCTTTGCATCGCCGTTCGCGATCACGGTGCCGAGGTTGGTTTCCGTCACCACGTCGTAGCGCGCCGGGATATCGGCCATGAGATCGGCGCGGCGAAAAACGATGCCGGTACCAGCTCCCGCCGGCACCAGAGTCATGTGCACCTTCGTGCCCGCGTGCAGCGCGGTGCCTTCAGCAGTGACGGATTTGGCGAGGGTTCGGCGGGTCATGGAGGCACCATACGTATTTTCGCCAAGGCCCAAAAGCAAACAGGCCCCCTCCGGATGGAGAGAGCCTGTGTTGTTGCTTGTCGCGCTTAGTTCGACTGACGGCGCAGGAAGGCCGGGATTTCGAACTGTTCGTCACGCTTGTGATCCGGGAACAGATCGGTCGCGTTGTTGTCGAGCTGGCGAACCTGTTCCGCTGCCGGGGTCGCGGTGCGCGTCATCACCTGCGCATTGGCGCGCGGTGCGATGGTGGCGCGCGGGGCGGGCGCTGGCGCGGGCTCCTGACGCATGTCTTCCTTCGGCTTTTTGCGCAGGAACCAGCCGCGGCGTTCCGGCTCGGGCTGCGGCGCCGGTTGCTGCATGCGCTGCTGAACCGGCTGACGAACCATCGTCGGCAACGGCTCGTCTTCGATGATCTGCGGCGCGTCGGAGCCACCAAGGATGTAGTCCTCGATCGGCGACGGTTCCGGCTGCTGCACGGCGTTCATTTCCGCGGCGAGCGCTTCCTGCTGACGCATCACCGGATTGAC
>Ga0068853_100001704_pt1 | contig 16099 bp, 16 predicted proteins | sample KBSCornC32_FD_65655 | JGI IMG/M metagenome (GOLD analysis project Ga0068853, IMG submission 65655) | Corn rhizosphere microbial communities from Kellogg Biological Station, Michigan, USA - KBS Corn C3-2 | ecosystem: Host-associated > Plants > Roots > Rhizosphere > Soil ...
GATCTTCCACTCCTTGCCCACGAGCTCATACACAAGAGTCATTCTGCCCGAGGCAGTCTCGAGCTTGCCGGCGTTCTCCTGAGATTGCTTCCACTTGCAGGTGACGTATGCGGCCGACGTACCGAGCATCCGAATGGTGAGGCCGGTGATGTCGATCGTCACATTGGAGAGCTTTGCGTAAACCTGCTTTGTATTTGTGTCGACGTTGTCCCATCCTTTCGTGGCCGTGCCGTTGTTATTAAAAACGAGCAGATCGTTCGATTTTGCGTACGAGGCCATCACCTTATCGGCGTCCACCTGCTTGATGCCCTCGACAAAACGATCGAATGCATCGTGAACTCCCTTTCCGGGATCGATCTTCGCGGCCGCGGCGGAATGCTTTTGCGCGAACGACATGCTCGCCAAACAACTAATGGCAATGATGATGAATAATGATCTTTTCAACATAAAAACCTCTCGCCAACAAATTTAACAGATTCGTCTTTGCTCCTGCACAATTCGAGTACAGCGACAGACGGCAAGTCCAAATGGCGCAAAAGAAAAAAGGATGCGCAGGCCGCACCCTTCTTTCATTTTTTTGACTAGCGCATCAATTCACCGCAAGTGAAACAACGGCCGATTCGTCAAGCTCGACGATAAAGCTCTCCGCCGAATGGTTTGATCCTGCCGCCTTCGTCGACATCATCTCCGCGCGCGCGGCCCGCGCCTTTTTGCGGTACTGCTTGCGCATGTACATGGCCTTGTCGGCGGCGACGATCAGTTGATCGAATGTGAGGCCTCGCTGGTATGTCGCGCTGCCCGGGCTGACGCCCACCCGAGCTGATTCGCCGTCGGAGAATGGCAGCTCGAATTCGGATACTGCCTTTTCGATGCGCATGCAGAGATCCGCAACGTCCTCAGGCTTTGTCTCCGGAACGATGGCGACAAATTCATCGCCTCCATACCGAGCGAGGAAGTCATAATCGCGCAGCTGTCCCGCGATGACCTTGCTCACCTCTCTGAGGAGCTGGTCGCCCGCCTTGTGGCCAAAGTTGTCGTTGACCGATTTAAAGCCGTCGAGGTCGAGCATGATGAGCTGAAAACTCTCGTCGTTACGGTCCGCTCTCGCGACCTCTTTATCAAACTGCGCCTGGAGCGAGCGTGCATTCGGCAAACCCGTCATCGGATCGGTCATGGCATTCGTTTGCGCCTCGGCGTGATCCATTGATTTATCGATCGCGTCGGAAGCAATGCGGGCGATCGTCTCAAGCAGTCGAATGTGCTCCTCGCCGTATTCCGCCAGATCGCATGAATAGATCGTGACCGCCCCGACAGTTTCGACACCCGCGATGAGCGGCACGGACGCGATCGCGGTGTAACTTTTGGGTAGTTGGATCTGAGCGTAGAAAAAGTCGAGGTCCGGATCGACGTTGAGCACCTTTTCGCCGGTCTTGAGAGCAAAACCGGTCGCTCCCTGACCAACCTTCACCGCATGGCGCTCGATGAGCCCCGCATTCACGCCGTCCACGTGGGCGGCTAACGCGTTGCGTTTGGTGTTGTCGAGCAAGTAAACGGCGCACGTGTCAAAGGGCACGAATTCACGCACCTTGGAGCTAAACAGTTCCAGCGTCTCCTTGAGGTCGTTAGCGGAGCTGAATTCGCGTGCCAGCTCATAGAGCGAAAAGACCTCTTTATTCGCGAGCTTGATCTGCTCGGCAAAGTGGTTGCCGACCACCTCGGTATCATCGTACCCGAGGCCGGAAGATATGATCTCCTTTTCGAGCGACGCAAGATTTCGAATTAGTAAGGACACGATGGTCGGATCAAAGCGCGTTCCCGACTCGGATTGAATGATCTGCCGCGCCTTGTCGCGTGCGATCGCCGGACGATAAGGTCGCGCACCGCGTAGCGTGTCAAAGGCATCCGCGACAGAGAGTATTCGCGCCGTCAAAGGGATCTGATCGCCCTTTAGACCCTCCGGATACCCGAGGCCGTCCCAGCGCTCGTGATGGTAGCGGACCGTCGGCACCACCGGATAGTCGAAACCGACCTTCTCCAGGATCGATGCTCCGACTGCTGAGTGGATCTTTGTTTTCTCGAGCTCGGCCGGCGTGAGACCGCCGGGCTTGTTTAGAATGTGATCAGGCACGGCGAGCTTGCCAATGTCATGAAGCAGCGCTCCCGTTCGCAGAGCGTCGATATCCGGCTCGCCGAGTCCAAGCAGCCTCCCCATGCCGACCGCATAGATCTGCGCCCGACGAACATGGCCGATCCCGACCTGGTCGCGGGCGTCGATCGCGGTCGCGAGCGCCTCGACGGTTGCGAGATGCACGCGTGACGCCTCGGAAAACTCGCGAGTCTTCTCGGCGATACCGCGAAGGTGCATTCGATAGCTCAATGCTCCGCCGACGCCGATCGGCGCAAGAACAAAAAGGATCTCAACGCCGAAGTGGTAAAAAAGGAACCACACGGCAGCGAGACCGACGATCGCGATAGCGGGCAGAGCTTTAGCGAAGGAGAGTTTTTTGGGTATCAGGGATTTTTTTGTCATGGCAGCACCCGGAGTAAAGTGCATTATTTCGACGAGGCAAGGGGGACCTCGTCGAGAATACGTTTACAACTCGCGTGCCATGTTGAGTGAGCCACCAAGGCCAGTAAAAGCACGATTTCTATTGTGCAAATGAGAGAAAGGCCGTCACAATGACGGCCTTAAATCAGGAAAGTCGGTCATGCTGACCGGTCAGAGTTCGTAGGCGTCAAACCCTTCGTCGTCCGGTATCCGCTCTTCGTCCGCATCCTCGACGAGGTCCAGCTCGATCGGGTCAAGGCCGACGACCTCGAGGCTTGCGCCGCACTCTTCGCAGGTCACATGATCACCCTGCTCGCACTCGGCATCGACAAAAACTTCTTCACTGCATTCGGGACAAACTGACGTCGGCATCGATCTCCTCCGGTTTTGTTAACACTACGCCGCGGCGTGACAATGGCTTTGTATTCAATCTAACTTTATCGCGAATCTTTGGCAAGAAACGCGCGCGTGCGAGCAAGATGAGACCTCCATTTGAATTTAGATCGGACACGCGATACGACGTCGCCGGCTTTGGCACCAACGCCGTGGACTATCTGTTCGATGTTCATGAGTATCCCGCGTTCAACTCCAAAGTCGAGCTAATGGATTGGCGGATACTTCCGGGCGGCGAAGTCGCGTCGACGCTGGTTGCGTTGCAGCGGCTGGGGCTCAAGACTGCATATGCAGGGCACTTTGGCAGCGATCAAGCTGGCAAGCTCGGGCTTCAGTCACTGATCGATGAGCACGTGAATGTCGATCACGCGAGCATAGTTGAGGATGCGAGCACGCAGGTCGCATTCATCATCGTCGACGAGAAAAGTGGCGAGCGGACGATCCTCTGGAAACGCGATGACACCCTTCGCTACTCGCCCGAGGATGCTCCTCTCGAACTCGCGCGTTCGGCAAAGATACTCCACATGACGCCGCACGATACATCGGCGGCGATCGCGATGGCCCAAGCCGCTCGTCAAGCGGGAACGATCGTCTCGCTCGACATCGACAACATGTTTGACGGCATCGAGACTCTGCTTGCGTTGACCGACATCATGATCGCATCGAGCGATCTTTTAGAAAGGCTCACCGGCATTCGCGACAAGATCTCCGCGATGACCGAGGTGGCGTCGCGATTCGGCTGTTCGATCGTCGGCATCACGCTTGGCGACAAAGGCTCGCAGTTACTATGTGAAGGCGTGTTTATCGATACTCCGGCTTGCGAGGTGCCCGGCGGCTGCGTGGATACGACGGGAGCGGGAGACGCTTTTAGGGCCGGTTTGTTGTACGGACTTTTGAGCGGCTTTGATGTTGAGGAGGCTGCTCGTTGCGCGAATGCCGTCGCCGCACTGAAATGCCGCGAGATCGGCGCCCGCACGGCCCTTCCCGATCTTGACGAGCTGCAAACTATATTAAAAAGAGAGCGATCTACCGAAGCGGTTTGAGATCACTCTTATCCGCTCTCTCTTTTTAGCTCTAAAGTTTGTCGCTAAAAAATCCAATCACCAGCGCCCACGCATCGCGGGCCGCGGTCTCGTTATAGACCTCGGGCCGCGTGTCGTTAAAGAATGCATGGTCCGCCTCGTACCTCACCGATTGCAGCGGCAGCTCATATCGCTCGACCGTATCCTCGAGCTTGGCGACCTTTTCAGCGTTGATCCATTTGTCCTTTGTCGCCGATATAAAGATCGTCGGCACTGTCAGCTCTTTGAGCACACCCTCCTCCGGAATATCGCCGTAAAAAGCCGCGGCCGCGCTGATGCCCTCGAGCAGGCACGCGGAGCGCAGCGCGTACGTCCCGCCCATGCAGTAGCCGGTAATTCCAAAATGTGAAACTCCGTACTTATCGCGTGCGGCATCGATCGCGTTCTTGATGATATCGATGCCGTCGTCGGTCTCAAGCTCCTGCATCATTTGCGAAGCCTCGGCCGAACTGTTTGCGATCTTGCCGCGATAAAGATCCGGCGCGATCGCGATGAAACCCTCGTTCGCATATCGTCCGCAAATATCCTTAATGTGGTCCTTTAGACCCCAATATTCCTGGATCACGAGCACCGCCCGCGTCGCATTATTGTCGGGAATTGCAACGTACGCGGTCGTCGCACCGTTTTGCGCGTCAAAATTTAATATCTCTGTTTTCATGTCCTGGATCGCGCGGCAGACCTGGTAAATCATGGGCCGCACAATCGTTGATAGCGAGTATGTCCAATGATACTACACACGTTAGCGCCGGCCGCCTGTCGCAGAATAAGGTGACAAAATGCATTACCCACGAATGTAAGCGAGCAAACAGAGCCAGCCGACGTCTACGGTAGTCTGCCTGATTAAGGTGCAGCAGGTGCCAACGTACAATTTGGTACTGGAGAAGCGCGAGGGTTATCTCTATGCGTGCGTCACGGCCGAGGTAATAACCCTCCAAATGGTCGTTGAATACCTCAATCGCATCTCTCAGGCGGCACGCGAATCACATTCGGGCCGCCTCCTTTTTGTCCGCCGCACGCCGCTGATGGACTCCATCAGCGATTACGAACTTGCGGCGAACCTCCTGCGAAACATGCTCCCGGTCGGCACAAAGATCGCGATAGTCGACGAAAATGACAACGATCCCGGCGAGGCCAAACAAAAACTACAGGTCCTCTCAAGCCGCGGTCTCAACGCCCACGCCTTTGGCAATATATCCGACGCCGAGCACTGGCTTCTCGACAACGAATAGCAGAGCCCTTGTTGTTTTTTGTCGACTCTCCAGATTTTATGCTTAGCGGGCTTCATCGACGAAAATGTCTTGGACCGTGATCCCCAATTTTTTTATTTTCATATTCAGCGTGGTCGCTTTAATGCCCAGGAGCTTTGCGGCTTTGGTTTGGTGTCCCCAGGTCTGCTTCAAAGCGGACCGGATCAGTTCGGATTCAAGTCTGCGAAGCACTTCACGAAGATCGATATTTTGATTCACATTTAACCTCTCTGGCATATCCTTACAACGTGCCGGCGACACGAAACCCCATAATTACTGCACGAAAATCCGCGGGATTGCGTTCGCGGGTGGCGGGTCGCAGCAGCCATGCGGGAAACATCCATGAGCCGCCGCGATCGACCCTGAGGCATTTGCCTTGTTTGTCATTCGCCTTTGGATCGGACGAAGGAGTCTCATTCGCGCGTCCGTTGGCAGGGACGCCGGCGTAGCTGTTGTCGTAACAGTCCTCGGTCCACTGCCAAACGTCGCCGGCCATGTCATATAGTCCGAAATGGTTCGGAGGCATAGCCCCGACCGGGTGCGTCTGACCGCCGCCACAGAAGAGTCCCTGACAATCTGTGACGCCCGAATTGTCTCGAAACCAGGCATGGCTCGGGGCATCCTTTTCATGATCGCCCCACCAGAATTTGCTCGTGGTGCAGGCGCGGGCCGCGTATTCCCACTCGGATTCGCTAGGCAGGCGGTATGCTCCCGGATGTCCGGACTTCTGGTTTAGCCACGCCACGTAAGCTCGGGCATCGTTCCAGCTAACGCACACCACCGGATCGCGATCCGTCTGCGCGAAGCCGGGATGTTCCCAAGTCACGTTGGGATCCTTTTCCCATTTAGAGATCGCCCCGCCGTGGCCGCAGCCATCACCGGCCGGGTATCCTGTCTCGCGGACAAATGCCGCGTACTCGCCACGCGTGACGTCAAACCTGCCGATGGCGAAGGACGGCAGCGTCACATCGTGCTGCGGGGCTTCATCGGAAACCGCCTCCTTACTTCCGCCGTGACTTGCGGCCCAGGCCTTCTCCTCGGCGGTGGACCCCATCGTAAAAGATCCGCCGGCAATGACGACCATCTCCGGACACTCCGGGCAATCGCGGAAAGCGGTAACGGGCGGATAGGCTCGTCCAGGCGGAGCCGCGGCGGGACTGCGCGTCCCCTTCGTAAGATCGTTAACGTTCACGACCAACCCCGAACATTCCGGGCAATCGCCGAAAGCGCTCATGGACGGATAGGCAGATCCGTGAGGCCCCGCGGCGGATACGGTCTTTCCCGTTGCCTGATCGTACACATCACGAACGGCATCGATAACGGTATCGGGCTGGTCAAACTGGATGTACTCCGAACTACTGGCAGCAAAGATCTGCTTAGCGTTCGAGGAGAGCTCGAGCCAGCGGGCCTGGGCCAAGGTGGTTTGCCACTCATATTCACGATGCTCCGGCGTGTCCGGCGGCTTTCTATCGAGATGACCGACGCCGTGATTTCCGGAGGTGAGCACACGGATCGGGCGTGAGCCGAATGATCGTCGATGTTGCTGCAGCCAGGTTTCATCGGCCGGCACTTGCTCCATTTCCGAGGCGTAGGCGTCGTACATCGTCACGTTTGTCTGGGCGATCTCCAGTAGTTTGGCGTTCAATTCCGACGACCACTCGGCCTCGGGCAAACCGCGAAAAAAGAACCGCTGAGCGCACGTCTGTGGCGGCCGGCCAGAACGTGATGGCAGCGCGGGGAATGGTTTGTGTTGCACGATCAGGTCTCGACAATCGCGCAGGTCGGGCGGGATCAAGGCGTGGCCGCGGTGAGCTTCTTCTTGCATCGCCGTCGGTTCGAGGTCGTCGGGATCGGCATCAACCATGACCAGCCCCGCGACCTCATTCATATAAAGGTCCGCGAACGTGCGCAAGTTATCGCCGCCAAAGGCGCTTGCCACAAGAATGTACGGTCCCTTTACGCCTGCATTGTGAAGAGCCGTGCGCAGCTCCTTAGCAATACGTACGCTCGTGCGCGGCATTGGGCCTGGCTCGCTGAATCCCGTGCCTGCACGATCAAAGCTGCACGCTCGCGTGAATTTTGAGATCTGAGGCTGTACCTTTGACCACGCGGGCGACCAATCTCCCCATCCGGAGTCAAAGACCACCGTGGGCGAGCCGCTGCCCGTGCAGTTCAAATTGAGCCGAAATCCACCGGCGTCAACGAGCTGACCCGGATGAGTGTAGAGAACGTCCGTCTTCAGACCATCCGTCGCAACTTGCTTAGCGCGAATCGCGACTGCGAACGTGAGCACCATAAACAATCCAGGGATCAATAGGTTCCTCATTCTTCCGACTCCTCCGTGCGGCGATAATACCGGCCTTACTCTCCTAACTCTTTGGCGCCGTACTCGATATATGCCGCATGGCGGCGGGCGGAATCAATACAATTGACCGCGCTCGGCGCAAAAATGCGGTGAGCCGTGCATTTATCGCGTTCGACTGCTTACACACGTGAAATCGAACGCGTAGTTTGTGATAAATTCCGGCTAATGCGTTCGAACATGGAAGACAAGCGGAATTTTTGGCTGCTTCAGATCGGCGGATGGGCTGCGTATGGGATCATCGTCGCGATCTACACCATTCCGTTTGCGAGCGACGAGGGAATGGTCGCGTATCGAGGAGCGTTGACGGTGAGCTGTTTTCTCGGAACGTTCGTCCTGCGATTGGCCTGTCGACGAGAGTGGAACCGCGGCTTTCGTTTTCCACGCTCCATGATAAATGTCTTGTTATGGTGCGTGGCTCTCACATGGGTATGCTCTGCTCTCGCTATCAAAGCTGAGTACATGTGGGGGGCCGACCTTCATCCCTTCAATCTGCTGCTCAGTTTGACTACCGTAACTAACGTCGGATTCATCTTTATTGCATGGGCGGCCCTGTATTTTGGGATCAAGTACTATCAAACCGTTGAGGACGAGCGGCGTCGCGTGCTTGCGGCGGAGCGACACGCCCGCGAAGCCGAGTTGCGCGCACTGCGGTACCAGATCCATCCACATTTTTTGTTTAATACGCTCAACGCCATCTCGACATTGGTCACCGAGTCCGAAAATGAGATCGCCGTCGCGATGATCAGCCGACTGGCTGATTTTTTTCGCGCCACTTTGGAGGGTCCATCTGCCGACGAGGTGCGTTTAGAGGACGAGCTTGCGTTAACAGAGCAGTATCTTGAGATCGAGAAATTAAGACTCGGCGACAGGCTTCGGGTCGAGGTACATGTCGATCCGGAATTGCTTTCCCATCACGTGCCGCATCTTGTCCTCCAGCCGTTGGTCGAGAACGCCATTCGCCACGGTATCGCTCCACGTGCGGGCCGCGGGACGATCACTGTAGCTGCCGAGCGGGATGTCGAGCACCTGACGATCACCGTGACCGACGATGGCCTGGGAGAACGATCTCGTGCCAACACGGCAAATGGATACAGGGCTGGCGTCGGACTTAACAACATTAACCAGCGACTGGCGGACTTGTATGGCGATCCTTCCGGTCTTCGATTGAGCTGGCCCGCCGCGGGCGGATGCGAGGCGACCTTGAAGATACCTTTGAATCGGTCCCGGCCAACTGGCGAGGATGATCGTGACATATAAGGTGCTGATCATAGACGACGAACCGCTCGCCCGACGCGGCATTCGCGCGCGTCTGAAACGCTTTACCGACTTTGTCGTTGTCGGCGATTGCGAAGACGGCACCAGCGGAGTCGAGGCGATAAAACATCACCAGCCCGATCTTGTATTTCTCGACATTGAAATGCCCGCGATGAGCGGATTCGAAATGCTCTCGAAACTGCCGAAGAAAACGCTGCCCCTCATTATTTTTCTGACCGCTTATGGTGAATATGCCTTGTCTGCTTTTGAGGTACGTGCATTCGACTATTTGTTAAAGCCGATCGACAACGCGCGCTTTGCCGAGACGATCACTTACGCGCGTGAAAGGCTAAAACTTAAAGCGGCTGGTTCCGTTGACGAGCGAGTCAGCTCTCTGCTCTCCGAGCTAGGTGAGCGAGATAAACGCTATGTCGAGCGATTCATGGTGCGGGTCGGCAGCCGCATCACCTTTGTGAGCGCCGACGAGATCGATTGGATCGGGGCGGTCGGCGATTATGCCGCGCTCCACGTCGGAGCCCAAAGCTCGCTGATACGCGAGACTCTCAACACACTCGAGACAAGCCTCGATCCCGAAAAGTTCGTTCGCATCCATCGCTCCGCCATCATCCGGGTCTCAAAGATCGCTGAATTGCGGACGCTCCCAAACCGCGAGCTGCACGTCAAACTCATCACCGGAACAACTCTCAAAGTCAGCAGAACATACCGCGCCCGATTCGATGAATGGATGACTGGAAGATAGTTTTGTTGAGCGACTGTCGAGCCTACCTGCGTGATCCGGACCTGATATGTTATCGCCGCATCTACCGTATCCGTGACTGGAGCTGTAACCGCCAACTGAGGTTCAGTCCTCAACCTCCTAGATTGCGTGCTCTACCTCCCAGGTTGAGTGCTCTACCTCCGAGGTAGCGTGCTCTACCTGCGAGGTAGTGTGCTCTACCGCCAGGTAGCGTGCTCTACCTGCGAGGTAGTGTGCTCTACCTGCGAGGTAGCGTGCTCTACCTGCGAGGTAGCATGCTCTACCTGCGAGGTAGCATGCTCTACCTGCGAGGTAGCGTGCTCTACCTCCGAGGTAGCGTGCTCTACCTCCCAGGTTGTGTGCTCTACCTCCCAGGTAGCGTGCTCTACCTCCCAGGTTGTGTGCTCTACCTCCCAGGTTGAGTACACAACCTTAGCCGTTTAATGCTCCGGATCTGACGCAGAATTCAAGAAAAAGTCCGTATTTACTGCCTCAAACGAGAAAAGCCGCCCGGCTGCAACCGAACGGCCTTTCATTCGGCACCGACGAGACCCCACAATCCCACCAGTGCCATTTGTCCGCTTCCCAAACCGGGGAGGTCCTTGAGGCGGACACAAAACAATATCCCGAGAACATTTGCGAGTCAATCAAGAATCGCAAGAGTACGTTGCCAGACGCAAAAACATCGGGGCTGGCGTAAGCTGTGGGCATATGAGAAAGATCACTTTGAACAACGGTGTCGAGATGCCGATCTTGGGGTTTGGAGTTTTTCAGATCGCCGATCCAGCGGAGTGTGAAAGGAGCGTGCGGGATGCTATCGATGTCGGTTACCGGCTGCTCGACACGGCTGCCTCGTATGAGAATGAGGAGTCCGTTGGCAATGCGATAAAGCAGAGCGGCATCGCGAGAGAGGAGCTTTTTGTCACGACAAAGCTCTGGATCGCTGACACAGGATACGAGAAAACCAAAGCCGCGTTCGACCGCTCGATGAAGCGGCTGCAGCTCGATGTTTTGGACCTGTTTCTCATTCATCAGCCGTATGGCGATGTCTACGGTTCGTGGCGGGCGATGGAGGAGATGTATAGCGAGGGCCGTATTCGCGCGATCGGCGTGAGCAACTTTCACCCGGACAGGGTGATGGACTTTATCGTTCATCAGGAGATCAAGCCCGCCGTCAACCAGATCGAGACGCATCCTTTTCAGCAGCAGGTCGCGACGCAGCAGTTCCTCAAGGAGAACGGCATTCAGATCGAATCGTGGGGACCGTTTGCCGAGGGAAAGAACAACATCTTTCACAACGAGGTCTTGTCATCTATCGCCGAGAAGCACGGCAGGTCAGTGGCTCAGGTGATCCTCCGCTGGCTGACGCAACGCGACATCATCGTCATTCCAAAGTCCGTCAAAAAAGAGCGAATGGCCGAGAACTTTAATATCTTTGACTTTGAACTCGATGGCGATGACATGGAGAGGATCGCCACGCTGGATACCGGCGAAAGCCTATTCTTCGATCACCGCGACCCAAAGATGGTGAAGTTCCTTAGCGACGCAAAGAGAAATACGTAAACAGAAAAGCCGCCCGGCTGCAACCGGAAGGCCTTTCATTTCGGCACCGACGAGACCCGCAATACCGCCTGCGCATTTTTTCACATTTCAGCCTGTCGCGCCCTTACTTCTGCTGCCCGCTTTAGGCGCCTGAGTGAATCCGCGACACTGTTGTGTACGCGGCCGGGCATGAGCCTTAGCAATCGTGCCCGCCACCCGGGCGGGAACGAGAACTCTCAACCATAGCTGAGCATGCAGCTCCAGGCGTCGATCTGCGTGACCGAGATCCGCTCGTCGCCTACCATACCGAACGGCATTGTCATGTGGAATCGGATCACATGTCGCACCGCGTCCACCTCCAAGATCTCACCGTCGAGCCGCAACCAAGGGCACAGGAGCCAGGCATAGATACGCTGACCGACCGACGCCGGCCCTTCTGGCTCGACCCGCGCGACAGTCATCTCCCAGAACCCGCCGTATCCAGCCGGATCCATCAGCAACTCCCAGACGGTCTCGACAGGTGCCTCCACCCGGTCCGTCGGACATACGTTCACGCCCATGCCTGTTTCCTCGTGTAACCTGTCGCTCATCTTCGAGGCCCAACTATCGCAGTGCCTGACTCTCTTTATGCTCAAAGATTGAGCGTTACTTGATCGTCAGGTTCATCAGAGCATACCCCTCGTAGACGACGAGGTCCATGGTTGGGCTTCAAGAGCATCCCATCTTAACGAGATCGCCGACCGGCCTTCTGCTCGAATACTTAATTCGAAGGTGCTCCAAGGCTTGGTAAAGTCTGAGCCTGTTAACACCATCAGCTTTTGACCCCATCAGCTTTTTCTAATAATAGGTGATCGTGCGGACCTCGGTGTATTGGAGATCCTTTTGAGCACCACCGTATAGCCCAAGTTTGCCGGTGACGGTTGCTCGCAGCCAGTTTCCAGCCGGGTCAAAGGCCTCATACTTATAACGGTAGATGGTATCCCCAAACCCGCCAGCCGGTTGCGGAAAACTCATCTCGATCAGATAACCCTTCGAGTCGAATTTCTCGATCTTGCGGTCGTAGACGTCGCCAGATCCGTTGTAGGAATCGGTCTCGACGGTGTCGCCTGAATACGTATAAACCGTACGGCCGGCTAAGGTCCCGTTCGCCAAGTACCCCGCTCGCTCGGCAAGACGATTCGGCGCGTCATATTTGTATGTGAAGCTGGAATCGTATCGCTTGTCTGCCGGAGGTTGCTGGCTTTTGACCGCCCCAGGCGGAAGGGCCATCGGTGGAGGATCGTAAACGTACCTGATCCCAGCACTTGTTTTTGAAACGCGCTTTCCGTCGATATAACCGAACACCTGGACCTGCGACGGATTCCCCTTGTAATCGTAGAAGATAGTTTTCGTGAGATAACCGCTCTCGTCGTAGTAAGATTCCCAACGCTTTCGCGTGGACCCGTCCGACGCGATCACGGCGTCCGTCATGACGCGAACTTTGCCTCTCAGACGATCGTCTTGAGCATCGGTTGTTGGCCTCGGCACGCGAGGTTCTTGGGGGAGTAATGGAGGGGTCGCCTTCTCTATCCGTTGCTGCGCCTCTGCCGGACTGAGCATCTGCGACATTCCTATAGTCGGCGCGAGGATGAGCCCGATCAGGAGCAGCGTTGACCTCATAACTGCCGATGATATGTGCACGATGCGATTGTAAACCAACACTTCTGTAATTCTGCTTGCCTTTGCGTTTGGCGGAGTATCTGTGATGAAGAGTTTGATCGGTTAGGACGTTTACATCGACTCTTTGCGTTGTTGCAAACGCTCTCTGCGATCCGACAAGTAGGGTCCGAGTCCTTTCTGCGAGTCCCCAAGTGCAAGATGCCTCATTTTGTTTGCCTGCAAAGCTTCCGTGTTTGTCTGCAAAGCCATTTTGCAGGCTTGCAAAGCCGCTATGTACGTCTGCAAAGTCATTTTGCAAGCCTGCAAAGTGTGTTTGTACGTCTGCAAAGGAATCTTCGCAGGCATGCTGTGTCTCTTAGCAAGCTTGCAAAGCCATTTTGTAAGCTTGCGAAGACCTCTTTGTAAGCCTGCAAAGCGAACCAACAAGCTTGCAAACTCATTTTGTAAGCCTGCAAAGTCAGCCAGTAAGCAAGCGGTGCGACTTTGTAAGCCTGCAAAACCACACAGCAAGCCTGCAAAACCACTTCGCACGCACGCAAAACCCATTCGCAGGCACGCAAAATTGCTCAATTTCTATGGGAAAAGACAACCCAAACCCACCCAAACTCCCGTATTTGCTGCCTCAAACAACAAAAGCCGTCCCGCTTTTAACCGAACGGCCTTTCATATCGGCACCGGCGAGACCCCACAGTCCCAGCAGCACCATTTGTCCGCTTCCCAAATTATCCGCTTCCCAAACCGCGTGAGGTTGTGCAGTGGATATACAGGAGGGGATTATGAATTCGACTCAAGCAGACGGCGGTATTCCTCACTAACGACCTTATAGCACTCGCAGACGCTTCGTTCGATACCGAGGCGATCGAGAACAGTGATCGCTCCGCGGTCATTGCGAATGAGACCCTGGCTGGCGAGCTTTTGGGCAGCGACGGTGACGCCCTCGCGGCGGACACCGAGCATGTTTGAGATGAGGTCGTGAGTCATTACGAGTTCGTCCGAATCGAGGCGGTCGTGGCTCAGCAGCAGCCAGCGGCACAGTTGCTGCTCGATCGGGTGCAGGCGGTTACACACGGCTGTCTGTGATATCTGCGTGATCAGCGCCTGCGTATAGCGGAGCAGGAGATTGTGAAAGACACCGCCGAGTGTGAATTCGGCCTTGAGTTCCCGGGCGGGCATCTTGACGGCATGACCTGCGCTCTGGACGACGGCCCGATTTGGCGTTGTATCGCCGCCCATAAACAGCGCGATGCCAAGTACGCCGTCGTTCCCGACAACACCGATCTCTGCGGTCGCACCATTCTCCATGATATAGAGCAGCGAGATGATACTTGTTGTTGGAAAGTAAACGTAATCGAGCTTATCGCCAGACTCGTAGAGGACCTCGCCAAGCGTAAGCGAGACGACCTCGAGATGGGCGGAGACGCGGTCAAACTCGGTTTGCGGGAGTGCGCCTAGGAGTTTGTTCTTGAGCGCAGCGTCGGACGTGTGGGCAGTTGCCATTCCCTCGGGGGCTTCGTTAACAGCTCAAGGGCCAACTGAAAACGGAATTGCCAATATAGCATGCAGGTCCCTGTGTCACCTAGACGACCTAAGCTTCGGCGCTGCACACGGTGCGCTACCGCACTGACCGCCGTTCCAATGCCGCGTACGCTCACTGCATGCCCTTTACAATTCTGAAAATCCCAAAAGAAGGACTGACCGAAGTTATCGGCGAGTTCGGAACCGAGTCGGAAGCGGACGCCTTTGTGCTCGGCGTTCGCACCCAGGACCCGGAGAGCGACTATGTAGTTGAAGCCCCACCCGTGCCCAAGACTGCCCAAAATAAGCTTGAATCCTAAGCCCTTTATTCTTGCAGGCCCAGGATTGCCGCACACGGTGCGCTACCGCACTGAACGTCATTGCGAATTCCCGCCTAATAAGGACAAGCCTGAGTGATCGGAACCTGCATGGATGCACTTTCCAAAGAGCCGCATCCGTATAGCGCGCCAGCGTTACACAAGACCGGTCGCGAGGACCAACTGGACATCAAGTCACTGTAAATTTGCGGCAAGTCCGCGTTTAGGTGACGGCTTTGCGGAAAAGGCTGTCACCGTCTTTTCCTCCGCTACGCCTTATCGAGCTCGACACATATGAAGAATGAACATCAGACTCCCGGCGAAGGATGGCATAACGCAAAATTCGATGCTTTATCGGAGCAAGATCAGCGCGTTCTTGACCACTACAACGGACGGCAGCCGATCGCACACGACACCAACGCGGAATTTGATTCGCAGACAAGCTTTGGCCAAAGGCTCGCGGACAAGGTGGCGCTCTTTGGCGGCTCGTGGACGTTTATATGCATCTTTGGCGCGGTCCTGCTCGTGTGGGTGTTGATCAATGCGCTTCTGCTCGCACGCTCAGGCAGCACATTCGATCCATATCCATACATATTGCTGAATCTTTTCCTTTCGATGCTGGCATCGATACAGGCGCCGATCATCCTGATGTCGCAAAATCGCCAGTCGGTCAAGGACCGGCTCGACGCCGCGCACGACTATCAGGTCAACCTTAAGGCGGAACTCGAGATCCTCAGCCTGCACGAAAAGATCGACGAGCTTCGCGAAAGTAAATGGTCCGAGCTCATCGAGATCCAGCAGGAACAGATCAAGCTGCTGACAAGACTGCTCGACGGTACGGTAAAAGCGAAGCTGGCGGACGGTGCGCTAGCGCACGGTGCGGGGAGCTGAACGCCTGTACCCTCAGCTATCAGGAGCTTTTTCAAACTACCCGCCTCTCACGTTTGCGAAATACCCGAACTGCAGAGGAATTAATGAACACAATTAATACGCTACCCGTGCCCCGTATAGCAAAAGCGCTTTACGGAGAACGAACACATTACCTCCCCGACAAGCTCCGGATCGTATGGCCGCCCCGCCAGCCGAAGCCGGTCATCAACAGGACGAACCTTTTTCTCCGGTCGCTGCCGGCAGGTTGCCTGGCGAAGCTTGAGGGATATCTCCGCACCGTGAATCTGGATCGTGAGCAGTACCTGTGGGGGCAGGATGAGAAACCTGAGTACGTCTATTTTCCGGAAACCGCCGTCATCTCGGATTTTAGAACTCTTGAGGACGGACGGATGGTCGAGGTCGCGCTCACGGGTCGAGAGAGAGCGGCCGGAATGGCGTCTGTCTTTGGTTCCGGACGTTCGCCGAACTCGGCGCAGGTCGCGCACGCGGGGAGCTCTGCCCGGATCGAACGCGAAGTTCTAGTCAAGAT
>Ga0068853_100001706_pt1 | contig 16098 bp, 15 predicted proteins | sample KBSCornC32_FD_65655 | JGI IMG/M metagenome (GOLD analysis project Ga0068853, IMG submission 65655) | Corn rhizosphere microbial communities from Kellogg Biological Station, Michigan, USA - KBS Corn C3-2 | ecosystem: Host-associated > Plants > Roots > Rhizosphere > Soil ...
GTCCGTCCCTAATTTGCAATGACAGGCAATGAAACCGGAACCAGCGAATCTGACCTTTTAATTCGTGATCTTCCTGATCCCGATGCCGCTGCGCGTTTTTTGCACGGCTTTACGGAAATTCATCCCGGGCAGGCAAAAAAATTACAGAAAAATCCGGGTCTGTTGTCTGACGTGCTGACACTTGCTGCGTTCAGCCCGCTGCTCGCGCTTACGCTTGAACAAAATCCCGAATACCTGTCGTGGCTTTCGCTTAAACGGTCGGAAAGCGGCGTCACGCCCAAGGAAGAACTGCTCGAATCGCTCGCCCGATTTTCGCTTACGCATTCGCAGGTCGACTTACAAATTGTCCTTGCCAGGTTTCGACGGCGCGAGCTTTTGCGCATTTTTCTGCGCGACATCAGACGGCTGGCGACCATTTCGGAAATTACCGAAGAGATATCGAATCTCGCGGATGCGATACTCGAATTTGCGCTTCGCGCCGCACGGCAAGAGCTCGACAATCGCTACGGATTGCCGCTTACGACCGATGAAAAAGGCCGATCGGTTCCGGCTGACGTCTGCATCGTCGCGTTTGGCAAGCTCGGTTCAAAGGAGCTTAATTATTCGTCCGATATCGACCTCGTTTTTATCTATTCTGCGGAAGGCACAACGTCCGGCCAGGGCACACGGGGCTCAATAACCAATCGCGAATATTTTATTAAGCTTGCCGAGTCCGTCATCCGTCTTGTCGGCCAGCAAATAGGCGAAGGCGCCGCATACCGCGTCGATCTTCGTTTGCGTCCGCACGGACGAATCGGCGCTCTTGCACTGTCGGTTGACGACACGATCAGGTATTACCAGAACGTGGCACGCGATTGGGAGCGGCAAGTTCTGATACGCTCACGCGCAGCGGCCGGAAATACCGAGCTTTTCAAACACTTTTACGCGGCCGTCGAGCCGACAATATTCTCTCCTGATGAAACTGTGGAACGGGCGTTAAAGAGCGTCCACCAATCAAAACAGCGGATCGACATTGAGAACCGAGATCGACAAGGTTACGACGTAAAACTCGGCAAAGGAGGTATTCGCGAGATCGAATTTATCGCACAGGCGCTTCAACTCGCGTACGGGGGCCGCGACCGATGGCTTCGCTCACCGCACACGCTTATCAGCCTTTCGCGCCTTGCTGATCGCGGCCTTATTTTCGAACACGAGTTGACTCAGCTTTTCGACGCATACGAGTTTCTGCGGCATCTCGAACATCTGCTGCAAATGGAAAACGGCCTGCAAACACACACGGTGCCGGACGGGGTCGACAAACGTCGGCTGATAGGTAAGCGAATGAATTTTAAGGGCGGCAAAGAACTTGAAAAAAGCCTGAAATCACATACGCAGAATGTCAGCAGGATTTATGAGAGAGTTTTTGGCGGAAATGAGAATACCAGCAATCAGCCATCAGCTAACAGCTATCAGCGTTCTGTTATTGAACAGGTAAAAGGTGCAAACAACGATGAGGAAGGCCCGGAGCCACCAGAACAGATCACAAAGGTTTCCCCGCGTTTCGCCCAAATGCTTAAGGGACATACGCAGCCTCCTGTCGATAACAAAACACTAAGCGAGGCAGTAGAAGGCGAAACGGATTTTGGGCATAGGCTTTCTGTTTTAAGAAAGAAATGGTCCGGGCTACTGATGCAGATCGTCATCGACGACGTATCTGAAAAAATCTCGCTTCAGGAAGCAAAACGGCGGCAAACCGAGCTTGCCGAAGACGCAGTTAATGCAGCGTTGTGGATAGTAAGAGCGGAGCTTGAAAAGAAGTTCGATATCGAACTGGATGAATTCCCATTTGCGATTCTCGGTTTGGGAAAACTCGGCGGACGCGGTGTAGATTATGATTCGGATCTCGATCTTGTGCTCGTTTATGACGATCGGATAGTTCCCGGTCTCGACGTGACGCTTCCCGAATTTTACAGCCGCGCCGCAGAGATCTTTGTGACGACGCTTTCGAGCATAACCCGCGACGGCAGCCTTTATCGCGTCGATCTCCGGCTGAGGCCGTTCGGCAAGAACGGCGCGAGTGCGATCTCAAAAAAAGCGTTTCTCGAATATGTCGAAAACACCGCTGCGATCTGGGAATTGCTTGCGTATGTAAAGATCCGCGCTGTTGCGGGCGAAGAACGGCTTGCTGCGCCGCTTGAGCGTGAAATTCGCACGATCATCCACGAACGAGCATTAAAAACCGATCCGGCCGAGCTTGCATCTGAAACGTTGAGCGTTCGTCGCCGACTGGAGGCCGAACGGGCAAAAAAGCGCGGCCGAAAGGAGATCGACATAAAATACGGCGCGGGCGGGATGCTGGATATTTATTTTGCGACGCGATTTTTGCAGCTTCGCGACAACGTGCCTGATGATGCGGAACATCGTGCGACCGCGCCCATCCTCGACAAACTGCTTCGGAACGGTTCACTGTCAGATGAAAATTACTCTACGCTCATGGACGGCTATAATTTCTTCGCCGCGCTCGATCATAATATTCGCCTCACTGTCGGCCGCACGACCAGCGTACCTATGGCAAACCGAAAAGCACTGAATATGATCGCCAAACGAATGGACATCGGCTCACCGGAAGATCTGATAGAACAACTGACGCTCCACATACTAAGTGTGCGCGCGGTGTTTGAGAATATCCTTTCCTGACCGGAGATCAGGCATCCCCGACCGCATGGTAGGCAAAGGTGCCTGCGCTCCAGTCGAAACCTGTGATATGCTCTTTGCGTATTACCGAAGTCTTTTATTCCAAATACAAGTGAATACCCCACCCGCTACCGCAGGTGGTACTGACCTAAAGAAAATTATGTTAGCTTCGATATTTCTGTCGTTTCTGCTGCTTTTTCAAATGCCGTCGGTTACGCCGACGCCAGCCGCGTCACCGGCGCCAAAACCGTCACCTTCACCCGAAAAAGAAGAACCTCCCGTCGTGACAAAACATTCCGTAACCGTCGGCGGCAGAAAGCTCAATTACACCGTAACCACGGGCTTTATGCCGCTCAAGGACGCAAAAACCGGCGACACCGAGGCCAAAATATTTTATATGGCTTACACGCTCGACGGTGTTGCCAACCCGGCATCGCGGCCGCTGATGTTTTCATTCAACGGCGGGCCGGGATCGGCGTCCGTTTGGCTGCACATGGGGGCCATCGGGCCAAAACGCGTAAAGATGATGGACGACGGCATGATGCCTCCGCCGCCGTACGAAATGGAAGACAACCAGCAGACGTGGCTCGATCAGACCGATCTTGTTTTTATCGATCCCGTCGGAACCGGATATTCGCGTGCGACGAAGCCTGAGAACGCGAGCAAATTTTTCGGTGTGCAGGGTGACATAGCATCAGTGGGCGAATTTATCAGGCTCTATCTCGGCCGCGCCGAGCGGTGGTCGTCGCCGCTGTTTCTTGTCGGCGAGAGCTACGGAACGACAAGAGCTTCGGGCCTGTCGGATTATCTTTTTGACCACGGCATCGGCCTGAACGGCATCGTTCTGATCTCGACCGTGATGAATTTTCAGACCCTCGATTTTGCCGACAACAACGATCTGCCGCTGGTGCTGATACTGCCTTCGTACGCGACAACCGCCTGGTATCACAAAAAACTGCCGCCGGACATGCTCGCTAAATCCGTCTCGCAGGTCGCGCAGGAGGCGCGGGCATTTGCGTCGAACGAATATATGCCGGCGATGCTGCGGATCGACAGCCTGTCGCAGCAAGAGCGTGACTCGCTGGCAGACAAATTTAGCCGGTTTACGGGTTTGAGTAAGGACTATATCGAGCGGAATAATTTCAGGATCGAGCTTGATAAATTCAGCAAGGAACTAATGCGCGACCAGCGGCGGACAAGCGGACGGCTCGACAGCCGCTTTCTTGGCATCGACCGCTCGGCATCGGGCGACGACGCTAACGTTGACCCCAGCATGAATGCGATCCGGCCGCCTTATACCGCGGTCTTTAACGATTACGTTCGGCGCGAACTCGGCTATAAATCGGACGTCGAGTATTACATTCTCGGCGGCGGCATTACCAGCCCATGGAACTTTGGCGTCCGTAATGGCTACGCCGACACGAGCGCTCCGCTAAAAGCTGCGATGGCCGAAAATCCGTATATGAAGCTTTTCATCGCGTGCGGATATTACGATATGGCGACGCCATTTTATGCTGCGGAATACACCGTCTCGGCGATGAACCTCGACCCGACTTTACGTAAAAACGTCAGTTTTAACTACTACGAAGCCGGCCACATGATGTACATTGAGAAAAATTCGCTCAAGAAATTGAAGGACGACGTGTCGGCGTTTATTGCCGGATCGCTGAGAAAATAGTCAAGGATGTCCGAAACGCACGATTCGATCGGTGCGTTTCGGTTTTGTTCCGTGTTTTCCGTGTCTTCTTCTGTGCATTCCGTGGTAAATGGTTTTTCGGCCACGGAATGCACGGAACAAAACCGGAACACAGAACACACAGAAACGAAGACACTGAAAGAGGGACTTTTAAGACAACCTCAAATTCACAACCCTGCCTTTTTCCAATGTGACCTGTTGCCTGCCAAGACGCACGGCTTCGGCTTCGTTGTGTGTCACGTAAACGAACGGAATTCCCGTCTGGGCTTGAGCCGTTTCTATCTCATCCAATAATTTGCTGCGTGTTTCGACATCAACGGCGGACAGAGGTTCGTCTAGTAAAAGCACCGCCGGATCGGATGCTAGAGCTCTGGCGACAGCCACGCGCTGCTGTTCGCCGCCGGACATCTCACGCGGAATGCGTGTTCTGATGTGCTCAATGTGAAACAGCTCGAGCATCTCCGCCGCTTTTTCCATCGTTGCGGTTTTGCTATTTGTTTTGATGCCGTAAGCGATGTTTTGCTCGGCGGTGAGGTGCGGAAACAATGCGTAATCCTGAAAAACAAAACCTACGCGGCGTTTTTGAATTGAAAGATCCACCTTTCGAGCTGCGTCGAAATAAGTTTCGCTACCGACTTTTATCACACCTTCGTCAGGCGTGAGAATGCCCGCTATAAGCCGCAGTGTCGTTGTCTTCCCTGCGCCAGATGCACCGGCGAGCACGGTAATACCGCCATTGACTGAAAACGAGATATCCAATAAAAACGAAGATGAATCGCCACCCAACCGTTTTTTGATATTCACATCGATCATCGTCTATCCGTAAACCTGAGAGCGGCTAATTCTATTCGTAAAATAAACGGCGAGCAGCGAAATCGCGGTCAGCACAAGAGCGAGTGCCTGCGCACGATGGTCGTCGCCTGACGCTACGGCTTCGTAGATCGCCAGCGGCATCGTCTGCGTTTTTCCCGGAATATTGCCTGCGATCATCAGCGTCGCGCCAAATTCGCCAAGTGCCCGGGCAAAGCTCAATATCAATCCGGCCAGCACGCCGCGTTTTGCAAGCGGCAGCGTTATGCGCAAAAACGTTTCCAGCTTGCTTTTACCGAGCGTGTAGGACGCGATCTCGTAATCGGGGTTAACGCTTTCGATGCTTGCACGCGACGCTTTGATCATCAGCGGCAATGCCATAACGACCGCCGCGATAACCGCTCCCTGCCACGTAAAAACGACCGACCAGCCGGTCAGATCATAAAGGTAGCCGCCTAAAAGCCCACGTCTTCCCAAAAGAAAGATCAGGTAGTAACCCGTCACCGTCGGCGGCAAAACCAGCGGCATCGTCAGTAGCGCGTCAAGAAATTCCTTGCCGCGAAAATCGAATTTTGCGAGCAGGTAAGCAAAAAGCAGGCCGACGACGCAGATGATCACTGTCGCAAAACTGACAACCAGCAAAGATAATTTAAGGGCTTCCCAGATCATCTTTCAGAGTAAGATCTCCCCTTACAGGAGTTACCGGATTTTTTTAAATCTTCTTCGTGTTGTTTCGTGTTTATTGGTGGTTTCCATGATGTCGCAAAACTGAAACCACGAACCGACACGAAACAACACGAACAACACGAAAAAGAAGCCGACGTTTTTTGTCCGAACTAAAAACCAAATAAGTTATAAAACAGTCGTGAACCCATATTTTTGCAGGATCGCTTGCCCCTCAGCACTCATGACGAGTTCGACAAATTCTTTCGCGGCCTGCTCTTGTCCGCTGTTTTTTACAATAGCGAGAGGATACAGGATCGGCTCGTGGCTGTCCTCGGGGGCGCTCGCAACCATGCGTACCTTCTCACCGCCGATGCGTGCGTCGGTCGCATAAACTACTCCGGCATCGGCATCGCCGCGAACGACCCAGTCGAGAACCTGACGTACATCCTCTGCCAAAACCAGCTTGGGCTGAACGGCGTCTTTCAGACCGAGTTTACCAAAAACCTGTTCAGAGTATTGCCCGGCAGGAACTGTTTTCGGGTTGCCGATCGCGATTTTTGTCACTTCGGGATTTGTCAGATCGTTAAATCCAGCCAGATTGAGCTTTGTATTTTGAGAAACAACAAGGACCAGTGTATTTTGTGCAAAATTACGACGCGACTTGGCATCGATCAAGCCCTTGGCCGCCAGATCGTCCATCTGCTTTTCGGCGGCGCTGGCGAAAACGTCGATCGGCGCGCCGGTTTCGATCTGTCTTTGCAATACACCCGACGCGGCAAAATTAAAATTTACTTCCCTGCCAGTTTTTGTTTTATATAACGAGCCGATTTCGTTAAAAGCGTCCTTGAGCGATGCTGCAGCCGAGACGGTGATACTGTCGGCCGGTCCCGAATTCGTCCGGCACGCCGAGATTATCAATAATGCAAAAAAGAAAACGAGGCGGATTTTCATGGTGCTTTGACTAGATTTCTGGCTCATTACGACAAAACTGAAACCACGAAAAGACACGAAATAACACTAAATATGAAAAAATTACTTTCTGAACATCCCGCATGGACCCGGATCGATCCGCGAAACAAACAGCAGCCCGAAATTGTAGCCCATAAGGACGCTTTCCGGCTTTACATTTTCGATCTTGTCTTTCGACGTATGCAGGTATTCGGGCCATTTGTTCGACAAGCCATGGAACGTGATCGCCGGTATGTCCTTGTTGACGAACGACGACGAATCGGCATCTGCGCCGCCGATGGGCCCTTCGTGAAACGGCATCTGAATTTCCTTTGCAAGATCGTCTGCAAATTTAGCCATTTTCCGAGTTGTCGTGTTGGTCATAACTTGCGGATAGGCAAAACCGAAGCTGTCAAAATTTATCATCGAGCAATATCTGTCACGGTCCTCTTTTGGAATCGCCTTGACCATTGCGGCGGAGCCGAACAAACCTGCTTCTTCATTCCCGAAGGCCACAAAAATGTAGGTTTTCTCGGTTTGATAATGTTTCAAAGTGCCGTAAAGATTTGCGACGATCACCAGTCCGGTCCAGTTATCGAGAGCGCCGCAGCCCTCGCTCACTTTGTCGTAATGAGCTCCGATGATGACGGTTTCATCGGTCCTGCCTTTTTTTGTAATCGTCAGATTTTGAACCTTGCCAAAATCCTCGACCTTGAGATCGTCGTCAGCCGCTCCCATCCGCTTGAAAAGGCTCTTGGCCGCGTCAAGCCGCTCGTCGTTTTTGCAGACGTGCATTTGCATCTCTGATGTAATATCGGCGAGGCCGACTTTGGCTGGGGCCGTTTGGCCGAACGACGCGACGCACAAAATAAGCGTGATAATGGAAGCGAAAAATATTTTGACCTTCATTGTAGGATGATTTTAGAAATGAACATTAACAGACGTTCGGAAATCCACTCGTAAAACGGATTCCTGGTTGAATAATTTAACATACGCCGCGCGAATTTCGTCTATTTTCGTGCTGCCGGCCTTTTGCGTCTTACGTGAATATAGAAAAACGATGACTTTGCTCGGCTCTTTTACGATCCGGCCACTTTTGTCGCGGTACTGCCCGAAGCCGTCCAGAACCGTAAATCCGTCCGGGAACCTCGGAGTCACGACATCGTTAAGAAATTTTGTCCATTCTTCATCCGTGACAACAGCGCCGTCCGGCAGCGAGCGGCCAAAATAAAGCTCGGTGCGTAGGTATTTGTCGGCATAGAATATTGTCGCGTTGCTGGCAAGATCTGGTCGCGGCAGTGCATACGCGGGAGCAAAAGTAACCGTGACGAGGAGCAGAGAAAGAAAAACTTTTCGAGTTTTCATCGCTGAAAGGAATAAAAAACTAGCTGATGTCTAATGGCTTAAAGCTGTTAGCTGGTTGAATATTATTTGCACTCAGATACTAATGCCGCGTCTCACCAACGATCAGATCTATCGCATGTTGCAGTACCGGTTTGACGACTTCGAAACATTCCTTTACCGCTTTAGGCGATCCGGGCAGATTGATGATCAGCGTTTGATTGCGGATGCCGCAAAGGCCGCGGGAAAGCATTGCAAGCGGCGTGTTTTTTGCGGTTTCTCGTCGGATGGCTTCGGCTATGCCGGGAGCTTCCTTTTCAATAACCGCGTTGGTTGCCTCCGGCGTGTTGTCGCGATGAGCAAAACCGGTCCCGCCGGTCGTAATGATCAGGTTAACGTCTTTGCGCTCGCTGGCCACGTACAAGGTATTGCGAATATCATCGAGGTCGTCCGAGATAATGACCTTTTCATGAACCTCAACACCCATCTCTATCAGCAGCCCGACCAGAGTTACACCCGACACGTCGTCCTCTTCGCGGCGGGTGTCGCTGATACTGATGACTAAAGCTTTGATAGGGTGATCGCTCACAAAATGACCTCAGCCCGCCGTTGACTGTATGCTCTCAAGATCACGCATTCGTTTGCTGTAAAACATACTCAGCAACACTCCAAAAACGACGAGTAGCATTCCGGCCATGGACGTGGCTGATTGCTCCTCGCCAAATACGAGTGCGCCGACAAGCAGCGCATATATCAGGCCGGTATAATTAACGATCGCCACGCCCGCAACGCGTTCTTTTTGCAGCGCACTCGTGAGAAAAACCTGTCCAAGCTGCGAAAATACAGCGATCAGAAATAGATAAAACCAGTCCCATCCCTGCGGCGTTCGCCACTCGAAGAAGATTCCGATCAAGCCTGCAACGGCTCCAACAAGCTGAAAATGCAGGACGATCGTCAGCGGATATTCTTTACCCTTTAGGCCTCTAACGAGATTGTACGCCATTCCCGAACAAAATGCGGAAATAATTCCTAATGCCAGATAAAAAAGCGAGATACGCGAATCGAACTGCTCGATCAGGATCACACCCGAAAACGCAACCGCGTAAAAGAGCCATTGGGCCCCTTTGACGCCTTCCTTCAGTACAAATATCGCAATGATGCTCGTAAATATCGGCGAAAGATACTGTATCGTCATCGCCGAGGCAAGCGGCAAATTCTGAAGCGTGATAAAAAAGAAAAACAGAGCGGTCGTCCCAAAAGCTCCTCGAAGCAGCAGCATCAAATGATTGGAACCGATCCAGTCCGCCTTTGCACGATGAATGCCGACAAAGCAAAAAACCGACGCGATGGAGCAGCGAAAGAAAACAACTTCCATCGCCGGAATGTGCGATACCTCTTTGACAAGCGTATTTGCCAAGAAAAAAGCGAACGTCGATAAGAACATCGAACGCACGCCGTCTGTAAGAAATTTACCGTTATCTTTCAATCCCGGTTTTTATTCTACGATTTTGTTTTCGATTCGCAACCGCAGTCTGCTCCGCAGTTGGATTTTTTTGAAAATGATCTTGTTTTACGCGCAAAAACCACAGCCGCGTAAACAAACGCGCCCAAGATAATTATCGCAACAAAGATAGCCTGGACACTCATAACCAATCTCAGATCTGCTGTTTAATTATTTAATTACTAATTAGTAATTAAATAATTAAACAGCAGAAGATTATTGAAATCCTAACAGCGTCCCGCCCTGATATGTCAACAAGGCAGCCACGTACGCCAGGCCTGTCATGTACGCCGTCATAAAAATCGGCCACCGCCACGAATTTGTCTCGCGGCGCACGATTGCAAGCGTTGACATACACTGCATCGCAAGCACAAAAAACACCATCAGCGTCAGCGCTTTTAGCGGCGTCCAGGCTGGAGCTCCATCGTCGGTTTTGGCGTCTTTTATCGCAGAGATCAATGTCTGCGACTGTTCGTTTTCATCCTTGCCGACGTTGTAAATAATGCTAAGCGTCGACACCAAAACCTCACGTGCCGCAAAACTCGCGATCAGCGCAACGCCGACCTTCCAATCAAATCCGAGCGGCTTTATTACCGGCTCGATCGCATGTCCGAGTTTCCCCGCAAAACTGTGCTTTAGCTGTTCGCTTTCGGTTTGGACTTCGGTGGTCGACACACTCCCTACCGGTCGTGTTTCCACCTCAGACGCAGCCGTCGCCTGGCCACTCGCGACTGGCAACTGCCCACTTCTTGGAAAATACATCAGAGCCCAAAGGATGATCGAAATTGTCAGAATCACCGTTCCGGCGCGTTTTACGAACAGCCACGCACGCGTCAGCATATTTTGGAAAACCGTGCGGAAATTCGGGACACGGTACGGCGGCAGCTCCATGATGAACGGCGGCGGCGGCGCTTTCAATATCGTGCGCTTCAGGATAAATGCGACGGCCACCGCGACCAGCATCCCCAACGCGTACATCGACAGCATCAATACCGCGGCCATCGAAATAAAGCCAAAAACAGTCTGTCCGACGAAAAACGCGGCGATCATCAGGGTGTAAACCGGCAACCGTGCCGAACAACTCATGAACGGCGCTATCAAAATTGTCGCAAAACGGTCGCGTCGGTTTTCGATCGTTCGCGTCGCCATTATTCCGGGTATCGCACATGCAAAACTCGACATCAACGGCAAAAACGCCTTGCCATGCAAACCGACGCGGCTCATCAGCTTGTCCATCAGGAACGCCGCTCGGGCCATATATCCCGTATCTTCGAGCAGCGAAATAAATAGGAACAGCAGCAATATCTGCGGCAAAAACACCAGCACGCCGCCGACTCCGGCGATGATGCCGTCAACTATCAGATCGGTGAGAATGCCCGGCGGCATTTCGCTTCGAACAAAATCGCCTATAGCCCCAAAGCCCTGATCCAAAAGATCCATCGGCAGGCTTGCCCACGAAAAGATCGTCTGGAAAACGAACAGCAACACGCCGATCAGTATCACGAGACCGAAGATCTTGTGCGTCAGGACGCGGTCGATCTTTTCAGAAACCTTATGCTCGTGGCGGTCGTTATGTTTGACCGATTCCTGAACGACGTTCGAGATAAAATTGTATCGTGCAAATATCTTGCCGTGCGGCCCACCGTTTTCGCTCGCTCCGTTTAATTCGTACGGGATCTTCGGCTGCCTGGCAATAACCGTGTGGATCTTTTTTGACAATTCGTCACGCCCGCGCCCGCTTTTCGCATTTACAGCAACGACCGGAACGCCAAGCAACTCCGAAAATTTCGTGATGTCTATCTCGTGTTTTTGTTTTTCAAACGCATCGATCATCGTCAACGCGACGACTACCGGGACGCCGAATTCGAAAAGCTGAGTTACCAGATATAGGTTACGTTCGAGATTTGTAGCATCGACAACGGCGATTATCGCGTCAGGCTTTTCGACGCCGGATATCTTTCCGGTGATGACGTCGCGGGCGATCTGTTCGTCCATCGACGTTGCGTCAAGGCTGTACAGACCCGGCAGATCAATAAGCGTCGCCGCCGAACCGTTCAGCTGCCACGCTCCCTGCTTGCGCTCGACCGTTACGCCGGGATAGTTTGCGACCTTTTGTTTTAGTCCTGTAAGCGAATTAAAGAGAGTGGTCTTGCCCGCGTTGGGATTTCCCGCGAGTGCTATCGTAAGGTGATGTTTTATGCCAGGTTTTGCCGACGTAGTGTCCATTAGAAGTGAGCCGTCCCGAAAAATACTGTTAGATGCTCACTTCGATCGAATCGGCCTCGTTTTTTCGCATCGCGAGGCTGTAACCGCGAACTCGTACTTCGATCGGGTCGCCGAACGGCGCCGTTTTGATCACTTTAACCGAAACGCCCGGTATAAGACCCATCTCCAACAGGCGCCTGATGACGCGGCCTTCGCCGTTGACCGAAACAACCCGCGCGTCCGCACCGATCGGCAAATTGGTAAGACGCAAACTCTCGACTACATCAGAAGTATTCTGCATTTTTTTCAGTGAATCCTCAAAAAGAGGTATCTCTACAAAATACAGTGTAGCCTAATTGAAAATAGATTTCAATTTCATTTGAATGATTTTTTGAGAAAAGATATGCCCGCTAATATCGCGAATTATACGAATAAAAGCCTTTGTATTTATTCGCGATATGAGCGGGCAAATTGTTTTTGCTTCGTTTTCCGGAAAAAATAGTTATTTCGGCAGACTGTCCGCGACGTTTACAAGGTCGGCCTGATAAGTGCCTAATGTGATGCGCAGCGGCAGGCGCTTCGCATCTGTTCCCAGCCAGATCTTAAATCCGAGTTGGTCCAGCTGCGGATCGCCCGTTACGACATTTACCAGCAGCGCCGGCGTCTTTTTACCCGAAGCGTCGGCAAGTTCGGTTTCTGATGGCCGCAGCGTAAAAATATAGGCCTTCGAGTTCCAAAATACTGCAACGCGCGTGTCGTTGACCGGATTGCTCAGGTCCTTGCTTGGGTGCAGGCTGAACGCCCGTACGGCGTAGATAAACGACAGCAGGCTGTGCGTGCCGACCGGCGTTTCGATCGGTGTCGGGTTGCCCGAAACCATGACGCCGCCAAGCAGATCGAATTTTTCGGTTTGGCTAAATGCGCTTAACGGACCGCGAAATGTGAATTCGGTAAACAAAGGCGCAAGCGAGTCGGGATTTACGCGGGCCGTGATCTTGTCGCCTTTTGAAAACGGTTGATTTCCGCCCTGGACGTCTGTGATCTCCGCCGAAAACAATACGCTGTCTGCTCCCTGAAACTGCGTCCGCTCTTTTGCCTGCAGCCGGGCCGTGCCAACGCGAGCACCGCCGTACGAAATTCTGTACTCCAGGGTCTCGCCAAGCGAGAACGGCAGGTCTTCGGAAAGCGGCACATTGTCAACATACGGAACCGGCGTCGGGCTCGGACGCGGTGTTGCCGTCGGCTGCGGAGTCGGGACTGGTGTCGGCGTCGGGTCAGCTTCGGCGACCTGCGGTTCGACGACCGTCGAACTCGCGAGAACTCCCCGAAATTTGCCCTTGGCGGTCGCGAAAGTAAATGCCACAGGCGTATGAACCTCGTCATTGGCGAGATTTACTTTAAGATCCTTAATGCCGAGCTCGGTAAGATAATCGCTCGTCGCGGTCGAAGCGGTTGTATCAAATTCGCCGGCGTCGGTTCTTACTTTTTCGCTTGTGCCGTTCAGCAGCGTTACCGAATAGGTTTTGCCGTTTTCCGAGAATGTGAAAGAGCCGACGCCGCCCGCCGCTCTTATCTGATAGATCAGCGTCAGCAGATCAAGACTTGAGGCGCCGCCCGCCAGATTATTCGTAATATTTTGTTTTGGCAGAATGCCGCCGTTCGACGTATTTTGGATATACATCGGCAATCCTGTGACAGGCGAAGCAAAAACCGTACGGCTTTCGTCGATCATATAAAACGCTGAGCTCAAAAACCCCAGCGTCTTTATCCGGCAGCGCAGCTCGACTGCATCTTTTCCCTCGATCTTGCCTCGCGACACAACGTAGGTTTCGGCAAACGCGGCATTGTTATATTTCTCGAACGATACGTTGTAGGTCAGGCGCTCGCCGATGCGAAACGGCGAGTGCGTTTCCTGCGCCGGAGTTGTCGCTGCGATCGCAAACAAGGCTGCGAACACCAGCACGGCACGATTTAGTATCGTTTTTCGCGTTTTTGAGATTTTCACTTTACGAGAGACCCGGGCGACTGAGAAAAGCAAATTCATTGAATATCAGAGCCTAAATTAGAGAGAATTTCGTTCACTGCCCCAACCCGATCTTTAGCTTGCACTATTGGCCGTCCAATTACAAGATAATCCGACCCCGCCGCGATCGCCTCCGCCGAAGTCATTACACGTTTCTGGTCGTCATTCGTTGCATTAATTGGCCGAATGCCCGGCGTGACGATCATAAAATCCTTCGCTGCGACCGTCTCGCGGATCAAACCGATCTCGTGCGGCGAAGCAACCACGCCATCCAACCTGTTGTCGGCCGTAAGTTTAGCCAGGCGACTTACCTCGTTTTCGACTGGTGATTCGATGCCGACCTCTGTGAGCGTTTCCGCATTTGAGCTGGTTAAAACCGTGACGGCGATGACTTTCGGCCGCGTACGGTTCTCCCTTTCGCAGACCTCATTCACTGCGTCGACCGTTCGACGCATCATTTCCGCCCCGCCGAGCGCGTGCACATTGAACATCCAGACGCCAAGGCGTGCTGCCTCGACAGCCGCGCTTGCGACCGTGTTCGGGATGTCGTGAAATTTTAGATCGAGAAAGATCTTTACACCCGATTCGGCAACCTCACGCACAAACGCGGCGCCCGCCGCCGTGAAAAGCTGCAGGCCGATCTTGAACGCCCCGACTTCGCCGCGAAGTTCCTCCAAAACGTCACGGGCCGCTGCGACGTTTTCGACGTCCAATGCAACGATTATTCTTTCTCTGACACTCACTGTTTGCTTTACTGCTGCGGGTTCGGTCATTTTAATCAAGATCGAGCGGGTTTACGTATGGCTTGTCCGAATCGGTATCGGCACGTTTTAATGCTTCCTGAAATTTTTCTTCAAGTATGCGTTCGCGGTCCTTCATCGACGACATTTCCTGAGCAAAGAGCTGCTCGCGAAGCTCCTTTTGTTTGTTGAGCTCACCGGCGAGATCTTCGAACGAGCCGTGGACCTTTTTCTTCTCTTCATGACTGACTATCGCACCTGTCTGGGCGTCGATCGTCAGCGTGGCTTCGCAACATGGACAAATAACGGCGAACTTTTCCATACCAGAAAAGGATTATATAACAATTCCCGAATATTGTTTACAGATTTATCCTCCCAGTGTAGTCCTGAAAAGAAAATTTGGTTTATCCCTCGCAAAGACGCAAAGGCCGCGAAGATAGGTCCCAACACCATTAGCTTTCTGCGATCATCGGATGTGCCCGCGGAAACGCCAATTTATACCTCTTCTTCGCATATTTCGCGGGCATATATTCCGAAATAAAAAGAGGCGGTTGTGGCCGCCTCTTATTAGGATCTAAATATCATAGTACATCGAAAATTCGAGTGGATGCGGACGCAGGCGTAACGGCGTTATTTCGTGTTCGCGTTTGTACCGTATCCAACGCTCGATCATATTCGTGGTAAACACATCGCCCTTGAGCAAAAACTCGTGATCGTTTTCCAGAGCGGCCAAAGCCTCATCAAGGCTGCCCGGCAGCGACGGGACATTTTTTAATTCCTCGGGCGGAAGATCATAAATGTCTTTGTCGAGCGGTTCGCCCGGATCGATGCGGTTCTGTACGCCGTCAAGACCGGCCATCAGCAGTGCGGCAAACGTGATGTAAGGGTTGCAGCTTGGATCGGGCGGGCGAAATTCGAGCCGCTTTGCCTTTGGCGAAGCCGAAAACATCGGAATACGAACCGCCGCCGAGCGGTTCCTCGCCGAATACGCCAGGTTGACCGGAGCCTCAAATCCCGGAACGAGCCGTTTGTAGCTGTTCGTCGTCGGCGCCGCAAACGCAACCAGAGCCGGAGCATGTTTCAGTAAACCGCCGATGTAGAATTTAGCCATTTCCGAAAGTCCGGCGTACTGGTCACCCGAAAAAAGCGGATTGCCGTCCTTCCACAACGACTGGTGGCAATGCATTCCCGAACCGTTGTCGCCATAAAGCGGCTTCGGCATGAACGTCGCCGTTTTGCCGTTCGCGTGCGCGGTGTTTTTGACGACGTATTTGAACAGCATCAGGTTATCGGCCGTATGGAGCAGGTTCGAGAACCGAAAATCGATCTCGTATTGACCCGCCGTCGCAACCTCGTGATGATGGCACTCGACGCTGATGCCTACATCGGCAAGCACCATTGAGATCGCATTTCGCAGATCAATGAGCGTATCGACCGGTGCGACCGGAACGTAACCTTCCTTTGACCGGATATGAAAACCGGTGTTCGGGTTGTC
>Ga0068853_100001710_pt1 | contig 16077 bp, 13 predicted proteins | sample KBSCornC32_FD_65655 | JGI IMG/M metagenome (GOLD analysis project Ga0068853, IMG submission 65655) | Corn rhizosphere microbial communities from Kellogg Biological Station, Michigan, USA - KBS Corn C3-2 | ecosystem: Host-associated > Plants > Roots > Rhizosphere > Soil ...
AGGCGCTCACGCTCGGCGCGGCGTCCGACGTCGCCGCCGACGAGCCGTTCGACGTGCTCGCGCTCGACCGCGTGATGACCGAACTCGCCGCGACCGACCCGGCGCTGGCGGAACTCGCCCAGATGCACCTGTTCGGCGGTCTCGGCTTCGGCGAGATCGCCGAGCTGCGCGGCGTCAGCGAACGCACGGTGTTCCGCGACTGGCGCACCGCGCGCATGTTCCTGCTGCGCTTCATCACCGGCACGGACTGACGGCGCCACCGGGCGCTGTCAGTGGCGGGCCCGCGCTTTCGTAAGGATCGTCAGGACCCTTGCGGAGATCGCGTCGTGTCGTACCCCCGTTCCACCGGCCTGTCCGGCCTGCTGCTGTTAGTCCTGCTCGCCTTCTGCGCGCCCGTGCACGCGACGACCGTCTGCGTATCGAGCGCGATCGCGCTGAAGAACGCGCTGACCGCGTTCGACCTGCAGCCGGACGGGTCGACCTATACGATCAAGGTGGTGCAGGGCACCTACCCGGTCGGCGCCACGCTCGCGCAGATGTACGGCGAGATCGGCGGAGGCGAGGTCAACCTCAAGCTGCTCGGCGGCTACGTGGCCGGCTGCGGCAGCCGCACGCCCAATCCCGCCAACACCGTGCTCGACGGCCTCGACGCGGCGCATTCGGGCATCGGCTTCCTCATGCGCGGCGACAGCAGCGCGTTGATCGAGGGCATCACGTTCACGCGCTTCAAGGGCGCCGACAACGTGCCGTACGCGGAGAGCGAAGTGCTGCTCATCGACGCCGAAGGCAGCGGTTCGGACGCGCAGGTGTTCGAGGTGCGCCAGTGCCGCTTCACGCACAACAGCGGGCAGAACATCGTGCGCATGTCCGGTGCGCAGCTGCGCTTCGTGAACAACCTGATCTGGGACAGCACGCTCGCGCAGGAAGCGCAGGGGGTCGACAAGGGCGCATTCACGGTGACGCTCGACGCCGACCTCGACGCCGCGGTCACCGCGACCAACAACACGATCGTCGGCACCACCGGCGGCCCCGGCATGCGCATCGGCACGCTCATCACCGGCGACAGCGGCCGCCTCAGCGAAGTGACCGACAACATCCTCTGGAACAACCCGTCGCTCGACATCCAGTTCACCGGCGGCACCGACTACGTATATCCGCTGACCGCGAGCTACAACCTGTACGCGACGGCGAACGCGAACTTCCCGCAGAGCCCGACCGACCTGCATTCGGATCCGCACTTCGTCGACCTCGCCAACGGCAACCTGCATCTGGCGAGCAATTCGCCGGCGATCAACAAGGGCGCGTTCCTGCAGCTTTCCGGCTTCCCGGCGCGCGACCTCGCCGGCGGCGCGCGCGTCGTCGGCAGCCGCATCGACCTCGGCGCCTACGAGTCGTCGATCGACGACTCGACCACGGCGATCGTGACGACGACCTCGGACAACGGCAACAACGGTTCGCCGACGCCGGGCTCGCTGCGCGCGGCGATCAAGGCCGCCAACGCCGCGGCCGGCCCGTACACGATCCGCTTCAACGTCGCCGGCAGCTGCCCGCGCCTGCTGTCGCTCGCCGCGCCGATGCTCGACGTCACCGGCGACGTGACGATCGACGGCACCACCCAGGCCGGCTGGGCGCCGAACACGCACTACGGCGCGTTCGACGCGAACCTCTGTTTCTACGTCAACGGCGCCGGCAACGCGAACACGCCGTGGGCGCTGCACGTGCCGTCGAGCGCGCCCGCGAGCGCGCGCCTGGTCGTGCGCGGGCTCGGCTTCGCGGGCTTCAACGACGCGGCGATCAAGCTCGAAGGCGGCCATGCGCATTCGATCGCGGGCAACCAGTTCGGCGCGGTCGCGTTCACGCCCGCGAACGCGAGCGCGATCCGCGTGACCGGCAATTCCGGCGGCGCGTTCATCGGCGGCTACGACGACGAGGCTGCGGTCAACCTCGTCGCCGGCAGCAGCAGTTCGGGCATCTATCTCGACAACGCGGCCGGCGGTTCGGTGGTCGCCAACAACGTGATCGGCTTCCAGGCCGACGGCCTCGTCGGCGGCCCCAATGCGAACGGCGTGTACGCGTTCAACTCGAAGAACAACGTGGTCCAGTACAACTACATCGGTAACAACCTCTCGAGCGGCGTGATCCTGTCCGGCAGCGGCTCGAGCGGCAACCGCATCCAGTACAACACGATCGGCATGGCCTACGACGGTTCGCCCGCGGGCAACGGCAGCGCCGGCGTGCTGGTCAGCTTCGCGGCGAAGGACAACACGATCGGTGCGCCGCTCAACGCGACCTGGGGCGGCAACCTCGTCGTCGCGAGCGCGGGCGCGGGCGTGTGGATCTCGCCGTCGGGCGGCACCGGCAACAGCGTGCTCGACAACACGTTCCAGGGCAGCAGCGGACTCGACATCGACCTCGCTTCGGTCGGCCCGAGCGCGAACCAGGCGACCAATCCCGCCGCGGGTCCGAACGCGTTGCAGAACTACCCGGTCCTCGCGAGCGCGACGCGCGATCTCGTCAACGGCATCGAAGTCGTCAGCGGCACGCTGACCAGCGCACCGAACACGACCTATCGCCTCGACCTCTACTATGCCACCGTGTGCAGCTCCGCCGCCGCGGGGCGCGGGCTCGCGCAGGTCCCGCTGATGCGCACCGCGGTGACGACCGGTGCGCTCGGCAGCGTACCGTTCACGGCGAGCGTGCCGTTCTCCTGGGGCGGCCTGCCGCTCGGCGTGATCAGCGCGACCGTGACCGATCCCGCCGGCAACACGTCCGAACTCGGCAACTGCATCGGCGAGACCGACAACGATCCGATCTTCGCCGACGGCTTCGAGGACGACCACGGCTGACGCCCGCTCCCGCCGTCGACGCGCGCGCTTCGTGCGGGCCGCGAGGCGATTCCGGCGGGCGAAGCGCCGCAATCGCGTGATACTTGCGGCATGCCGCATTAGGATGCGCGTCGACGGGGAGTCTCGATGGACGCAGACAACGACCGCATCGAACGGTTGCGCCGCGCGCTCGTGCTCGCGCGCGCGGGACTCGAGCGCGCGCCCGCCGAGCGCGCCGCGTGGCTCGCGCGCGAGACCGCGGGCGACGACGCCTTGCGCGATGAAGCCTGGGCCTTGCTGCAACTCGACGCCGTGCCGCAGCACGCGTTCGAACGCATCGGCGAGGGCGCCGACGAGCCGGTCGATCCGCTGCTCGGCTCGACGGTCGGGCCGTTCCGCGTCGACCGCCGTATCGGCAGCGGCGGCATGGGCACGGTCTACCGCGCGACGCCGGTCGCCGGCGTGACGCGCCAGCCGGTAGCGCTCAAGGTGGTCAAGCGCGGCATGGATTCGGAGGACGTGCTCGCGCGCTTCATGCGCGAGCGGCAGATCCTCGCCGGGCTCGCGCATCCGAACATCGCGCGCCTCCTCGACGGCGGCCTCACCGGCGACGGCCGGCCGTGGTTCGCGCTCGAGCTCGTCGACGGCGACCCGCTCACCGCCTGGTGCGACGCGCGCAGGCTCGGCCTCGCGCGTCGCGTCGAGCTGTTCCTCGGCGCCTGCGAGGCGGTCGCGTACGCGCACCGCAACCTCGTCGTGCATCGCGACCTCAAGCCGCCGAACGTGCTCGTCACCGCCGGCGGGGAGGTCAAGCTGCTCGACTTCGGCATCGCCAAGCTGCTCGACGGCGCCACCGACGCGACGCGCGCGACGCGCCTCGCGATGACGCCCGAATACGCCGCGCCCGAGCAGTTCTCGGACGGCCCGATCACGACCCAGACCGACGTCTACCAGCTCGGCCTGCTGCTGCACGAACTGCTCGCGGGACGGCGCGCGCAGCGCAGCGGCGAAGGCGGCAACACCGCGCGCTTCGATGCCGACGACGACGGCCTGCTCTCAGAGCGCGCCACCGCGCGCGGCACCACCGCCGCCGCGCTGCAGCGATCCCTGCGCGGCGACATCGCGCGCATCGTGCGGCGTGCGATGCACCACGACGTCGCGCGACGCTACGCGAGCGTGGCCGCGCTCGCCGACGACCTGCGCCGCTGGCTGCGCAACGAGCCGGTCAGCGCGACCGACGACACGCTCGCCTACCGCGCGCGCATGTTCCTGCGCCGGCATCGCGCCGCCGCGGGTGCGGCCGCGGCGATCGTGCTCGCACTCGGCGTGGGCCTCGGCCTCGCCTTGCGCGAGGCCCGCGAGCTGCGCCGCGCCGAGCGTTCGACCGAGAACGCGCTCGGGCTGCTGGAGGACGTGTTCCTCGGCGCCGATCCGTGGCGCTCGAAAGGCGGCGACACGCGTGCGACCGACCTGCTCGCGCATGCGCGCAAACGCATCGCGGCGGACAGCGCGCACGATCCGGCGATCGCCGCGCGCCTGCTCGGCGAGATCGGCGCCGTCTACGTTTCACTCGGCGACCGCGCATCGGCGGAAGGCACCTTGCGCGAGGCGGTCCGCGCGGGCGAACTCGCCGGCGCGGCGGCGGCGCTGCAGACCGATGCCGCGCGTGCGCGCCTCGCGCACTACCGCCTCGTCGTCGACGGCGATCGCGGCGCGCTCGCCGACCTCGACGCGGCGATCGCGGGGCTGCGCGCGTCCGGCGACGCCGGCCGCCTGCCGCTCGCGCAGGCGCTCGAGTTCAAGGTCGACGATGCGTTCAACACGGGCGACTACGCGGCGATCCCGCCGCTGTCGAACGAAGCGGTGAAGCTGTACAAGGCAGCCTCGGGCGATGCATCGATCGAAACCTCGGGTGCGCTCGGCAACCAGGCGTCGCTGCTGCGCGCGATCGGTCGGCCCGCCGACGCGCTCGCGCCCGCGGCCGAAGGCTGGCGCATCGTCGGCAAGCTCGGCGAGGCGGCGCCACCGGGCGCCTACCTCTACGCGGAACAGCAATACGCGGGTGCGCTCGCGGCGAACGGCCGCGGTGCCGAAGCCGAGCCGCTGCTGCGCGACGCTCTCTCTCGTGCGCGCGCCGAGATGTCGACCGACCGAGATCTCGTCGACGGCATCGCGTGGGAGCTGGCCAGCACGCAGGCGACGATCGGCCGTTTCGACGATGCGGCGAGCGGCCTGCGCGAACTGCTCATGCACGTCGACATGAAGAGCGCGAACGTAGCCGCCGTGCACAACATGCTCGGCAGCACGGAGTTCGCGCGCGGCCGCGCGCAGGCGGCGCGCGAGGCATACGTGGATGCGACGAAGCTGCTCTGCGGCGAAGGTCCGACCACGCCGCCGTGCGTGGTCGTGCGCCTCAATCTCGCCGAAGCGCTCGTCGCGCTCGGTGCCGCGGAGGCGGCGCCGGCGCTGCGCGCGCTCGACGTCGACATCGGCAGCGCCGATGGTCGTCCGCGGCACCGCTGGCAGCTGCTCGAGGCGCGTCGTCTCGCCGCGGCGGGGCAGCTCGACGCCGCGCGCGCGCAGCTCGCGCCATTGCTCGACGCGGCGCGCGCGGCGCCGACACCGGCGCTCGACGATGCGAACGTGCTCGCGGAAATCGCCGGCATCGAAGCGCGTGCGGGCGAGCGCGATGCAGCGCTCGCCGACTACCACGCGGCGGAACGCCGCCTCGCCGCGATCTGGGTCGGTGAGCCGCCGCAGCTCGCGACGATCCGTGCGCGCATCGCGCAACTGGATGGCACGACGGACGCCGCAGCGGCGGCGGTCAACGGTCCTTGACCGTGACGGCGACTTCGCCGTCGGCGAGCCGCGCACGCAGCGCGCGGCCGGGCGGAGCCTGCGTCACGGAGCGCACGACTTCGCCGCCATCGGCATCGAGCAGGATCGAGTAGCCGCGCTCGAGCGTTGCCAGTGGGCTGATCGCATGCAGGGTGCGCGCGAGTTCGCCGAGCCGCGCGCGGCGTCGTTCGATGCCGTGACGCGTCGCCAGGCGCAGGCGGTCGATCAGCGCGCGCGCGTGCTCGTCGCGCCGCGCTAGCAGTGCGGCGGGATGCCGGGCGAACAGGCGCAGGCGCAGCTGGCGCGCACGCGCGTCGCGGCGTTCGAGCGCACCGTGGGCGCGCTCTAGCAGGCGCCGGCGCAGCGCGTGCAGGCGCTCGTCCGCACGCCCGAGGCGCGCCTGCGGGCGCTGCGCATTGAGGCGGGCGAGCAGGTGGTCGATGCGCTGCGTGCGCGATTCGAGCGCGCGCCGCAGCAGCTGCAGGGCGCGCTGGCGCTGCCGCTCGAGCGCGCGCGACAGGTCGCGCGCGTCCGGCACGAGCAGCTCCGCCGCCGCCGACGGCGTCGGTGCGCGCAGGTCCGCGGCGAAGTCGGCGATGGTGAAGTCGATCTCGTGGCCGATCGCGCTGACCACCGGGATCGCGCTCGCGCGGATCGCGCGGGCGACCCCCTCGTCATTGAACGCCCACAGGTCCTCGAGCGAACCGCCGCCGCGGGTGAGCAACAGCACGTCGTGTCGACGCGCGCGCGATGCGGCGTGCAGCATCGCGACGATCGCCGCCGGCGCCTCGCGGCCCTGCACCGGCACCGGCAGCACCTCGACCGTGACGAGCGGGAAGCGGCGCGCGACCACGCTGAGCACGTCGCGCACGGCGGCACCGCTCGCCGAGGTGAGCACGCCGATGCGGCGCGGCAGCGGCGGCAGCGCGCGCTTGAGCGCGGCCTCGAACAAGCCCTCGGCCGCGAGCTTCGCCTTGAGCTGCTCGAACGCGCGCTGCAGTGCGCCTTCGCCGGACTCCTCGAGCGAATCGACGACGAGCTGGAACTCGCCGCGCGCCTCGTACAGGCTCACCCGCACGCGCGCGAGCACGTGCATGCCGTCGGCCGGCCTGAAGCGCAGCCAGGTGCTGCGCGGCCTGAACATCGCGCAGCGCACCTGCGCGCCGCCGTCCTTGAGCGTGAAGTACAGGTGCCCGGAAGCCGGGCGCGAGAAGTTCGAGATCTCGCCCTCGACCCAGATCAGCGGCAGCGCGTCCTCGAGCAGGTCGCGCACGAGGCGCGTCAGCGCGGACGGCGTGTATACCTCGCGGGCAGCGCGGGAAGGGGCGGCCGGATCGGACATGGCGATGCTGCGCGTACGGCCGCACAGGGTACCGCAAAGCGCGAGCGCGGATGCGGCCCGTTCAGCCCGGCGGGCGCGGCGCTTCCTCACCGGCCGGAGGCGCCTTGCGCCGCAGGTCGACGTAGCGCGCGACGAGCGCGACGCCGATCCAGACCGCGAGCAGCGCGAGCGGCCACGCGACGAGGCGCGGCCAGAGCAGCGCGAGCGCGGCGGCGGCGAGCAGCACGATGCCGGCGACGAGCAGCGGCGTGCATTCGGCCGGGCCGAGTACGCGCCGGTTGGTGATCGCGGCGCCGATCGAGTTGGCGAGGCGCAGCGCGCCGGCCGCGGCGCGACCGGAACTGCCGCCCTGCGCGCGCGCGGCACGCGGCGCGCCTTCTTCGGCCACGCGTCGCCGCTTCGGCACCTTCAGCACGATTTCGGTCGCGCGCGCGAGATCCTGCTCGTACTGCGCTTCCATGCGGCGCGCGAACGCGTCGTCCTCGATCGCGACGTCGATCTCGCAGTTGCCGATCCAGCTCGCGAGGTTGAGGTTGCTCGAACCGACGCGCGCCCAGCGGCCGTCGGCGACCGCGGTCTTCGCGTGCAGCATCGAACCGTTCCACTCGAACACCCGGATGCCCGCCTCGAGCAGCGGCCGGTAGCCGGCGCGCGACAGCGAGCCGACCGCGGGTATGTCGTTGCTGCCGGGGACGAGCAGGCGCACGTCGACGCCGTCGCGCGCGGCGGCGATGAGCGCCTGCACGTACGGCGCGACGCCGACGAAGTAGGCGTCGGTGAGCCAGAGGTTGCGGCGCGCCATGCCGGCGATGAGCTGGTCGAGCCGGTACAGCCCGGCGGTGTTCGGCACGGTCGCGACGACGCGCAGGTCGACGTGGCCGCAGGGCAGGGCGAGCGTCGCGGCGTCCACCGGCAGCGGCTCGCCGAGCTGGCTCCAGACGTCGGCGAACGCGTGCACGAACTCGACGACTGCGGGTCCGCGCACCGCGACCGCAGTGTCACGCCACGGCTCGATGCCGCGCGCGGGGTCGCCGAGCCAGGTGCCGCTGACGCAGATGCCGCCGACGAAGCCGATCGCATGGTCGACCACGAGCAGCTTGCGGTGGTCGCGCGAAAGCCAGCCGAACGGGCTCGCGAGGCGCGGCCGGTTGTAGGCGCGCACCTCGCCGCCGGCGGCGAGCAGCGGTGCCCAGAAGCGCGCGCCCGACTGGCCGAGGCAGCCGAGCCAGTCGCGCACGACGCACACGCGCACGCCTGCGGCGGCGCGTTCGGCGAGCGCGTCGACGAACTCGCGACCGAGGGCGTCGTCGCGGAAAATGTAATTCTCGAACAGGATCGTGCCGGTTGCGCCGCGGATCGCGGCGAGCCAGGCGTCGTAGGCGGCGCGCGCGTCGATGAGCAGCTCGACCTCGTTGCCGGCGAGCAGTGGTGCGCCGGCGGCGCGGCTGAACGACTGTTCGGCGAGCAGGCGCAGCGCCGAAGGGCGGGTCGTCGCCACGGGGGCATGGGCGATCGCGGTCATGCGGCCGAGTGTAGCCGCTGCCGTGGACAGGCGGTTCGGGTGGCGCGCTCCTTGCACTCCCGGTTCAGGGCGCAGTACAAGGAGCTCGCGCATGAACGTCGCCTATCGCCGCCTCGTCGCCCCCCTGCCGTCGCCTGCCGGCGGCGCCTTCGCGCACGACGCACGTGCGCTGCACGCGTGGATCGACGCGTTGCCGATGGCGAACTTCCAGATCGCCGCGCGGCGCATGCTCGACGGCCTGCAGGCGTTCAATCGCACGCGCAGCGACGGCGTGCGCCGGCTCGAGGCACTGGAGACGTTGCGCGGCGCGGTGGTGCAGCTCGCGGCCGCGGCCGACAAGCAGATCGTCGGATCGAGCTTCCCGTTGCCCGCGCAGAAGCGCGAACTCGGCGCGCTCGCGCTCGGCTTCCAGGCCGAACTCGCACTCGGTTACCGCCTCGCGCTCGGCGAGCTGTGCGCGCCCGCGGGCGCGGTGCCGTTCCTGCGCGGCAAGCAGGTCGTGCTCGCCGCGACGCGCGCGCTGCAGCACGGTGGCGAATGGCTCAACAAGGCGTGCCTGCTGTATCGCACGCCGCCCGCGGGTGCGTGGCAGGCGCTGCACGACGTGCATCGATTCCTCGCTTCGCTGCGCCTCGCCGACCGCGCGATCGAGGACGCGCAAGGCAGCGTCGACGCGCGCACCGTCTACGTGCAGGCGCTGCTCGTCGCGCTCGCCAATCCGTACCGCTACACGCAGCGCGAACAGGCTGAACTGGTCGCGCTCGCGCGCGTGCTCGCGCCGCTCGCACAGCTGCGCGAGCGCGGCGGAAGCGGCGACGTCGTCGTGCGCACCGACGTCGACCGCGGCCCCGGCTACCTGCCGGAGGAGAGCGCGGAAGCGGCGCCGGACGAGATATCGCTGCACCTCGCCTCGCTGCTCGGCGTCGTCGAGGAGCAGCTCGCGACGGTCGAAGGCGCACGCAGCGTGACGATCCGCGGCCGTGGCGGCCCGACCCACGCGATCGAAGCGGCGCTCGCGCGCCGTTTCCTCGCCGGGTGGAGCGCGCACGGCGAGCGCAACCACGCGCGCGTCGGCGGCGGGCACGTGCTCGACACCGTGATAGGCCTGCAGGACCTGCACGCGACGCTCGCCGGCGGCGAGGATTTCGAAACCTTCATGCAGCACGTGCGCGGCCAGGTGATCAGCCTCGCCGACCTCGACTACGGCGCGTCCTGGGCGAAGCGCTCGGGCGGCACCACGCGCGCCATGCGATTCCCCGCGCGCGTGATCGACCAGGGCCTCGGCGGCTATCGCCTGCTGTGGGAGCGCGGCAGCGGTGGCGAGAGCGTGCGCGCGCGCGTCGCCGAGCTGGTCGGGCTGTCGTTGCCCGCCGGGCCGGACAGCGACCGCAGCGACTGGATGGTCGGCGTCATCCGCTGGATCCGCATCGACGACGAGGGGCGCGTCGACGCCGGCGTCGAACTGCTCGCGCGGCGCGCGCTGCCGGTCGGCCTGCGCACGCTCGACGATGCCCGCCGGCCGCCGGTCCGCGGCGTGCTGCTCGCCCCGCTCAACGGGGGGACGCTGAATCCGGAGCCCGGAATCGACTACGATGCGCTGCTGGCATCGACCGAGATCGACCGCAGCGTGCGCGAGCTGGAACTGACCGCGCCGCCCGACCTGATCGGACCGCCGATGCCCGCACGCAGCGCGCGCCTGGGCAACCTGCGCGTGCTCGAAGCGACCGGTATCTACCAGCATTTTGGGCTGACCCAGCACTGACCGCGGCGCGGCGGTGCGGGTGCCGCCCTGGAGTCAGACCGCCCCATGAGTTCCAGCGCCATCCCGGACGTCGCGCACGCGCGACGCGCGAGCGTGCCCGTCGCGGTGCGCTCGGTCGTCGTCGGCGGCCGTGCGCCGGTCGTCGTGCAGTCGATGACCAACACCGATACCGCCGACGTCGCCGCGACCACCAAGCAGGTCGCCGAACTCGCGCGCGCGGGTTCCGAACTCGTGCGCATCACGGTCAACACGCCGGAAGCCGCGGCCGCGGTGCCGCGCATCCGCGAGCGGCTCGACATGACCGGAGTCGGCGTGCCGCTGATCGGCGACTTCCACTACAACGGCCACCAGTTGCTCGAACGCGAACCGGCGTGCGCCGAGGCGCTCGCCAAATACCGCATCAATCCCGGCAACGTCGGCTTCGGCAAGAAGAAGGACACGCAGTTCGCCGCGATCATCGAGACCGCGCTGCGCTACGGCAAGCCCGTGCGCATCGGCGCGAACTGGGGTTCGCTCGACCAGTCGATGGTCGCCGCGCTGATGGACGAGAACCATGCGCGGACCGAGCCGTGGGACGCCGCGCGTGTCGGCCGCGAAGCGCTGATCCGTTCGGCTCTCGATTCCGCCGCGCGCGCCGAAGAGCTCGGCCTGGCGCGCGAACGCATCATCCTCTCGTGCAAGGTGTCGGGCGTGCAGGAGCTGATCGCGGTGTATCGCGATCTCGCCGCGCGCTGCGACTACGCGCTGCACCTCGGCCTCACCGAGGCGGGCATGGGCTCGAAGGGCATCGTCGCCTCGAGCGCGGCACTCGCGGTACTGCTGCAGGAAGGCATCGGCGACACGATCCGCATCTCGCTGACGCCCGAGCCGGGCGAAGCGCGCACGCGAGAAGTGATCGTCGCGCAGGAACTGCTGCAGACGATGGGCCTGCGCGCATTCACGCCGCTCGTCACCGCGTGTCCCGGTTGCGGGCGCACGACGAGCACGCTGTTCCAGGAGCTCGCCAAGACCGTGCAGGACCACGTGCGCGCGAAGATGCCCGAGTGGCGCCTGCGCTACGACGGCGTCGAGAATCTCACGCTCGCGGTCATGGGTTGCGTCGTCAATGGGCCGGGCGAGTCGAAGCACGCCGACATCGGCATCTCGCTGCCGGGCACCGGCGAGGCGCCTGCGGCACCGGTGTTCATCGACGGCAGCAAGGCGATGACCCTGCGCGGCGACAACATCGCGCAGGAATTCGTCGGCATCGTCGAGGACTACGTCGCGCGTCGCTACGCGTCGCGCATGCATGACTGAAGCCGGCGACACCGTCCGCGCGGAAGCGCGCTTCGGCGTCGCCTTCCTGCGTCGGCACGGGCTGCTGCTCCTGCTCGTGTTCCTCGGCGTGCTGATCCCGCTCGCCGGGTTCGGCATGCTCGCGCACGAACTGCGCGAGGGCGAAGGGTTCTTCTTCGACGTACCGCTGCTCGAAGCCGCGCACGCGCTCGCGCGCGCGGGGCTCGACCGCTTCTTCGTCGTCGTCGCCGCGCTCGGCTACCAGTGGGGCGTGGTGCCGCTCGACGCCGCGCTGGTCGTCGCGCTCGGCTGGCGCCGACGCATGCGCGAGGGCCTGTTCGCCGGCATCGCGATCATCGGTTCGGCCCTGCTCAACCTCGGTGCGAAGCCGCTGTTCGCGCGCGACCGGCCGAGCCTGTGGGAGTCGATCGCACCCGAGGGCAACTACAGCTTCCCGAGCGGCCACGCGATGGGTTCGATGACGCTCGCCTGCGTGCTCGTGCTGCTGTGCTGGTGGACGCGGTTGCGCTGGCCGGTGTGCGGCGCGGCGATCGTGTTCGTCGCGCTCGTCGGCGCTTCGCGCGTATACCTCGGCGTGCACTATCCGTCGGACATCCTTGCGGGGTGGGCGGCGGCGATCGCGTGGACGTATGCGGTGTACGGAATGGTGTTTCGTGCGGGGACCAGGCCGTGGGGTGGGACGGGTGCGCGTCGCGACGGCGCGTGAGGACTTCCTCGCCGCACGACGACGACGTCGCCCACGCCTAGTTCGAGAACGCATCCCCGCCGAGCGCCTCGCAGCGCTCCACCGCATCGACGCGGCTGTGCTGCCAATGCGCGACCCAGCACTCGTCGTAGACCGAGCAGTAGCAGATGTCCATGCCCAGGCGGTGCTCGGCGGCCTTGAACAGCCGGGCGACGTCGCGCTCGTTGAGCTTGATCGGCGCGACCGTCGTCTCGCGGTTCGTGTTCGGCGGGATCACTTCGCCACCGATGCTCGAGGTCGCCATGCTCGGCGAAGTGCTCGGCGCGCCGAGTGCGACGAGCACCTGTTCCCAGTCGTGCATCGGCTTGCCGTCGAGGGTGACGCGCACGGTTTCGACCTTGGCCGGGCCGACGCCGTTGTTGTTGACGGTCCAGATGAACGCGTCGCGGTCGACGTTGCTCGAATAGGTGTAGCCGATCGACAGGAACGGCCACACGCTCGCGCGCGCCTGGCTCTGCATGAGACGCGTCTGGTAGGCGCCGAGCGCGAGCGCGAACACGCTGACCGCGAGCGCGAGCGCGCTGCCGAGGTCGCTGGTGGTCAGGCGGCGGGCCGCAACCGGCGCGTCGCCGGCTTCACGGGGGGACCGGCTCATATCTGCGGCTCCGTCTTCGCGGCGATCGCTTCCGCGTGCCGCTGGCGCGCGACCTGCGCTTCGCGGCGTGCGATGTACAGGCTCGCGCCGATGACGATCGCTGCGCCGACGGCGGTCCACGCGTCGACGCGTTCGTCGAACAGCAGCCATGCGAGCGCCGAGACGATCACCAGCTGCAGGTAGCTCAGCGGCGCCAGCGTCGATGCGTCGGCGAGGCGCAGCGCGTGCGTCCACAGGTACTGGCCGAGCGTGCCGAGCATGCCGATGACGACGAGCAGCGGCCACGACGCGGCCGGCGGCGACTGCCAGACCGCGAGTGCGAACGGCAGCGACAGCGGCACCCACAGCCAGGTCGTGAGCAGCACGATCGTGTCGGGTGGGTCGCTGCGCGACAGGAACTTGATGCTGATCGTGACCGCCCCGGTCGATGCCGCCGCGAGCAACGCGACGAGGCTGCCGGCGCTGAAGCCGTCGGTGCCCGGGCGCACGATCACGAGCACGCCGACGAAGCCGGCCACGACCGCGCTCCAGCGGCGCATGCGCACGATCTCGCCGAGGAACAATACGGCGCCGATCGTCACGAACAGCGGCGACGAGTACGACAGTGCGATCGCCTGCGCGAGTGGCAGGTGGGCGATCGCCCAGAAGCCGGCGAGCATGCCGAGCGTGCCGATCGCGCAGCGCACGACGTAGAACCAGAGGCGATCGGTGTGCAGTGCGTTCCAGCCGTGGCGCAGCAGCAGCGGCGCGGTCGCGAGCGCGCCGAAGAAGCTGCGGAAGAATGCGATCTCGAACGCGTGCAGGCTGTGCGAGGCGTAGCGGATGAGGATCGCCATGAGGCCGAAGCTGCTTGCGCTCGCGACCATCAGCAGCGCGGCTCGCGCGGGCAGGGGGCTGGCGGGGGAAGCCGCGCCGGCGGCGGGAAGGCTCACGATCGCGGTCGAACCGGAACGACGGGCGCGCAGTCTAGCAGGATCGCGCGCGCCTGCCGTTTCGACGGCGCGCGCGCCGCGCCGATCAGTGCGTCGTGCCGCCGCTCGTGCCGAGATCCTCGCACACGCCGATCGCGCATTCGATCGCGGCGCGCACGCCTTCGATCATCGTCGCGAGCGCCATGCTCGGCTGCCCCGGGTGATGCGCCGCCTGCTGCGGCAGCCACGGCACGTGCACGAAGCCGCCGCGCGCCTGCGGCAGGCGCGTCGCGAGCAGGTGCGCGATCGCGAAGAACACCTGGTTGCAGACGAACGAGCCCGCGCTCAGCGACGGCCCGGCCGGGATGCCGCGTTCGCGCAGTTGCGCGACGATCGCTTTCGACGGCAGGCTCGTGAAGTAGGCCGGAGGTGCGCCCGCGACGACCGGCACGTCGATCGGTTGCAGGCCGTCGTTGTCGGCGATGCGCGCGTCGACGAGGTTCACCGCGACGCGCTCGAGCGAGATCTCGCTGCGCCCGCCGGCCTGGCCGAGTGCGAGCACGAGCACGGGGCGATGGCGTTCGACGAGATCCTCGAGCAGCGGCAGGGTCGCCGCGAACGACACCGGCAGGACGTGGCCGACGACGCGGTGCCCGGCGATCGTCGCGCCGTCGAGTGCGCGCACGATGTCCTGCGACGGGTTGACGACCTCGCCGCCGAACGGCTCGAAACCGGTCAGCAGCACGCAAGGGACGCCGGGGCGTGGTTCGGGCATGTCGGGCCGCGGTTCAGTCGACGTCGAACGACTGCAGCTCGACCGGCGTGCTCGGCAGCACGATGAGCGTGCCGCGCATGCCGTTGCTCGGCGTGCCGTGCGTCTCGCAGTAGTAGCCGATCGTCGCGGCGGTCGGGAACACGCGACTGAAGTGCCAGATGTTGTTGGCGGCGGCGCCGTCGCCACCCTGGCCGTCGCCGTCGCAACCGTTCGCGCAGCGGAACGCGTTGTCGTTCGCCTTCACGTTGTGCGTGCCGCCGCTGTTGCGGAACGTGACGCGATCACCCGCGGCGATCGTGAGTTCGGCCGGGTTGAACGTCTGCCCGGGGCCGACCAGCACGAGGTAGTCGGCCGCATGCACGGGCAGGGTGAACAGGGCGAGGAGGGGCAGCAGGCGCATCGACACAGGGTACGCGGCCGGCGGTGCGATGCAAACGGGGGCAGCTAGGGGCGGATCGTCGCTGATGAAGTCCGGCCCGCCGATGTAGGAAATCTCCGACAGCGCACGGCGCGTGCTTCGCACACGGCAGTGCGTCGTTTGCGGGACGACGCGATCGATCCCGGGGCGCACAGTGCGCCCCAGGAACAGCGATGGATCGCGGCAAGGATGCACTTGCTCCTACCCGGGGGCAGCACGGCGCAGGACGTGCCGTCGACGGTCGGGCGACCGACCGCAGGAATCGGAATCGGCGGAGGCCGGATCCGGTTCGACCGCGCGGCGGCCCGGCCACCGCGCGGCTGGAATGCGCGCAGCGGCTGAACGCCGGGCGCGCACGGAGATCGCGATGAAGAAACGCAAGCCGCTGCATCTGGACGCCCTGCAGGCCGGCGTCGTGCGCAAACTCGCGCAGCACGCCTGTGCCGACCTGTGCGAGCCCGCGATGCTCCGCCGCAGCGACGACATGCTCGCGCGGGCGCGTGTGATCCATGCGGCGTTGTCGACGCGCCGCCGCTTCAAGGCGCTGTACGAGCGCAGCCGCGAGTTGCAGACCGCGCTCGAGCGCTTCAAGGCGCGGCGCACGCAGATCCGCGGCGCATGAACGCGCGCACCGCCGAGGAAGGCATGTCGGGTGGCGTCGCGCTCGCGGTGCTCGTCATCTGCTGCGCGATGATGGCGACGCTGCTCGCGCTCGCATCGACATAGGAAAGGTCCGCGCGACCACGCCGGCGCCGGCGTGCGCGCGTCGCCGCTCGGCGACTTTAGCGCGCGCATCGTGACTCGCGACGCCCAAGCCCACCTCAGATCGTCGGACGGATCACGCCGCGCCGGATCGGGGCCTCGACGATCGCCCTCGCCGATTCCTCAGATCGTCGGACGGATGACACCGCGCCGGATCAGGGCTTCGACGATCGCGCTCGCCGATTCCTCCGGCGACTGCTCCATCGTGCGCAGGTGCAGTTCGGGCGCGGCCGGCACTTCGTACGGCGAGTCGATGCCCGTGAAGTTCTTCAGTTCTCCGCGGCGC
>Ga0068853_100001712_pt1 | contig 16070 bp, 23 predicted proteins | sample KBSCornC32_FD_65655 | JGI IMG/M metagenome (GOLD analysis project Ga0068853, IMG submission 65655) | Corn rhizosphere microbial communities from Kellogg Biological Station, Michigan, USA - KBS Corn C3-2 | ecosystem: Host-associated > Plants > Roots > Rhizosphere > Soil ...
CCTGCCGGGGACGGCCACGGTCGCCTTCAAGAGCGCCAAGGGCGTCACGCCGAGCGATGCCGCGCCGAACGGCACGCTGTACGTCACGGACAACGAGGACGCGAACATCCAAGCCAAGAACGACAACACGTACCGAACGATCGCCGGTAGCGGGACGCTCTAGGAAGGAAAGTGCGGCGGCGGCGACTATATCGACGCGGTTCGTTTCATCCACTTCATGTACGCCCGCCTGACCGAAAGCGTGCTGTTCGTGTTCCAGAACAACCCGAAGATCCCTTACACAGACGCGGGGATCGAGATCATGAAGTCGGCGCTACTCAACCCGCTGATCTCGTGGACCAAGGCGCCTTACAACGCGCTGAGCGACGCCAAGGAAGACTTCCCGTTCGTGTCCGCGCCGAAGGCGCTCGAGGTCAGCGCGATCGATCGCGTCAACCGGCTCTTGCCCGACGTCTCGTTCTCCGCGCGCTACACGGGCGCGATTCACAAGATGGTCGTGACCGGCACCGTGTCGATCTGAATGCCTGAGGAAAGCACCCCATGAAAACCTACTCCCTGAACGAACACACGTGCTTGCTCGGCGGCATCCCGCTCGAGGAGGACATTCGCTCGATCTCGGCGGCACCCGTCGGCCCTCGCTTCACGTTCGTGAGCGGCGTGGATGGCACCACGACCATGAGCGAGAACAAGGGCAACGACAACCACAACCTGAAGATCAAGGTCGGCTACGGCTCGAAGGAGAACGCCGTGATCTCGGCCGTGTACCAGGCTGCCCGCAAGTCCGGCGCGGGCAACGCCGGGATCGTGCCGTTCGTGCTCAAGGACCGCCAGGGAACGAGCGTGCTGGTCACGCTCGAGTGCATCCCGATCGGCTGGCCCGACGTCGAGCGCGCGCCCGAGTCCGGCGAGATCGAGTGGTCGTTCTTCCTCGTCCAGCCTGAGCGCTTCGAGGGCGGTCTCTGATGTCCTACGAGGTACTGACCGAGACCGTCGAGATCGACGGCGAGAAGTACGAGATCCGTTTGCTCGACGCGATCCATGGCTATCGAGTATACGTCAAGCTGCTGAACGCGGTCGGTGGCGCGCTCGAAGGCGCCGGCAGCTTGAAGGGCTCGAGCAAGGGCGAGCTCGCACTCAAGACGATTGGCGCCGCGCTCAAGAACCTGTCCCCCGAGCTGGCCGAGGAGCTTCGCAGCACGTTCGCCAAGACTACGTGCATCGTGAAGCCCGACGGCAAAAAGCCCGAGCTCAAGGACGTGTTCTTGACTCACTTCCGCGGACGCTACGCGCACATGAGCAAGTGGTTGTTCGCTTGCATCAAGGCCAACTTCGCAGATTTTTTAGCCGAAGGATCGAGCGAGGGCGGGCCGAGTCCGCTGGAAGCACTGAAGGCTATGTTTCAGGAAAAGCCCCCGACGGCCTCGACTGGTTCATCTTCCGAGTCCTGACGGACAAGCGGGCCTCGCTCTCGTGGCGAGACCTAGAACGCATGACGCTACTCGATCTCGACGACATGCACCGCGCGCTCGACTTTCGAGACGAGGTCGAGGCGAAAGCTAGAAGGGCTGCCGAGTAATGGCCGCGCTACGTGAGATCCTGGTTGCGTTCGGTGTCACGTTCGACACCAAGCCGATCGAGGACGGCGAGAAAAAGATCGGAAGTCTGCTCGACGGCGTGAGCGGCTTGGGCAAAGCGCTCGCGGCCGCGTTCGCCGTTGATAAGATCAAGGACTTCGTGCTCGGCGCCGTCGAGGCTGGCGACGCCGTGGGCGACCAGGCTGCGCGCCTGCACATCTCGAGCAAGGCGCTCGAGATGTGGACCTATCAAGCCAAGTTCGCAGACATCGCCGCTGGCGAGCTTGACGGCATCTTCAACAAGCTGGCGCGGTCGGCCGTCGAGGGCGGCGACGCGGCCAGCGAACAAGGCAAGGTGCTGAAAAAGCTCGGCGTGGACGTCAAGGACACGCACGGCAACTTCAAGGACACGGGGAGCCTGTTCGAGGAGGTCGGACTCGCGCTCGCCGGCATGACCGACGAGACCGAGAAGACCGCGCTTTCGTTCCAGTTCTTCGGAAAGACCGCGGGCCCCAAGGTCTTGCAGCTGTTCAAGGACGGCCCCGAGGGTATCGCCAAGATGCGAGCCGAGTTCGAGGAGCTCGGCGGCGGCATGGGCGACTTCGTGGAACAAGCGGGCGAGGTGGACGACAACCTGCACCGGCTCGACCTCGCGTGGACGAGCGCAAAGGTCAAGGTCGCGGCGTTCTTCCTGCCGGCGTTGAACCTCGCGATCGCTGGGCTCACCAAGGCGTCACAGTTCCTGACGTACCTAACCAAGAACACCGAGGTGGTGCAAGCCGCGCTCGCGGTGCTCGGTGCGATTGCTGCCGGTAAGGCTGCGGCCGTGCTCGCCGCATGGTGGCCGGTACTGCTGCCGTTCCTGAAGTTCGCCGCCATCCTCGGCGTGGTGATCCTGCTCGTCGAGGATCTGATCGTCGCGTGGAAGGGCGGGGACTCTGTCATCGGGCGAATCCTGGACAAGCTCTGGGGGCCTGGCTCGACCCGCAAGGTGGTCGCATGGTGCAAGGACACCTTCGAGGCGTTCTCGACGTTCTTCTCGGACTTGAGCGAGCGGCCCGCCGAGTTCGAGGAGAATTGGAAGCGCACCACAGCGTCGATCAAGAACGACATTGTCAACGTACTCGGACCCACGTTCGGCGGAATGGTCGTCTCGTGGATCGAGATGTCCGGCGTGCTGATCGACACGCTGACGGGCGGGTGGGAGAACTTCAAGGACAAGTCCGCCGCCATCTGGGATGGTATCGCGCTCGCCTTCAAGATTGCGTGGACCGAGATCAAGTTCTTCGCGCTCGAGATCGTCGCTGTCATTGATGACGCGATCACCAAGCTCGTGAAGAAGATCCCGGGCGGGCTGCTCGACAAGCTCGGCGGCACGGGGACGGCCGTCGAGGACGTAGGCAAGCTGCGGGATCGGGCGCGCCTGGCCCTCGCTGCCGAGGGTGACGACGTCGGCCGCCGGCTGACAGCGCCGGCCACGGGCCTCGTGAGCACGGCGATCCCGTCCGGACCTCCCGTCGTGGTCAACAACACCACGAACGTGAACGTGCCGCCCGGCACCCCCGGGCAGGTAGTCCGAGCTGCCGGCGCCGCCGCCGAGACCGGCTCGCTCAAGGGCGCGAAGCGTGGCGCCGCCGCCGCCCTCGGACGAAAGGCAAAGTAAGATGCCTGTTACGCTGACTTGGGATGATGACGCGGGCGCGGTCGTCTCGGCCGTGTTCGACGTGGATCTACAGGAAACGCACGAGGGCACGAGCATCATCACAGAGCACCCCGTTGAAGATGGCGCTGACGTTGCCGACAACATTCGGCCGCAGCTCAAACGCTTCACGGTCGAGGGGTTCGTATCAGACACGCCGTTGCTATCGAACCCCGACGTGGTGAACAAGACGACGTTCACGAACCTGGAACTACAGATCCCCGAGCAGCCGTTCAAGTTCGGAATCAGCAACGCGATCAACGCGGGGATCGGCGCCTTGGGTGACGCGCTCTTTCCGCCCAAGCCGCTCAAGGTTCAGATGCTCACTTTCGATAACTTCGAGAGCCGCATTCGCGCCGCGCGCGACGCGCTCGAGGGGGCGCGAACGTCGGCCCGGCTGGTCCGTATCATCACCTCGATCACCGAGTACGAGAACATGGCGATCGAACAAGTCGTGACCACGCGCGCGCCCGAGGACGGCAGCGGCGCGCACTTCACGGTGGTGTTGAAGGAGATCGAGAAGGTCTCGAGCGACGTCACGATCGCGCCCGAGCCGGCAGAACTGTCTGGCTCGATCAAGAAAGCAGCCGGCAGCAAGAGCGCCAAGGACGATGACGCCAAGATCGGCGACCTGAAGAAAAGCATTCTGGCTAAGGCCGTGGACGGTGCCGCCGGTTTCTTCGAAGACGGGTTTGGTGGACTATGAGCCAGACGATTCCGACCGTGACCGAGCCCTACTACACGATCCGCGTACGGCTCGACGATCAAGATTACACGCTCGAGTTCACGTACAGCACGCGGCAAGAGCGCTACTACGTGTCCCTGTTCGACGTCGAGGACAAGCCGCTCGTGTGCGGGCTCAAGCTCGTGACGAACACGCCCTTGCTCCGCTACTGGCACCACAAGGACGGCGTGCCGCCAGGCGAGCTCATGGTTACTGCGACGGGTCAGGACGTCACTCCACCCAAGATCGGAGAGCTACTCGAGGACGGCCGGTGTCAGTTGACCTACTTCACGGCGGCCGAAGTGTCGGCTCAAGTCGCGGCGACGCGCGCCGCGCGGAGCGTCTAAGTGGCTGTTCTGTTTCAACGAGAGTGCCGGATCACGGTCGGCGCTGCGCTCGGCGCGATTCGCACCGGGCTGCGCGTAGAAAAGCATCGGTGCGCGTTTCGTGTCGAGAAGACTAGCAAGCCCGAGCCGAACAAGGCGGCGCTGCAAGTCTACAACTTGAGTCGCGAACAGCGCGCGCAGATCGAGGAGCTACGGCCGAAGAAGGGCGACGCGCGCGGCGTGCCCGTCTTGATTGAAGCAGGCTACAAGGAAACGGGCTTAGCTCAGATCTTCCTCGGCGACTTGCGCACGGTCTATTCTAAGCGCGAGGGTGCCGACTGGATCACAACGGTCGAGAGCGGGGACGGCGAGGCCGCTAAGCTCTCGTCAATCACTCAAGCGTACGGGCCGCAGACGTCGCCGGACGTCGCGCTGCGCGCCATTGTGAAGGCGCTCGGCATAGGCGAGGGCAACGTCGCGGCCATTGCTGCACGGTTGCGCACGACGGGCGCGGCTACGCTGTTCACCAAGCGCGCGGTGTTCTCGGGATCGGCGTACGAACACATGACGCACTTCGCACGCAGCGCCGGACTCGAGTGGAGTATCCAAGACGGGGCGATACAGCTGATCGACCAAGGCAAGACGCTCGCCGGTTTCGCGACCCGACTCTCGCCGAGCAGCGGCCTGATCGGCACTCCGACGATCGATCCCAAGGGTGTACTCTCGTGTCAGATGTTGATCCAGCCGTCCGTCAAGGTCGGCTCCCTGCTCGTGCTCGAGTCGGCCGCGGTTCGCGGAAACTACAAGATTCAGCGGGCAACGTGGGAGGGTGACACATATGGCATACCGTGGTACATTCAGGTTGAAGCCACGCGGTATTAGTCGTCGGGCTCGGCCCGAGGTCTCCAAGCCAAACGTCATAGCGGCGGGCTAGGGGCTCTCGGGGCGCGCCTCACCCCGAGCATGAGTGATCGCGCAGACATCTCAGACGAGGAGTTGATCGCTACCGCGATTCGCGGCGCGCTCCTCGACTTGCACACAGCGCTGCCCGGCATCGTCAAGACGTACGACGCCGCAACGGGAACGTGTGCCGTGCTACCAGCCGTCAAACGCGCGCTCGAACGCGAGGATGGTTCGACGGCGTTCGAATCGCTGCCTGCAATCCCGAACGTGCGCGTGTGCTGGCCGGGTGCCGGCGGGTTCGAGCTGCACTTTCCGCTCGCTCCGGGGGACACCGTGCTGCTCGTGTTCAACGAGGCGGACACCGGCCAGTTCGAGAGCTCGGGGCAGGAGAGCAAGCCCTCGTGGCTCGAGCGCCACGGACTGCACAGCCCGGTCGCCTATCCCTACAACCGACAGCCGAGGGCGACGACGGGCGGCGCACGCATGGTGACGCCGTCGCCGTTTACGTTTGGCGCGCCCGCGGCCGCCGAGTTCGTCGCGCTGCAATCGCAGCTAACGGCGCTGAACGCCGCGATCACGTCAGCAGCCGGTACCGAGTCAGGGGCCGGGGGACTTGGCGGGATGAATGCGCTCAAGATCGCGTTGTCGGGTGTGGGCTGGCCGACGTCGCCAGCTACAGGGCCGGCTAAGTACTTGAAGGCGGAAAAGTGATCGCGCACCGAATCCCCAAGGGCGACTTGGCGATCGTGCAAGGCACGACTCAGGTGATCTCGGGCGGTCAGTACGCCAAGCAACGCACGAGCGTGTCGCTCGACTTCTTTCTAGGCGAGTGGTTCTTGGACGTGCGGCAGGGCATGCCCTACTTCCGTGACGTTCTGATCAAGAACCCGAACAGCGACACCGTTCGGTCAGTATTCAAGCGCGCGATTCTCAAGACTCCGGGAATCGTGAGCGTTGATCGGATCACGGTCGAGCTCGACACGAGCCGGCGCGTTTGCGCCGTTGACTATGAGTCCACCTACAAGGACGGGACCAAGATCCCCGACCGAATCGAGCTGATTCTATGACGGACTTTGGTGTCATTCCGGAAGGCTTCCGCGCCAAGACAACGCGCGACGCGCTCGAAGAGATCGAGTCCGCGCAGAAGTCAGAGATCTCGCCCACGATCGATGTGTCCACGGAATCGCCAGACGGACAGCGCAACGGCATCGCCGCGCGTCAGCATGCGTCCACGTGGGAGGCCCTACAGCTCGTGTACGATGCGCTCGACCCGGACAAGGCCGAAGACGCGCAACTCGTCAACGTATGCAAGCTATCAGGCACGGTGCCCCGCGGCGCGTCCGCGTCGCAAGTCGATTGCGATTGCGTGCTCGAGACGGGCGGCATTCTAACGCCCGATGTTTCGTACGCTGCCGTGACCGGTAAGCCGGACACGCTCTGGACACCGGTCGAGCCGTTCACGGCACCGAGCGCGGGCGTCTACAGCCGGCGCTTTCGTTGCACGGTGCTCGGCCCCACGCCCGCGAATGCGGGGACGCTCACGGTGATCGCGGCCGGCACGTCCGGGTGGAACGCCGTGACGAACCCGCTCGACGCAAAGCAGGGTCGCTCAGCCGATACGAACGAGACCTTGCGCGCTCGACGCGAGGAGGAACTAGCGGCGGCAGGATCCGGCAGCGTGCCCGGCATTCGTGCGGACATGCTGCGGCTCGAGGACGAGGACGGCGTGCGCGTCATCGAAAGCTGTCGCGTATTCGAGAACGAAACGGACGACTATAACGCGGACGGGCTGCCGCCCCATTCGGTCGAGGTCGTGCTTGTGGACGATCCGATACAGGACAACGACTTTCTCGCGCAAGCCGTGTGGGAAGCCGCGGACGGCGGGATCACCAAGTACGGCAACACGAGCGGCACAGCGACGGACGAGAACGGCAAGACACACGCCGTTCGATTCAGTCGTCCCGTGGATCGCAACGTGTGGGTGACGTACGACCTCGAGACTAACAAGGAATATGCTGGCGATGCCGAGTTCGCGGCCGCGGTTGCACAATTCCTGCGCACTGCGATCCCTCCGAGCACTGCCGTCTTGCGCGCCGTGTGCGAGCGTGAGGCATGGGCGTTTCCGGGCATCGTGAACATTCTGTCCGTCAAGCTGGGGTTCGCTTCTGGCCCCGCGCTCTCGGATGACTTGGCGATCGCGGTGCGCGAGCGCGCCGCCTTCGATTCAACGCGCATCGCTAGGACGTGAACATGAGTCAACAAGGCTACATGCTGACCGAGGAAGTGGACACGGAGATCGTGTCCGCGTACGCGGCCGCGTTGCAAAAGGTGCCGGCAGTCGCGGCCGCGCCCGGCTGGTTCAAGGTCGGCGCGTTCTATCTACCGAAGCGTCTCGCCAAGACTTGCCTCGAAGTGATTGCGAACGTGAGCGCGGCGGGCCTGGCCGGCACCGCTCGTCTGTACGATCCGACACTCGGCGTGGAAGCGCCCGTGTCTGGTTCAGACGTCGCGTTCAGCGCCACGGACGTGGGCCGTTTCTTGTCCGGCTCGTTCACGCTCGAAGGGGCCCGGACCTATTGGATTCTGGCGCAAGTCGTCGGCGCTACTGGCTCCGACAAGTTCGGAATCGTGGACACCGCCAGCCTGACGGGAGCATGAGCGATGGCACGTAAGTACCAGATGCGCGCGAAAGATTCGGTCACGGCCGCGATCTTTCTTTGGCAGTTGAGCACGCTCGACTTTTCGGGGACCGGGTACACCGGGCCAAACGCCGCCACGAACATCATGTGCGTGGGCTACTATGATGATGGTGCGGGCGGGGGCGGCGGATCCGGCGACGTAGTGGGGCCCGGTGTAGCAGTGAACGCGCGGATCGCGGTGTTCTCCGGAACGACCGGCAAGCTGATCGCGGACGGCGGCAGCACGATTGCCGGGGTTCTGTCGTCTGCCGCGTCTGCCGCGTCTGCCGGCGATGCGAGCACGCTCTCGTCTGCTCAGAGCTACGCGGACGCCGTAGGCGCGTCCGTCGCCGCGAGCATCCCCGCCGCGGGCGGCGACCCGGTCAACGTGACCAAGGCAGCGGCAAACGCGGGCACTGGTACCGCATACTCGCTCGCGAACCACAAGCATGACGTGGACACTGCGGCACCGGCCGATCAGGCGTGCTCTGCCGCGTCCGCCGAAGGCAACGCGCCCACGCTTGCTCGCTCGAACCACACGCACCGATTCACGGGCGCGGCCGGACGTTGGGCTGTGTTCGACGCGTCCGGTAACATGGCGGACAGCGACACGACGCTGAACAGCAAGACGATCCGGCGGTCGGCGGCGGATGCTGTGGGGGCCGAGCTGTCCTTGGGCGCAACGCGCGGCACGAGCGGTGCGCCCACCGCGAACAGCGCGCTGGATCTGCTGGGCAGCCTGAAGGCCGAGGGACACGACGGCTCGAGCACGTTCGTAGGCGGTCGCATCCGTTTCCGGGTGATTCAGGCAGCCGGCACGAGCAAACGGACGCGCGCTGAGAGCCTGATTCACGACGGCACCAACGAAGTCACCACGGGCACGTTCGAACGTTTGCCGCCGACGCTCACGACGGACGCGACGCTGACTCAGGTGTTCACCATCCCGATTGGCAACAATCAGACGTTCGAAGTCTCGTACGTGCTGCACGGCCAGTCTGGAAGTGACGTAGCGCACCGAAAGACCTCGGTCACAGCTTATCGCGGGGCGGGCAACGCGAGCGAGCTCGCGCATAGCGATGCTGTGAACTACAAGTCCACGGGCGCGGCCGGGTGGGGCAGCTCGCTCGAGATCAGCCACGTCGTTACCAACACGACGTTTGACCTTCAGGTCAAGGGCGCTGGTTCGACCAACGTCACTTGGACCGGCGAGATCACCGTCACGGTCTACTCATGATCGGATCGTTCGCTCGAGCCGCCATCATCGGCATTATTGCGGTCTGCGCTGGAATCAGCGAGCCCGACCAGCAGATCTCCGAAGCGAGCTCAAGCGTCGGCACGCTCTCGAGCCTCAACCATTGGAAGAAGTCCGCCCAGATCCTCAACCTCGATCCGGGGACCACGATCGTCGAGTTGTTCGAGGTCACGGGTCACGCGAATAATCAATGCATCTGGGGCTGTGGTGACGCTACGCACGGCTGGTTCCTTGTTCACGGATCGTCGAACAACCTCGTGCTGTTCTTCCGGGGCGCAGGCGGCGGCAGCTGGACGATCTCCTCGAACCTCTATCTGGGGATTCATTGCCTCGCGTTGACGCGCAAGCTCGACGGCTCTGTCTGGTACAGCCTCGACGGCGGCCCGGACACCCAACTCGTGGCCGCTCCGACGTACACGTCTGTCGTGTCCGGCGATCAGTTCGTCGGCTACGACACCGGAGAAGCCAACTTTGCGGCGACGAACAGCCGCGTGCTGGCGCTCGCCGTCTATAACTCCGAGCTGTCTGGCACCACCCGTCAGCAGTTCTCGGACTCGGTCAATCTGCTCAACCGGTACCGGCTACGCGACGAGTGCCGGACGAACTCGAATCTGGTTTCGGAGATTCACTTTGATCGAGACTGGAATGGTTCGGCGGCGAGCGTAACGGGCGGGCTGGGCTCGTCACCGCACACGCTCGACAAGGTAGGCACGGGCGGCGGCAAGGTCGCAATCGAAGCCGAGATCCGTTACCGCATTCAGCAAGAGTGGGTACACGACAACGGCTATTGGGTGTCGTTGGCGATCGGCATTCGTAGGCACAGCCAGGGTGCGCGCACACTGTTTCGAACGGACGCGACCAAGCTGGTTGTGGACGTGTACGCAACCAACTCGGGTTTCGTGAATCAGATCGACGTCGGCGTGCGCTGCAACGGCGTGGCCGTGACTGGTAACGCAACGGGTGGTGTGGACCTCGACGTGTTCAACACGCTGCGCGCTGCCGACTGCACACTGCCGGGCGGCACCAACAAGCTCGTGGAGCTGATTGACGGCATTCAGTCGTATCAGACCGGCACGGGCGACGTGCTCGGAGTGTTCCCCCAGTACATCCGTGTTCCCGTTTCGACGCCGATCACGCCTGTTATCGTGTCGGCGCCGCAACGTCGCTTGGTGGTCGTTCAAGACTCGCTGGCGACTCAAGGATCGGACTCGAGCGCAAACCTGAACTCGTCCACCTACCTCGGGTGGGTGTACCAAGCGCGCCTACGCATCGCCGCGTCCGTCGATCCTACGTGGGCGGGTTGTCAGGTATCGCTAGAGGCGTGGGGCTCCAAGGCTTGGAGTCAGATCGCGAGTTCGGCTCCGCTGCGCTCGGCGTTCGTCGCTCAGGTCGGGCCGATGCTCGACGGCACGGCCGCTGCTCACGCAAACCGGATTCTGTTCGCGCTTGGAACCAATGATTACGGCCTGAACACCTACGCGTCGCTCGCCACGTTCGAGGCTGACGTGGGCGCACTGCTCGATCTGCTGCACGCCACATATCCGAACGTCGAGGTGTTCCTCGCACTGCCGACGCGCCGACTGAACGAGACGACCAACAACGGCAGCACTTGGAACCTAGTCCAGCTGCGAACGTCGCTCGAGAACGTGTGCGCGTCCCGCCCGTGGATTCGTCTGCTGCGCGCTCAGGATTGGGTCTCGATCCAGAACCGCGACACGGACGGTCAACAACTTCACTGGGAGGTTGCCGGCCACACCGAATACGAGGGCAACGCGGGACGCGCGCTCGGCTACATCGGCCAGGCCCCGACCCCCCGCCGCATTCATCCGCAAGACGCACCCTACGGCAGGCGGCACCAACGCATGGCCGCGTAACAGGAAAGTACAGACCCATGAAGAACACTTGGACAGGAACCCTTTTCAGCGCGCAAGCCGATGGCCCCGCGCTCACGGCGGCTGCTGCCGCGTCGATGCTCCCGGCGAGCAACAACATGAAGCGGGCAATCGGGCCCGAGTACTTCGACACGGTGGGTCGCGAGTTCAGGTTTGAAGCCAGCGGCCGCTGCTCGACGGTCATTACGTCGCCGGGCACCCTGCGCTTCGACCTGCGTCTCGGCGGTACCGTGATCTGGGACAGCGGCGCTATCGCTCTCGACACGACCGCGGCGAAGACCAACATGCCTTGGCGGCTGCGCGTCGATCTCACGCTGCGTGCCATCGGCACCAACGCAAACTTCATGGGCTCGGGTGAGTTGCTCTGGGAAGGCGTTGCCGGCTCCCCCACGGGCGGCGCAAAGGGCGTTGCTCCGGCCGTCCTGCCCTGGAACACGGCGCCCGTCGTCGGCGGCAACGTTGACCTCTCGGTGGCGCAGACGTTCGACGCCTTTTTTACCCAAACCGTGGCGACAGGCAGCCTGACTCTACACCAGGCCCGCCTGGTCTCGCTGGACTGAACGGCTCGCTATGACGCGAAAGTCATAGTAAGCTAGGGGAATGCACATGCCCACCGCAGAACAGGTACAGCAATACGTCGAGATCGTCGTGGCCGGCGCTATCTGTGTTGGCGCTTTCGGCACGGCGCTCGAGGCGCTCGGCGACAAGGTCAAGTCACCCAAGCTCGTGGCCGTCGGTCGCGCGCTCGAGGACTTCGCCACCAACATCCCGCGCTTGCTCGGCAAGGAAAAGCCGCGGTCATGACGCGCTCTCGGGTGGTGATCGCGTGGCTCGCTCTCGTGGTCGGCGTGCTTGCTTGCACGGCAAGCACTCCGACCACGGCCGCGCGCGACGCGTACAAGGCGGCCAAGGTCGCGTGTCAGGTGTACGACCTCGCGCCGGGCGAGCGACACACGGTGGAGATGGATCGCGCGTGCCAGTCCTTGCGTCTGGTCTGTAGCGACATTCCGGCCGGCGGGAGCTCGGACCAATGACAACGCCGATCACGAGCCGTAGCGCAAGCATCGCCGAGGCTCTCGACGGCCTCGCTGACGCTATGCGCTCGGTCGTGGTCGAGCTGCGCTTACAGCGAGTTGCGATTGCGAAGCTCGCGGCGCAGCGCGAGCTCGACAAGGAAGAAACGCACGACACGATCGATCAGCTAGGACAGCGGGTCGTCAGGCAAGAGGGGCGTGTGGGGCGACTCGAACTCGTTCGACCGGCCCCGCTAGCCCCGTCTTTCGAGGACGAGATCCCGACCCGGCCAGACGGACCGCACCCGCCGCGCCCACCGATTCCCCGCTACCCGCGCCGCCCCTGATGTCCGATCCCGATCCCCTCGACCAAGCCGAAGCCGCACTCAAGCGCGCGGGAGCCGCAACGGAACGGCTGCGCGAGTTGCCGCCCTACACCCACGAGGACGACGTGACCACCAACCGCGCCGACGTTCACTTGCACGTAACGCTGCCGAGCGTACCGGCAGCTCCGGAAGCGAGCCCGAGCTCGCGCCCGGGGCGACCGCTTAAGCTCGGGGCCACGGTCGGCGGGGCCGTCGGTGGGCTCGTGGCGGCGGGCGTGGCGCTCGCCAAGGCGCTGGGCTGGCTGTGATCACACGCATCACCAACCACGTACAGCAAGGGCTTGCGCGGTTAATCTCGCGCTACCAGAACAAGCCCCGGTTCGCGGCGTGGTGCGCGTCCCACATTCAGCAAAGCCAATCGTTCGAGAACGCTTGCTGGCAGCTGGCGGACGCGCTCGACGTGGACACAGCGGACATGGCGCGCTTGACGTTGCTCGGAAAGATCGTTGGGCAACCGCCGCGCGGCTCGCTCGAGCAATTCCGCTCGTACGTCAAGGTGCGCATTCTGGTCAACAAGTCAAAGGCGAAGCCCCAGAACCTGATCAAGATCGCTACCATCCTTCTCGGCCCCGTGACGTTTACGGCGTGGGGGCGTGCCGCGATCACGATCGAAGCCGACAACGACGTGACCGGAAAGGATCCGGACTACGTGGTTGCGCTTCTGCGCCTCGCCAAGGGCGCGGGCATCAAGCTCGATCTGACTTACACAGCGACTGCCGCGGACGACGCGTTCAGCTTCGCGCCCGGAACCGCGTCGATTGCCGACGGGCGCGGCTTCGCTTCGAGCACCGTCGGCACCGATGGCGGCTACCTCGCGAGCGTACGATGACAATGCGACCCCTCACTGTTCCCCCGAAACTTGCCACTGACGCGACGTTTGCCAGCGGCCCCGACACGGGACAGCCCACGCGCGTCGCCATGTCTGCCGGCGAGCTCGCTCAAGGGTTCATTGGCGGCGCTCGCGTTGCCGCTGCCAAGTCCAATTGGCTGTTTGGTAGTATGGGCGATTGGCTTGAGCTGAAGGCGCACGACGCGCTACAGACGTGGGACAAGCAGGAGTTGCCGGTGACGGCCGGCGGTCGGTCGTGCTTGTTCAACTACCTGCTAGCGGTCGGACAGCCCAACATCCGGCAGAGGGCGATCGTCGCGCTTGGTCACGACGTGAACAACGGCAACCGTGTTGCCTACATGCGGTCGCTGGGCTCTGGCTTCTTCGAGGACTCGGTCCAAGCGCCCACGGCCGACACGGGACCGGCGTCGAGCCCCGTCGCGGGCGCGAACGGTGAGATCGTGCTGAGCAATACCGTGAACGGTTTGCAGTACACGAGCCTGGGAGGCTCGCCGGCAATCAACGGCGGTCGAGGTAACGGAAACCAGTACTACATAGGGTGGAGCGCAACGCCATATGTCGAGTTCAACTCGCTGGCGGGATTCACCAAAAGCGCCGCGTTCAATTCGACCACGGGCGCCAGCGGTCCAACGATCTCGGCCCGCGTTGCCAACGTACTCGGCACGCCGGGTGCCATGTTCGCTGACGACGGCGCGGCGCATGTCATCCTGCTCGCGCAGTGCACGATCGGCGGCGTGAATCGGTTCCGAGTCATCCACTCGGGCGACGGCGGATCGAACTGGGCTGTGACGCTGACGCTCGGCGCTGGCGTCACGTCCGCGGACGTCTGCTGGTCTCCGTTCTGGAACCTGTTCTTTTTGATGGCGTCCAATGGCGAGCAGTGGACCAGCCCGGACGGCGTGACGTGGACGCTCGCACGCACGAGCGCCACGGTAACCGCGGCCGCTGGCTGTTCGTTCCGGTACAATACGCTCGCGTCGTGCGGGCTGGCGATCGTCAAAGCGTTCCAGCCGACTTACTACGGTAGCTCGATCTTTGGAACCGGCGTCATCTACTCGTTCGACCTCGGCGCAACATGGCGCGTCCAACATCTCGCGGACTCGGACGGCATCGGCGGGTTCGGGTTCGGGATCCAGACGCTGATCAGCGCGAACGGCCGGCTGTATGCCACCGACCGCTCGCGCGTGTTTCGCTCGGGTCTGCTGAGCTTCGAGGGTACGGACTACTAACGGCGAACCGACACGATCGGCCGGCGCTCGAACTTCACGCCGGGTATTGGCGCCGGCTCGACGTCTTGCCCCGGTCTGAACGTCGCGCGCACGAGCGCGAGCGAGGGCTCGCAGTACTGCCGGGGCACCATGCCGGCGTTGACGATCTCGGCGGTCCACTCGTGCCGGACGCCCACGCCGTCGGTGTGGGCGGGCAGGGGAGCGGCCGCGAGCGCTTGGAACGCGGCGCCCTGGTCGCCTTGCTGGAAGGCCTGGCCGGCCGCCTGCTGGGCTGCCTGCTGCGCTTTGGCGGTCTCCTCGAAGTGCCGCGCCGTGCGGGCCTTCATGGCCTTTAGCAAGGCATCGTACGCGCGCTCGACGGGGCGGAACCACTCGCGGAAGTTCTCGACTTCTGCCATGAGCGGATCCGTGAGCCCGCGCCGTTGCTGCTCGAGCGCGGTCACGCGGGCCTTGGCTTCCTTCATGCCGGCGCCGAGCTGGTCGAGGTCGTTTTGGTCCACGATCGGCATGAGCTCGATCGCCTTGCACGCTGCCTGAACTTGCTGGCCCTCGTTTGCGAGCGCGACGGCGCGCGGGTCTTGCAGCGACTTCGCGAGAGCTTGGGTAGCGGGGGCAGGTTGTGGAATCGTCCACGTCATGTCAGCGACCTCCTCGAGACTGGCGACCGAGCGCGAACAGGCCGATGCCGATCGCGTCGAGCACGTTGTGCAGCTTGTACTCGGCGAGCCGGGGAATCAGCGCGCGCTCGGCGGGCGCGAGCGCGTCGAGCACGCGCGGGTGGTGGCGCTCCTTCGAAAGTCCGCCCTTCCACTCGTGCGGCTTGAGTCGGCGCGTGTGCTGAGCGTTCACGCTTTGGATCCACTGCCCGGCGCACAGATTGACCGAAAGCAGATCGTTCATACGCTTCGCGACGACGGCCGCCGACTCGCCCTTGAGATCGTCCGGACGGATGTACATCACCTCGATCGCTAGGTGGTCAGCCGTGACGGCGCGGTGCGTGCCGTTGATCAGCGAGAGCAAGTCACACCAAACGAGCGCGCCGTCCACGAAGTACGCGCCGCCCGTGTTCTCGCCGGGGTCGATCGCGAGCAAGCTGCCCTTGCTCACGGGAACCCCTTCAGCAAGAGTCCGACTAGCAGCAAGAGCCCGAGCAACACGTCCAAGACGTCGCAGACTTTTCGCCACTTCGCGGCGCGCTCGGTGGACGCCACGACTTGCTCGAGTAGCTTGCGCTCCTCGCGTTTGAACTCGATCCGGATCACGCTGCCTTCGGCCATGGCACCAACCTCTTTCCTTTGCCGTCCTTGTCGAGGACGAGTGACGTTTCATCGGGGATCCAAACCTGTTCGGCGTCCTTGCTCCAAAACCGCGAGAGCTGCGGCTTGGCGGTCGCGGGTACGTCCGGGATGTAGGGCGCGGCGCCCTCAACCATGAGACGCACGAGCTCGTGCGCGACCTCGTGGCCCTTGTACTCGGGCGTCTCGTCTATGTTGTCGTCATGCACGAAGTTGACTAGGCGCGTGCCGTACATCGGCGACACCCCA
>Ga0068853_100001714_pt1 | contig 16062 bp, 21 predicted proteins | sample KBSCornC32_FD_65655 | JGI IMG/M metagenome (GOLD analysis project Ga0068853, IMG submission 65655) | Corn rhizosphere microbial communities from Kellogg Biological Station, Michigan, USA - KBS Corn C3-2 | ecosystem: Host-associated > Plants > Roots > Rhizosphere > Soil ...
GCCGCCGAGGAGGCGGAGTTAGCCCCAACGTTCCCCGCGCCCTGCGCAGCTTTTTGAGCGGCAGCGTTTACGTCTGCCTCAAACCAGTCGATCCACTCCTTGAGCTTGCCGGTCAGCTGGTCGGCGCTCTTGCTCTCGAAGGTGCCCATCGCCTTCAGCACCTCGATTGCCATGCCTTGCGCGTGGGCGCGGCCGATCCGAGCAGTCTTCTCCGGGTCGTACTGGCTCTCTGGCTTCCATTCCTTGGACCTGGAGCCGTGGCTGCGGGGGCTGCCGGAAGACGCGCTATCAGGCGCTTTTTCCTTCTTGAACATCGGGCCGTAGTTGCCTTCGGTGATAGTCCCGTAGTAGGAGCGGCCAACCTCGGGTTCGTCACCCTCACGGCGACGCCAGTAGGTATCGGGGCTGCCCTCGAAGTCCACGTAGAACTTCTGGAACTGACCGCCGTGCGGGTTCGGTTCAGTCTTGCCGGGACGGAAATTGAGGACCTTCCACTCCTTCGTCTGCGGAAGCGTGGCTGTCTCGCTCATCGCTCTCCCTCGCTCTGGGCCAACTCCATCTGCGTGTCTTCGAACTCACGAATCCACCGGCTGAGGCGCGAGTGAAGCTGGGACTCGTTGTTCTTGCGGGCGACCTCTAGGGCCTCCTCGGCCTCCTGGCGAAGGTCGTCTAGATGGCCGGCGATCGTCATCCGAGCGGTGATGCCGCAGGCACGAAGCGTCTCTTCGCTGACCCGTAGAACGGCCATCTAAAAGATCCCTTCCGCGAGGATGCGGAGACCGATTAGCGCCGGTCCAACGAGCACCAGGAAGACGAGTTCGCCCCAAGACTCGGGCACGCTGGGCTCGCTGTAGCTTGGGTGCTGGGGACGGCCGGGGCCGGGGCTCGGGAGCGTCATGCCGGCACCTTCACTCGGTCTCGCTGCCAAGCGCCGTTGTGGTGGATCAACGGCTGCTCGCAGCAATGAGTGGTGTAGGTGTCGCCGTCCTCGGGTGGACCTTCACCAGCGGCCATCCTCGTGACCATCTGGGAGTCCAGGGAGTCGAGGCAGCAGCGCATCAGGCCGCCGATCCGGCGCGCGTAGGTCCACTCCCTCATGGGAGCCTCGCCAGATGGACTCGCCCTACGGGGCCGACCTTGCGCTCGGGCCACTGCCAGTCGGTCGCTTTCCTCACGGCCTTCGGCTTCCCGGAGTTCTGCGAAGTCAGGTGCCAGAGACCGCAGTGGCGGCACTTGTAGGGCGTTAGACCCGTGCCCTGCATCTCGGCCTTGCTCTTCTCCGCCACGCGGAGCGCCTTTCGCTTGGTGCGGAAGGAACGCTTGCCACAGGTAGGGCAGGCTTTGGCCTGACGCTGGTACCGGATGACCGAGCGCGCAGGGCGCTGAGCGGTGACTTCCTGCTTCACAGGCCACGCTCCTTGTGCCAGGTCACCCAGCGATGCCAGCCCGCAGCCGCCAGGACCGAGGCGAGGAGCCAGCCGATTGCCAAGGTTCCGTACCAGGGCATTAGATAGCTCCGCCCTGGCGGTTGAGGAACAGGGACATCGACGCCGCCTCCTGGCGCGCGTAGTTGGGAGGGCGCCGCCACTCGCGGCGATCCCAATCCCATACGCCCCAAAACTCATGGCCGTCTTGGCGATGCTCGAAGCGCCTGCGCTCGCCAATGCCCTCTTCCACTGGATGCCTAATGCAGTCGAGAGTCATTGAACAGCCCCCTCGATCACGCCGATCTCTTTCAGATCAAGCTCGCGGACGATCTTGCAGCGGTGGGTGCGGAACTTCCCGTCTCCAACCGGGATCGCAGCGATGTCTTTCGCGGTGAACTCAGCGAGCAGGATGCGGTGGCCGGCCTGCCAGTTCTGGATGCACCAAGGGAGCGTGGCTAGGTTGATCCCCGGCCCGCACTGCGTCTCGGCGTTGCAGTCGGCGTTCTTGACCTCGTAGGTCTGGCCCACCTCGTACTTGATCCCGCCGTTGAAGGGACCGTAGCCCTCGGTGGTGACAAGCTTGTAAGCCCTGATCTTGCCGACCTGGTGGGTAAGGATCAGTAGGTCGTTGACGGCGTGGGGGTTTAGGCCCTTGGCATCGCGCAGGTTGGCACCGCCCAGGTTGGCACCGCCCAGGTTGGCATCGCGCAGGTTGGCACCGCGCAGGTTGGCACCGCGCTCAACCGCCTCTTCGAGGGCGACCTTGACATCGGCTGCGCCTTTGGCGACATACAGCACCGAGCCATCCCAGCGACTCTTAATCTCGATCTTCTTGGAGGCCATCTAGGCGGCTGCCTTTCTTGTGTCGAGGGGCCAGATGTCAGTTACGCGGTGGCCGTAAAAGTCGGCGATCTTCTTGGCGGAGTCGGGGCGGGGCATTTACTCGCCGCCTCCGTCGCGGTGCTTAAGAATCTGCTCGCAGGCGACCGAGACCTGAGTTGCGTTCCTGGCAGCGAGGGACCAGTCGGCTGCCTCTTGGGCAGTGGCGGCCCCAGCGGAAAGCTCCATGAACTTCCAAGCGCTTTCGAGGCCTTGGATCTGGACGGTGGCGGCGTCGCTCATGCGGCCGCCTTCGAATCGAGCGGCCAAATATCAGAGGGCTGAACCTCGAAATGATCGGCCAGCTTCTTGGCGATGGCGGGTGTCGGCCGAGCACCAGCCTCAACGCGGCGGACGGTCTGTCCCGCGACGCCAACCGCTTCCCCAAGCTGCTCGGGGGAGAGGCCTTGGTTGAAGCGAAGTTCAGCGAGCTTCACCGGAGCGCTCCTGTTTCATTCCGCAGGGGCCAGATGTCTGTCGGCAGAAGATCGAACTCCCGCGCGATGAGGAACATCGTCCGGGGCATCGCGTGGCTTCCCTGCTCTACTCGGCGGATCGTGTGGCCGGAAACGCCGACCTTTGCGCCAAGCTGCTCGGGGCTGAGTCCCCTGTTGATTCGCAACTCACGAAGCTTGCGACCGGCGATCCGACTAGAAGCCATGTCCTGAAATTACAGATGACTTGCAGTTTTGTCAAGTCAAGTTGAATTTTGCGGACAGAAGCGAAGTCCTGCCAACGTCGCCGGCTGATACTCACCGGGTCAATGGCAGATGCTGAGAGATTCGCTGAGCGGTTGCGAGGCGCTCGAGTAGCGCTCGGGCTAGAGCAGGCCGACCTGGAAAAGCTCTTCGAGGAAGAGGGCTACGCCAAGCGCATGGTGGGCCAACTAGAGCGCGCGGAGGTCGAAACGATCCGGGGTATCCACCGGGCCGCAGCCTCCAAAACACTCGGCTTCCCCGAAGCCTGGTTCACGGCCGACGATCCACGGGCGCTACTGCGGGTGCCACCGCCGACAGAGAAATTGGATGAGATTCTTCGGCGCTTGAAACAGCTAGGGGTCTTGGTCGAGGTGACGGATCAGGAGGAGCTAGAGCAAGAACTTGAGAGTGCCGCCCAGCAATCCGAGTCCACCGCATCGAATTCCGCAGGATCAACCCCCGCATCGGGGAAGAAGTAGGTAGATCGGCGGCGATAGAGGCATGAAACTCGGCAAGGCGCACGGCTGCATCAAGTTCATCAAGGCTGGTCTGGGTCATTGGCACCTCCAGGCAGGGGCGGACGATCGTCGCCCACCCACCCGATGCTCAAAGCACCGCTAGGGAACATATGTTCGTCCCCGGACGCCATCGAGTCGCCCTTGGGATCGCGCTGGCAACGATGGCCCTGAGTGGTTGTAGCGTCTCGGACTATGCCCGGGAAGAAAGCCTGCCGGTGCCAGTCTCCGCAGATGAAGTCCGCGCCGAAGCAAAGATCAATGAGTTTCTTTCGGACCTGGCTGACCAGAACTTCGGAGACGCCTGTCGAAGACTTACGACTCAACTGCAATTGGTCTTTTCGGCCAAGTTTGGGTCCTGCGCCCATGGCTGGGAACTTGCGGCGGAAGAAGGTGGCGCCGTAGGGGAAATCACCGTGCTCGGTTCGGACGATACGCACGCGGGCTTGTGGGTAAGGACCACCGAAGGGAGCTACTTGATGCATGGCGATCTGATCGCCTACTTCAAACCCTAGCCCATCGCTCAAATTCCCCTGCGTCATCCCGCGCGTACCCAATCATGGATTGGTGCAGGGATGGGAGCGAAAGCTATCGGCGACCGGTAACTATTTCCGCGACCCGGCTTTGGGAGAGGCCCGCCGCGATTGCGATCTGCTGCTGCGAATAGCCCAGATCGACGGCCTCGCGGATTAAACGATCGCGGTCCTCGATGAGTGCTTCTTTGCGGCGGATTTCGTCTCTTAGCTTGCGGAGTTGGGGTAGCGGATTAGATCCGGCCACCTCAGCCTCTCAGTGCTTCTTGGCCTCCTTGTTGCCATTGCAGGATCGTGAATAGCAGAGGCCCACCGCTAAAAGCCGCTCCATTGCCTTGGCGGCTAGACCTTTTGTCGAGGCACTCCGAGAAGTCGATCAGGCATCAGGCGTTTGCTAGGCCCTGAAACGCGAAGACCCCCGCTGGAGACGGAGGTCAGGCCTTCGCGCGACTGCTTTTACGTCCGATGCAAAAGCGAATCTCCCGAATGTGACGACGGGAGGTACAGCCTAGGAGACGCCGGAGACGACAACTCTCCCGACGTTGGCCGCTGGCGCGTAAGACGAGCCCAGACACGGCTAGGGAGTCCAAAGACTGGATTCGGACAGGACTTGTGGAGGCTTCACAGCCCGCGAGCAGCGCGATACCCACGAATCGGAGGACGACTGACGGGCAGGCCTGGAGGCGCGATCAGAAGGCTGACTTGGGGCGAGCAAAAAGCAAAAGTCCCACCCCGGCGGGCTAGGCCGGAGATAGAAGTCTTTTCTGTGCCCGAAAGGAAACTCGTTGAGCAAGCTGATTACGCGGTACCAATGCCCTGCCTGTGGTGGCCCTCATCCTCGTTATGAGTGCCCGGTAGCCCCAGGTTCGATGCCTGCCCCCCCGACACCTCCTTTGCCCAGCCGGGCGGAAATAGAAGCCGCCCGGCATACACGTGCCCAGCTTGCTCAATGGGGCATCCTCTGGCCGCCACCTCCGGGCTGGCGTAAGCGACTCCTGCGCGAAGCTGATCGCAGGGATGGCACAGGCCCAAAGCGAGGGCGTGGCTCCAAGGAGTACAGCGTCGGGGAGAAGCATCGCTACTGGCCGGAGTGGACCTGGAACGGCGAGGCGTTCGTGAAGACCTCCGCGTTCGACCACAAAAAAGACCCCCCGCCGCCGAAGAGAAGGCGACGAGGGGTCATGGGTCAGGAATTCGAGGTCTACGCGCAGATATCCAAAGAGCCGCCCTCAGACACGGCCTAAGGCCAGCCAGAGGGCGGGATGAACTTCCATTCGGCCCGCGGTGGCTTCCAGGCTAGGAAGGCTTCTGCGCCAGCGTGACCGGCTGCCTCGAGCAACTCAGCGCGATCTTTGGGGCCAAAGGAATGGAACGGCCCTGCCGTGGTGCTCTTGACCTCGTAGAAGCGAGGAGTGTGGCCGTTCTTGAGTGCGACTACGTCAACGTCGCCAAGGGAAGCGGGAGCACGCAACGCCCACCACCCTTCGGCCCGGAGGTCGTTGACGAGATCGCGCTCGCGCTGGATGCCTCGGCTCAATGGCCCTTCCCCGCCTTGTTGCGGACGTGGCCGAGGGCTGCGTTGCCGGTTGTGGCGGCTCCCGTACCGAGCAGGAATTCCTCGTAGCTGATCTGGCCGGTGAGGAGGGCGAAGAAGCCTCCGCCGACCATGACGACCGTGAGGACCGAGGCGAGGGGGATGGCGTCTAGCTTGTCGAGGGCGTCGTTCATGAGTAGCTACCTCCTGCGAATAGGCGAGCCTCTGCGGCCCGGCGTGTGACGAGACCGGGGAGCACCTGGCCTCCGGCGTGGACCCACTTGCCGAACTCGGCCTGGGCGCCCCTGTAGTCGCCCTTGTTGAGCTTCTTGAGCAGGGTCGATTCCGCCAGCGCCCCACCGCCGAGGTTGAACGTGAAGCTGACTAGCGCGTCGAACTGCTTCTGGTTCAGCCGCACATCGACCAGATCGCGGACGGCGCGGGCAGCTACGGCGGCGTCGGCTTGGAGCAGCGCGAGTCCCTGAGCTTTGGTGATCCGCTTGGAGTGCGGACCAACCCCGGACGTGTGGCCGAAACCGATTGTCCAGACGCCCACGGCGTCCTGGTAGGGCTTGGCGATGAAGCCCTCGAAACGGGCGATGAACTCCGCGCCCTTCTTTGAGAGCTTCGTGGGGCGCGGTGGCCGGGGCGTGGGGCGACGCTTGCGCTTGGGCTTCTTCGACCCAAAGACGGCCCGGTAGAGCGCCTTCCAGCGTGAAGGCTTGGAAGCGAAGTTGACGTGGTGATACTCAGAGCCGGTCGGATAGGGCCGGTAGAGCTTCCAGCCGTGCTTTGCAGCAGCGGCGATGACCGCGTCCACCTGGGAGTCGTTGATGTCGATCCCGCACTTCCACCAGGGCAGCTTTTCGTGGAGAGCCCCAACCACGCCGTCCCCGAGCAGGATGTGCGTCCCGCGATCCGGAGGATTGGCAACGCCCGGCGGCAATTCTTCGAACAGCTCCCGCTGCGTGTGCTTGCCGAACTGGTGCAAGATCCCGGCAACGTCGTCGCCGCGATAGATCGAGTTGTAGGTGCAGCCCGTCTCCGCCTTCAGCTTCCTGAGGATCGGATAGAGCGGGCGCGGACAGGGGCATCCGTCGATGACGGCGTAGCGCATGGGCGCTCCTTTCGTCTATGGAGCCGCCCAGTGGCGGCAGAGGTCTAGTGCTCGATGAGCTTGGTAAGAGCGAAGAGGAGGAAGGGGGTAACGGCGACGACGGCGACGCCGACTCCCCTCAGTTCGGAGTAGCGGCGTTCGAGGGCGGTGACCCGACCGTTGGTCTGGTCCTGCTTGCCCTTGATTTCGCCGAGATCCTCCTTGAGCGATAGATGGATCGCGTCGAGCTTCGTATCGAGGTCGTCAATGCTGTCCTCGACACGAAGGAGGTGGCCGGCGTGCTCCTGCAAGGCGTTGCCATGCTCGTGGGAGCGGCGTCGGAGCCGCTCTATCTCCGCTGTGTTGGCGACGGTTTCGGCCTCGGTGGCCGATCTCACGACCGTCATGCTGCGAGCAGCTTCCGTCGCTGGTCTGAAAGGGCTTCTCCGATGGCCGCGAGGTCTTCCACTGAGGGGCCTACTTTTGGCGAGAAGCCCGGGATGCCGAAGCGCTTGAGGTCGCCGGAGGCGATTTCTTCGACCATCCGCAGGCGCTGGGCGGCGGTCATCTTGGGCTGGCGCACCTTGCCTTTCTTCGTGGTTGGGGAAGTCGAAGTGCTAGCCGCCGAAGCTGACATGACCGCCCCGACTCCCGGAATCGAGACGGACGGGGCGCTGGCTGAGCCGCCTTCGACCGTCACCGTTCCCGGTGCGCCTTCGAGCAGCTCGACGTGGTTGCCCTCAGCCGCGCTGTCAGGGAAGTAAGGACGGTGCAGCCCAACCGATTCATAGACCGATTCAGGGATAGCCGCGGCTGATGCAAGTGTGGGAGCGCCAACACCGATGTCCATCGCCTTACCTTCGGTGTGTGGGTCGTTGGCGAAGCCCCCGACCTCAACGGAATGCTGGGGGGTGCGCGCGCCGGAGATCACGTAGACCGGCTTGCCCGTCTTCTTGGAGAGCATGAGCAGGCGGGCGGCGATCTGGGGCTCAACCCCCTTGGAAACATTCGCTGGGCCGTCTGAGGTCTCCTGGATGACCAGGGAGCCGCCGCTGTGGCGGATCGTTCCCGTGGCGCCCTTTCGGACGACAGGAGAGCGCTTGATGGCCTTGGCGAGGCGCTGGACGTGAAGCGTCTGCTTGGAGGGCGCAGCCGTTGTCGTGCCACTGGCGGTGATCCCGCTTTGGGCGATGGCACCGGTGCCCCATGCGCTCGGGCCTTCAATGTAGGCGCGAACCTGGGCTTCCGAGGCGCCAGAGCGCGCCAGCGGAATGATCTGCTGGATGCTGCTCGCCGCTTCGTCGGCCGTGCCCTTCCCGAGCTTGCCTTCCATCCAGAGAACGGTGTTCTTGGCAGCCTGCTTCGGGGTGCCGTTGAAATGCGTCTGGCTAAAGGGGGTGGGTTCGGCTGGATAGCGGACGCCGAGCCAATTCTGTGGCCCGGCTTCCCCGCCGTTGGAGTAGCCGCCGCCCTCCTGCTTGACCCATTCGTCAGCGAGCTTCGGGGGAAGATTTGAGTAATGGGCGAACCACTGGGCGAATTCTTTTTGGTCCTGGTGTTCAAAGCCTTCGATACGAGGAACCTTGGCCTTCGGCTTCTGGCCCTTGACCGTCGCCGCCTGAGCCTTGTCGCCCCCGATCAGTGAGCCGAGGACGTTGCCGATCGAGCCTAGCTTTGGGCTTCCGAAGTCCGGGAGGCCGGGAATCTTGATGCCATCGGATTGTTCAGGGAACGGTGGTGGCTTTTCCTTGTTGCCTCCGCCGTAGATGCCGCCGCTCGATTCGTAGATCGAGCCTTTTTGGTAGAGGGAGCCCTTTCCGTAGATGCCTTCGGTCTTTTCTTCAGAGCCTGGGTAGGGGTGCGTGTAGAAGTAGATTTCTTCGCTGCGTTTTGCGACCTCGCCAAGGCCATGTTTCTTGTACAGGGCTTCAAGTTCTCCGTGAGCCTCGTCGTACTTCCTCTGCATCGCAATAACCCGCCTGCGGACCTTCGGCTCGTCGGCCCTAGACGTGGCTTGCACCTTCGACTGAGCGTCGCTCCCGTACTTGCCCAGCTTTCCAAGGATCTTGCCAAGGTGAGCGTAGTCCCGCTGCTTTTCGATGTCCTGCGGCAGAGTCGGGAGAGCCAGCGAGCGCAGTAGCTGTTCGCTCTTGGCCCCCTTTAGCTTGGACTCCAACGCGGCGAGCGGTTCAGTAGCAATGTTCGCTCGCTTGCCGAGAATGCCGTACGCACTTTGACCGCTAGCCTTCTGACCTCGCAGGGTGTCCCCAGCTCGCACGTAAGGGGAGAGGCCCAAGATCGAGGCACCTGCGGCTAGGAGATGCTGCGGGACCCCGCCATCCACCGAGCCGAGCGGTCCCTTCCCTGTTGCCCCCTCAACCCCAGCCGCAAGAACGGGTTGGAGTATTCCTAGGACCGAGCCAGAGCCCTGTATCGCCTGGATGGGTGCATTCGCGCCAATCCCTGCACGCGCAAGGTTGATAGTGACCGGCTGGCCGTTCTTGCCCACCCCGTAAATAGGAACCTGGGCATAGTTGAGGAAGGATGGTTCTCCGTGAAGCGCTTCCTTCAGTGCCCAGTTGTTTTGGGCTGCGAGGTAGGCAAGGACCGTCGCTTTGACCGGATGGTTAAGGGCGTATTTCAGCGGCCACTGGAGGCTCATCCGCAGGAATGGGTAGAAGACGAGGGCTGCGGCGCGGGCGCTCTCGGGAACGTGACCGGTGCGAGTCAGGTTCCCCCATCCGCCCATGTTGTCGTGGAGTTGCTTCCCGTACTCGTCCAGAACCTTGGGATGCTCCGTGATCCACTGAAGCTGCTCAGCCGGGGTCTTGCCGTCGAGCTTCTTTTGGATCTCGGTCTGAAGGTGCAGCAGCTTGCGGCCCTTCGCCCAAGCCCCGTTGAGGTCACGCATGATCTGCCCAGTTATGACGGCGCGGCGCAGGGGCGAGCCCTTGAGGCGATCCAGCTCCCCGACGGCATGAAGGGTGACAAAGCTCTTGGCCGTGCGACCGAAGACATTGCGTCGAAAGAAGCCGAGGGCGTCAGTAAACGGTTTATCGTCGTGAGAGCCGAGGGTGGTCTGTAGATCCTCCGGGGAAAAGATTGCCTTGGCGGTCTCACCCGCGATCCCACTCATTCTCAGCCTTGCCTCCAGGGGCATCCGGTTATAAGCCCGCAGGCCTTGGATCATCCGAGCAGGGTTGACGCTGGCAATCGCCTGCGCTGTCTCTGCCACCACCTGCATCCCGAGGAAGGCGGGGGTGCTGAGCATGTTCATACCGGTGTAACGATTGGCCTTGCGCAGCCACGTGGGCACGTTTGTCTTCTGGGCCTGCTGGACCTTCTCCTCGTATGCAGCCTTCGGATAGGCCTCGTAGATCGTCCCTTTCTGGGCGTCATCGGGAGAGAGCTTGCGCGAAGCCTGTAGCGCCGCAAGCGCCTCCTCGTACTCGGTGGGGTCACCTCCCTGCGTGGCCTTTTCCAAGCGGTTGACCACCTGGGTCGGAACGAGCGCCACATCCCTGCGATTCATTACGCCTTGGTCAAATGCCCTCGCCCAGTCCTTGCCGTAGTGCTGGTGGGCTCCCTCGAACTCGATTCCTCGATCAGCACGGAATCTGCGCCAGTCGGCGAATTGATGGTTACGGGCAACCTGGCGCAGGATCGCCTCGTTCATCATGTGCTCATAGCCTTGGCGAGTGAGGCCGTGGCGCCAGTTGAATCCCTCGTTGATCTTCGGGCCGCCAGGGAGGGGCTTCTGTCCTCCGGTAGCTGACTGATCCGGGGTAGCGCGGTTGATCGCATCCGTGTCCGGGACATACGCCGGCTCAGGGTGGAGGCCCTTTGCCTTCAGCGACGCACGCGCCTCGTCCGCCATCTCTTTCTCCAGGGCGGCGTCATAGGCTGTGCGCACGGCTGCGGGGTTTGGTTTGGCACCGGGACGAGTGAAGTCCTTGAGCTCGGCATGAAGTTCCTTGCGGCCTTTCTCGATAACCCGCGCCTTGTCGTAGGCGGCTTTCGCCTCCTCTCGTAGGCGAATCGCCGTGGCCGAGTCCTTCCCGAGCACCTGCGCTTGGTCGTACTTCTTGCGGCCCTCCTTGCGAAGTGCCTCGACCTGCTTGGCCCTCGCCTTCACATCCTCCCAGGCACCCTCTCGGGTCGTGGCGTCGGTGTGCTTGCGGGCACCCAGCGGAACCCGGTCCACTGCGTCGGGAATACCATGCATGACCGCATGGCCGAGGTAGCGGTTGCGATCTGAAATGCTAAGCGAGCGCAAGCCCTTCTCGCCGTTTTGAATGGCCCGGAATTCGTCAAGAGCCTTGGCGAGGTTCTTGTCTTTCAGGTACTCGGGGTGGTCGATGAAGAACTTGACCGCGTCGCGGGCGGTCAGCGCCTCTGGGTTGACTCCGTACTTAGCGGGATGGTCTAGGCCTTTGTATTTCTCGGCGTAATGCCTGATCTCTCGCAGGGCCGCCTCAGGGTTGTGAAGATCAATTCCCGCGCGAGCGAGAAATGGCAAGTAGTCAGGGGGCCGTTGGTAGAGCGTGTCCTTGCCCTTCTTGCCTAGGCCCTCGCGAACGGGAGTGCGCTCGCCGGCCGCCTTGCGCGCGTACTTGTCGATTCCCTCCCGACGCATCGCGTGCTCGAGCTGGATCGTGTCGTTCATGTTGGAGGCGTGGAAGGCCTCTTCCCGGCGGTGCTGGTTAATTTCCCCTTGGCGAGTGAGCTTGGGTTTCTCTCCCGGCTTAGCTGGGACCCGTTGGCGTCCTCTCTTGACTGCCCCACCGTGCTCATGCAAAAGCACATGGCCCTCGGCGCCCGTGGCTGGTGCGCGACGGGCCGCAGCGATCTCTCCAGCACGGTCGCGCAGTGGCGCCCCCAGCTTCTCGGCCCCCTTAGCGGTGGCCGGCCCGACCAGCACCTCCGGGAGGAAGCCTTCCTCTAGGGTTGCCTTTTCGATCTTCTTGGCGTCGTTGGAGCCGTAAATATCAGCGAAGTGATGAAAGAAGTTCACCTGTTCTTCTAGCGCCTCTTTGAGAGGCTCAGGGGAGCCCGTCGCGATGGAGGCCCCCGCAGCGGCGGGGATCTGGAACGCGGATACAAGAAGGCCGGGGGCAAGGTTCGCGGTTGAACTGAGGACCTTGCCGGGGTCTTTCTCGAAGGCTTTGGCCTGGCCTTCGAGGATCGCACCACCGGGCAGGTTGACGCCGCCCTGATGCAGTGCTCCCAGCGCCCCCGCTCCGGAGAACGCCTGAAGGCTTTTCTCTCCGCCTTGCAGCGCCTTCTCGCCCGCATACTTCGGAGCAGCCTTGGCTCCGGCCTTAAGCGCGGCAGGGGTCTCCCTGGCCCCGGCCTTCAGAACGTCGGGGATTCCCCTGGCTGCCTTTGGTGCGGTCCTGAGGGCGTCGGGGATCGCCTTGGCAGCCCCCTTGACGCTCGCGGCCCTGGCCGCTATCCGCTCTCCACCGTCCTTAGCAATCTGACGCGCGCCTCCCTCGGTTAGAAGCTTTGGGATGGCCTCCGCCCCGACCTCAACCACCTTCGCAAGATCCCCTCCGACACCGATGCCGGGGGCACCGATCGACGCATAGCCCAGAGCTTCCAGCGTTGAAGGCGCACCCTTCAGGTCGTGGGCGATCTTGGCCTTGTTGGCGGTCCTGGCGACCTTGCCGCCCAGTTCCGTAGTCGCGAGCTCCTTGCGGCTGGCCGGCGTCTGTTTGAGGGCCTTGGCCTCCAGCCCGAAGAGCTTGGAGTGGGAGATGCCTTCCGGCCCATCGAGCGCGTGGTACTGCCCTTCACGCTCGCGGAGCTTCTGAAGCCCTTTGACCGGGACGATCTTGCCTTCGGAGTTGGCGTCTTTGACGGCGGGGTGGCTGAGCAGCCTTTCGCGGAGCGAGTCGACTTCGCTCTTGGCCTTGCGCACCTTGTCCCCCACTTCCCAGACCGGGGTGTTCGGGCTGCCTTTGATCGCGCTGACCTTACGTTCGTAGGCATGGTTAACGAAACGGTCCACCAGGCGCTGCTGGCGGGCTGCGGCGCGGTGGGATGCTGCGGCGGCTTGGCCTCCGGCGGAGGCGGGTGATGAAGAGGATGTGGGCGAGACAGCGGCAGCGGGCGTTGCCGTAGGGACAACGACCGTCCCGTTGGGGGTTACCTTGCGATGTTCCCAAGCGGTCGCTTTGGACCGAATGCTCGGAACGGATGACTGCGAACGGTACGGGCCATCGACCTCTGGGGCCGCTGCTTCTTCAGCGGCCTTTCCTTTCGCGGTGGGCGCGTAGGGGACCGAGACGTGGTAGGCCTTGCGCTTGCGAGCCATCTATCGGTGCATGTGGGACTGAGGGTGCTGGCGGCGCTTCTCCCACCAGGCTTGGACTACCTTGCGCACCAGCTGCGGTTTGGCAGAGGCTTTGCTGTTCAGTGCTCCCGTCAGCGCGGCGAGTTGCTGGTCATTCTTCGGGGCGCCTTCGGCTCCAACGATGGTCGCAATCAGCGACTTGACTTCGTTTCGTTCTTCCTTGAGCTCCTTCGCCTTTTTCTGGACTTCACCTGAAGAGGCGTTGGGGTGGTGGGCCTTCCACTGATCGAGGCCCAGTTTGCTCAGGGCCAACTGGTTTTCAAAGCCCTGCTGCTTGCGATCTTCGGCGTTTTCACGTTCCTTGAGCTTGAGGCCTTCCTTTTCGCCGTGGACCGCCGCCTTGCCCAGGATGAATTTCTGCTCGCCTTCACGCAGTCCGAGCAGGTTTTTCACGAAGGTCGCACCCTTGGTCGCCTTCACATCGGCGCGTTTTCCGAGGGCGGTCTGAATGCCCTCGTCGTATTTCTGGTTCGATTCGCGGGTGCGGCCGATGATGTCCCGGCCGATGCCGCCCACGGCCGCGCCGCCCTGTAGCTGAGCAGTTCCTGCAAGGGTCGCGGCGAGGTTGCCGTAGGAGGCGCCCTGGGAGGCGGCAAACTGTTGGTTGGCCTGGCTATTGGCACTCTGGGCGCTCTGCTGGGCCGCCACCGCGTTGGCGAGTTCCTGCTGAGCCGAACCCCCGCCCGGAGCCCCCCGGATCTGAAGCGCTGCCGTGAGACCGCCTAGTTGACCTTTCTGCATCGCTTCGAGGGACTGATTGCCCTGCTGGGCGATCCCAGCCGAAGTCTGGTTCAACTGGCCCGCAAGCGCCTGTTGGCGCGCGAGACCGTCGGCCTCAGACGCGGCGATGTTTTTGTACACGTCAGTGACGTTGCCCGCGAGTTGTCCTCCGAGCGCAGCAAGCCCTCGGGCCTCCGTTTCCCGCTCGCTGTGAAGCTGGTTGGCGAGCTGGCGGTAGCCATGCAGCTGGGGGCGCACTTCGAGTGCTGTCAGCGCTCGAGCGGCACCGGTCAACTGTTTCCCCGTCAGTGACTGGCCAGCTTCGAGGTCCTTGAGGAAGTGCATCGGGTGGAAACCCGGCTTGCCTCCGGGCGCACCGGCACCGGGCGCTGCTCCGCCTTCGGCGGACGCGGCGGCGGTCGAGCCACCCGGACGGGCGGCGATGCGGCGGGCCAATCCTTCGCGCGAACTGCGCCTGTGTGTTGCGAGACCAGTTCTCATTTAGCTTTTTTGCCTTTCCCGATGCCGACTTTGTTCACGGAGATGGGTTTGTTCTGCACTGGTTTAGGCGCAGGCCAGTTGCCCGGCCACGGCCCCTGCTGGGAGAGCGGAACGGCGGGAGCATTGGAGATGGCCGGCGAGCCTCCCCCCGGAAGTTCCGGCGGCGCGTTAGCAGCTTCTTCGCGCTGGATCTGGGCGAAGCGCGCTGCCGCCGCAGCTAGTTCCCCGGCGGCTTCGAGGCTGAACCCCTGCTGAAGCGCCGTGCGAGCTGCGGCCCGCGCCTGGTCTTCTTCGTCCTTGTTGAGCTGGGCGTGGGCGCGATCCTGCGTGTAGGCGGCAGTCTGTTCGGCTTCGTTGCGATCGAGCCAGCCCGAGTTGCCGAGGTTCGAGCGGATGGCGTCCTCTCCAAGGGTGCGCTGCTGGACCCCTCTGTTGCGGATCGCGGTCTGTAGTGCGTCGGCGTAGTCGGTGTCCGAGCGCTGCTGGTTACGCTGAAGTTCGGCGTACTGCTGTTCGTCATCGAACTTCAATTTTGCGACGTTGGCCCAGTAGGTCGCATCCCTCGGATCGGGCTGGCCGGCCTGGGGGGTGTACGAGGGGACTTCAAAGAGCGCTTTCGCGGAAGCCGACGGAGCGGGAGCCGTGCTGGCCAGTGGGTCGGTCGGCTGGCTCTGTGTCGCGGGAACGGTGGTGTTGGACGGCTGCGCAGTCGAAGTGGCAGGGGTGGAGGAGGAGGTAGCCGCGACGGCGCGGGCCAACGCAGTCTGCGGACGCGATACCGCGCGAGACCGCGAGAGGCCTGGTCGCTGGTTGATGTGGGGGATCGATAGGCGCGCTTTGCGCGCTCGGGCTAGTCCTATTGCCATTGGTTCTCCTAGCCGATTGCGAGCCAGTGAATGGTTTGTTTTACGCCTGCGCCAGGCACGGCATCAGTGCAGACGGAATTCAAGGCGATTTTAGTTTTAGATGTAGAAACAAGCTGAGGAAACATTCTGCGAGTGGCCAAGGCGTAGACGGGCGTTAGTTGGACTCCCCCTGATGGGGGGGTTGCTCCCAGGCCGTGTTCAACTTCAACCGTTTTGCTTTCTATAGAGCCACCGGGCCATTCGACTTCAGCGGTGCCGAAGTTGATCTTGCGATTCCCCGCCGTAACGAGCTGCGGGAAGAGTTCTTTCGCGGAGGTATCTAGATCCGCCGCTTTGACCGGAAAGCGGCCTTCCAGCGCTTTGACGCCCGATTCGGCGGTCCCCGTGCGCTTGTTGAGCGCATCGAAGTTCTGCTGGACGGACGTATCGCGGGTTACGAAAGGGAGTTCCGGCACGCGTTATAGCCTTTCTCGAATGAAGCGGATTGTGTTGATCACTGTGGTGGTCTTGGCGCTGAGGGTGGCGGGGACTGAGGCGTATCCGTTTACCCCGGGGCTTAACCGGGCGTACCAAGACGCAGTTCACTACTGGGGCGGCGAACCTTCGAGATGCAGCAGTCTTGACAAGGAGATCGTTCCGAATGGTGCACTACCAGAAGGAGCGAGCGGCTGGGCGACGATTCCGGCCTCCGGAGCATTCACCCCCTGCGTCCTATATGTCTCCCGCTGGCTCGCAAAGCCCCTGGAATGGGGGGTCGCTTGCCGAGTCATCGTTCATGAGATGGGCCATTTGCACGGTCTCCAACACAACGCGACCCCAGGAGATGTGATGAACCCCGAAACCACCCAGATGCCCCCGATCTGCGCTAAGCGCGTTGATCGAGAAACCCGATTCGCTGGGATCTAAACCCCAGAGACTCCGACCCATAGCTTCCG
>Ga0068853_100001718_pt1 | contig 16047 bp, 14 predicted proteins | sample KBSCornC32_FD_65655 | JGI IMG/M metagenome (GOLD analysis project Ga0068853, IMG submission 65655) | Corn rhizosphere microbial communities from Kellogg Biological Station, Michigan, USA - KBS Corn C3-2 | ecosystem: Host-associated > Plants > Roots > Rhizosphere > Soil ...
GCTGCCCGCCCGGTAGATCTCGACGTCACGCGCGCCGCGTGTGCTGGTCAGGATCCGATCGACCTCGTCCAGCTTGGTGTGCATCAGGTTCAGGTCGTCGCCGTAGATCTTCACGACGACCTGGCCGCGGATGCCGGAGATGGACTCCTCCACGCGGTCTTTGATCGGCTGGCTGAAGTTGTAGACGATGCCGGGACGGCGCTGTAGCTCGGCCCGCATCGCGTCGATCACCTGCTCCTTGGTGCGGCCGGTGTGCCACTGCTCCGGTGGCTTCATGATCACGAAGGTCTCGGCCTGGTTGGGGGCCTCGTCGTCGGTGCCGTCCTCCGGGTGGCCCTGCTCGGTCAGGACGTCCTTCACCTCCGGGAACTTCAGCAGGGTGAGGCGGGTGTTGCGGAGCAGGTCCGCGCCCCGGTCCAGCGCAACGGCGCTCGGCGCGGTGACGGTGATGTGGATGTCGCCCTCATTCATCTGCGGCAAGAACTCGGTCCCCAGCTTGGGGACCAGCGCCAGCGCCCCCGCCAGCACGAACAGGCCCGCCACGCGCGTGGCGATCGGATAGTCGAGGGCGACGCGCAGCGCGCGGAGGTAGTGCGCGCGCAGCCATATCAAGAAGGCCGGGTCCTTCTCTCTGACCTTGCGGTTCTCGAGCAGCACGGTCGTGAGCGCCGGGACGCAGAGGAGCGTGAACAGGAGCGCGCCCACCAGCGCGAACGCGTAGGTCAGCGCGACCGGACGGAAGATGCGCCCCTCGACCCGCTCGAGCGTGAAGATCGGCATCATCGCCGCGGCGATGATCGACATCGAGAACAGCGTCGGACGGACCACCTCCTTGGCCGCGTGGGCAACCACCGCGGGCACGCGCTCGGGCTCCGGACGCTCCTCGGCCAGATGGCGGTAGACGTTCTCGACCAGGATCACCGCGCCGTCGAGCAGGATGCCGAAGTCCACCGCGCCCATGGACAGAAGGTTGGCGGGCACGCCGGCGTAGTAGAGGCCCACGAAGGCCGTCAGGAGCGCGAGCGGCATCGTCACCGCCACGGCGAGCGAGCCGCTGAGGGCGCGCAGGAACAGCCACAGGACCAGCGACACCAGGATGGCACCCTCGAGCATGTTTCGCCCGACCGTGTGGAGGGTGGTGTCGACGAGCTGCGTGCGATCGTAGAAGGACACGATGCGCATCCCCTTGGGGAGCACCTCGCGGTTGATCCGATCGATGGCCTGGTGCACGGCCGTCAGGACGTCGCGCGGGTTCTCGCCGCGCCGGAGAAGGACGGTCCCTTCGATCGAGTCGAGCTCGGCGCCGCGGGCCACGGCCCCGCGGGGAGGCGTATAGGACTCGACCACGCTCGCGACGTTGCGGACCAGGACGGGCGTGCCGTCGTGCGTGCGGATGACGGTGTTCGCGATGTCCTCGGGGGACTTCAGGTTCCCCCGCGCGCGCACCACCAGCTCGGACTCACCGCGCTTGAGGTAGCCGCCCGAGGTCGAACCGTTCGATTGATCGATCGCGTCGATCAGATCGCGCAACCCGAGGTCCATCGCGCGCAGCTTCGCGGGGTCGGCGAGCACGTGATATTCCTTGATGAACCCTCCGAAGCTGACGACGTCGGCGACGCCCGGCACGCGGCGCAGGTGCTTCGAGACGACCCACTCCTGCCAGGAGCGCAGCTCGCCCGGGTTGTGGTGGTCGCTCTCCAGCGTGTACTGGAGGATCTGGCCCACTGGCGTGTCGTTCGGTCCCAGGCCCGGCGAGACGCCGGTCGGGACCTCGGCGTCGGGCAGGCGCTCGGCGACCTGCTGGCGCGCCCAGTAGATGTCGACGTCGTCCTCGAAGGTCAGGATCACCTGCGACAGCCCGAACGAGGTGATCGACCGCTGCACCAGCACGCGCGGCGCGCCGGTCAAGGCGCGCTCGACGGGGATGGTGACCTTCTTCTCGACCTCCTCCGCCGCCTGGCCGGGGTAGAGGGTGATCACCATGACCTGCACGTTGGTCACGTCGGGGAAGGCCTCGACCTTCAGCTTCGTGAACGTGTAGACGCCGAAGACGGCGAACGCCGCAGAGATGAGCAGCGCGAGGACGCGCCGGTGAACGGCAAAATCTATGAGTCGGTCCAGCATCGAGGTGGCGCCTGGCTATGGGAAGAACGCGATGCGTTCCTTCCCCCAGTGCCAGCAAGCGACATGCCTCCCCCGGACCGCCCAGATCGTCCGTGATCCCGCGCCGTTAGTCTCCTGGCGCCCGCCCCCTATCGAAAACCTTCGTCCCCCCCCGAAAGAAACTTTCTAATGCGGGCGGACCCAAGAGGGATCCTGGAGAGGCGCCTCCGAAACGCCCAGGCGTCCTCCTCGCTTAGAACTCGGCCGACAAGCCGGCCCGATGGCGAAGCCGGCGCGAGCACCGGAGCGGAGTGTACACGGGCTACTCGAGCACCGGAGCGCAGCGGCGGCGCAGCCAGCGGGTTGGACGAGGGCGCGCGAAGCGCGGGGGCAGGGGGAGGGTGGGGAGGTCCCGAAGCTCCCGAAGGGATCGTCGGCCGTCGGTGGAACGAGAGATCCTGCCGCTATTTAATGTTCATGGATTTCACTTCCCAAGCGGCGTTCGTGCAGTAGGTGCAGCCGGAGCCGACGAGAAGGCCCTTGCCGGTCGCGGTCTCGTCGCCCTTCAGCTGCCAGTTCAGCCACGCCAGGTCGATCTTGGCGAAGTCGCCGCCGCGTGCGCCGAACAGGTCACCGCCGTGTCCGATGTCCTTGCTGAACAGCATGATCGGCACTCCCAGCGTGCTGATGTTGGTGTAGTCGCGCTCGCCGTTCTCGTACGCGATGTCGCTGGGGCCTCCGAGCACGATCAGGACCGGGGTGTGGATGGTCTTGGTGAAGGCCGCGTTCGGGCTCAGCTTCCTCCGGTGCTCATCACGCCACCCGAGCCGGGGGAGCCGCCGCCTCCCGCATCGGATCCGCAAGCGCCGATCATCAAGATGGCGGCGGCCGACCACATCGAAAGGTGACGAGTGCTCATGGGTGCGCTCCTTGGGTGACGGACGGGGGAATTCGGTGCGCAGTGACCGACCCCCGGGCGACTGGCCCAAGAAAGATCCCGCCGCGACGGCGCTCAGCGGGTATGGCGCATCAACACGGGCCAGGCGATCGCGGGATCTCCCGGGTCTTCCCCGCCGCCTTGTTTGCTGCAGAGGATCACCTCGGCGCCGTCACGACAGCTCCCATACCGCTCGCAGCCATCCGCGTCGGGCGCCGACGGCTGTCCGGTGCAGCCGTCGATCTCGGCCCACTTCGCGAAGGTGGCCTGCGCTCCCAGGAACGTCACGGGCATGGTGGGGACCATGGACGAGGCGCCGCCCTCGTACGGGATCCGCGGATCGGCGGTCCCCCGGAACGAGATCACCGTGACGCCGCGTCCCGGCAGGCAACTGTCGACGTTCTCCGCGAGGAGATCGAAGGCGGCCGGCGCCACCGCGGCGAAGACATCCGCGGCCTGGCAGGCGACGAGGTGGGCCAGGCCGCCGCCGGTCAGGAGGCCGACCGCGTAGACGCGATCGAGATCCAGGCAAAGCAACGCGCCGATGTCCGCCACCAGCGTCCGCGCGAAGCCGACGTCGTCGGCGTTCGGGACGCAGCAAGGCCCGACGTTCCAGCCGGTGCCCGCCGTACCCTTCAGCCCGTCGGGGAACGCCATCACCACGCCGGACGGATCGAGCGCGGCGGGATAGGGAGACATTGCGCGCTCGCCCGCGCCCGTCATGCCCGCCGCGTGGAAGTCGACGACCAGCGGCCCCGGCTTCTTGCCGTCGAACGCTGGCGGAACGTGAAGGACGTACGAGCGCGACACGGAGCCCACCTTCACGACCCGGTTCGTGTCCCCGGGCGGCAGCGGATCCTTCTGACAGCCGGCCGAGGGGGCGCTCGCGTCGTCGCCGCCGCCCTCGGGCCCCCCTTCTCGGGCGTCACCTGCGGTCGGGCTGCCGTCGGACGGTCCGCCGGTGACGGCGTGGAGCGAGGCCCGCGTGCAACCGAGCAGGAGCGCGACCGCGAGCGCGACGATCCGCCACGCGGGGAGGCGGCTCGTGCTCATCGCCAGCCCCCGAAGGTGAGGGTCACGCCGAGCGTGGGGCGGCCGAGGGTGGCGATCGCCTCGTCCCCGACGTAGACCGCGACGTACGGCTCGGCGACCTGGGCGTGAACGGCCACGGCCAGCTCGTAGCGCGAGAACGCCACCATCCGCGCGCCGACGCTCGCTTGCACCAGCAGCGACCACTGCGCAACCGCGTGCCCCTCGGCGGGAGCCTCACCTCGCCCGTCGACCGACGTGTGCAGCACGCCGGCCAGCAGCGCGACGGTGGGCCGCAGGCGTCGGGGCGAGGGGCCGCACGTGCACACGCCGGCCAGAGCATACTGCTCGGCGATGCGGGCGCTGCCCGACGAGTTGGCGACCTCGGGCCGGCTCCCGAAACCGGCGACCTCGATCTGCAGCGCCGCGGGAGCGGCGATGGCGCCGTTGATGCGGACGAGCGGCGCAATCGCAGGCCCGACGCCGCGGACGCCGGGCACCATCAGGGCGGCACCCAGCTCGAGGCCGACCTGGAAGGAAGGCGCCGGCCGTGGGCTCGGGGCTCGATCGTCGACCCCCGCTTCTTCGCTTCGAAGGACCGGAGCGGGAGGACGCGGGCCGGCCGTGTCGCCGGTGCTGTCGACCAACCCGGCCTCGATCAGGCTCGAGCGCAGGACCTCGACGGAGCGTATCGCCATCCGCTCGAGGGCACTCGCGACGCCGGCCTCGGCCACGACGTGCGTGACCTCGGCGCGATGGGGCTCTCGCGAGAACGTCCAGACGTCCACGGCGGCGGGCGGGCCGCTGTCGACGATGTCGAGCGCACCGTCCACGTGGCGTTCGGCCGCGATCTGCTCGAGCCAGGCGCGCGAGCTGGAGCCGTCCGACGGCCAGACCGACGGCCGGGCCACCACCTCCACCGTCAGCCCGACCGACAGCAGCTCTCCGCGCAAGCGCGACAGCGTCTCGCCCGCCGCGGGGGAGGGAGCCGGCGGCCTCACGATCATGATGATGGCCGCTCGAACGGGCGCGGCCCACAACCCGACGACCAGCGCCGGAATGGCGAGGCGCGCCCAGCGCGCCGACCCGCGCCGACGGCGGACAGAATGTGGAAGGTCGCGGGCGGGCCTGGGGCCTCGGACCTCGGACCTCGAGGAGGACCGCTCTCCGACGGAGACGCTCATGTCATTCCGAAGCCCGTAGCCTGGGGCCCGAACCCCGAGGCCCCTTTTTACCCCGTCAAGGCCCACGAGCCAGCGCCCGCGCCGCGGCGGCATAGCTCGCGGTGGGAAAGCGGACGAGGTACTCGCGCGCGATCCGTCGCGCCTTCGCCAGGTCTCTCGCGTCGCGCGCCAGGATCATCTTGCGGCCCATCGCCAGCGCCGCGTACGGCCCGTCGGGAGCCTGCCCCAGGTACTGGTCGTAGAAGGCCATCGCACGCGCGGTGTCACCGTCACGCAGCTCCGCCACCCGGCCGAGCAGGAAGACCGCGTCGAGGGATCGCGGAGAGTCGGGGAATCGACGCCGCTGAGCCAGGAGCGCGGCGCTTGCGAGGTCGACGCGGTGGCTATAGCGGGCGGCGTCTGCCAGCGCGAAGAGATCTTCGGTGGGCGCTTGCTCGAGCGTCGCCTCCACGCCCCGGCGCTCCGCTTCTGCCAGGATCCGGTCCCATTGTCCCGCCGCCAGCAGGGCCGGCCAGGGACGGGCGCTGGCGCTCCGGGCGTCTCCGAGCATCGGCTCGCTGCTGTCGGGCGGCGAACGAGATGCGACAGCGCGCCTGGGGGGCACGGCTCGTCCCGGCGCGGCGGACACCGGCGGAGGCATCGTTCGCGGTGGTGCTCGTCGAAGGTCGGTCCCAGAATCGTCGCGGTCGCCCTCGTGATTTTGGTCGTCGCGCGCGGAGTCGTCGCGCGCGGACTCTTCCAGCGCCGTCTCGGTGATGACAGTCTCGGCGAGCGGCAGGCGGATGGCCAGATGCTGGCCGGCGCGCAGAGGAATGCTGCCCCCGACCACCGGTCCGCTGACGACGACGCGGCCGCGGCGCAGCTTCAGGTCGAACCGTTCGTCCGTGGGATCCCACGAGACGTCGAAGACGGTGCCTTTGACGGTCACCAGAAATGGCCCGGCCTCGATGGCCCAGCGCCGCGTCGGATCCTGCGTGACGTTCAGCGACGCCGCTCCCTCCTCGATCGAGAGCGTGGCGCCCTCGCGGGTGATCTCGCGCAGCCGGCCCCGCGTTCGAGGCTGAAGCACGAACCGGGTCCCTTCGTTGAAGTACACCTGGATGCCGGCGCGACCGGCCTCGGCCAGGTACCCACCCTCGACCAGGGCGCCCCCCTCGATGCGCTGGAGCGCCACCGGCGGACGCTCACTGCCGGCCCGGGGCGCGGCCCGGAAGTGGGAGACGAGCTGGACGGCGCCGAGCACGACGACGAGCACCGCGGCGCCGAAGAGCGCTCCTCGGATCAGCGCGGGCCGGCTCGAGCCTTCGCTCGCGATGCGCGACCGCAGGGTGGCCAGCCCCCGTTGCAGCTCAGCCGGGGCGTGAGGCTTGACGGCCGCGCGTCGCAGCTCGACCAGAGCGGTCAGGGCCGGGGTCTCCGGCGGATCGTCCGGAAGCCTGTCGGTCGGGGGCGTCACGCTGACCTCCCCCCTTTGCTCTCGACGAACGCGGCCAGTCCCGGGTCCGTGTCGACCCAGTGGGTCAATCGGCTGGAGGCGTGCGCCATCGCCCGCTTCACGGTCGAGATCGACAGGTCCATGGTGGCCGCGATCTCCTGGATGGTCATCGCGTCCATCCGCCGCAGGACGAACACCAGCCGATCACGCGGGCTCAGGCGATCGAGCAGGGCGTTGAACCGGAGCAGGAGTTCCCTGGATTCCACGTCGGCCGCGGTGGCGTCCAGTGGGTCATCGGCCGCGGAAGGCGCGCCGAGGAACAACAGCCGCCGGCGCTTGCGGCGCCGCAGCTCGGACTTGAGCACACGGACCACGAAGGAATAGACGAAGCTGCGCAGGCTGTCGGGATCGCGGAGCGTGCGGGCGCGACGGAAGACCTGATAAAAGACCTCCTGCGCCACGTCCTCCGCCTCGGTCCGGGTCCCGATCACCCTCTCGGCCGTGCGCAGGACCATGGGCGCGAAGCGGCGCCACGTCTCGCCGAGCGCCCAGTCCTGCCGGGCGATCAATCCCGCGGCGAGCTCGGCGTCGCTGGCGTCGCGGGGAGCGCCACCGACGATGAGCGCCAGCGGGGCGCGAGAGAGGCGGTTCGGCATGGGTGTCTGGATTCTTCCGGACACCCGGCAGTGCCAGTCCCCCCCCGGACTGGCTCAAAATTTCCCGCCCGCCTGGCACCCGGCCGGGGCGGGGCGGCCGGCTACTTTCGCTCGTAGAAGGTGATGCTGACCCCCCCCGCGCCCGAGCCGGGGGACGAGCTCAGGAATTTGCCCTCGTTGAGGAAGTTGTACGGTCCGGCGGCGCGGGCCTCGAAGGCGGGGACCAGGCTGTTGATCGGCCCGCAGTTGCGCACGATGATGAACTCGCCGTCGCTTGGATTCAGCGTGTACCGGGCGTCCAGGGTGGTGGAGCCCCCCGAGGCCGCGAGCTGGTAGTCGGCGCCGCCGTTCAGGATGGCCCCGGCCACCTTGCCGGTCGTCGTGCCGCCCGTGATGGGGATGATGTTGCGGCTGCCGCGCTTTGCGCCGCTGACCCCGACCGTCGACCCGAGCGTGACGTTCTCCGTGAACACGCTGTTGCCCTTGGTGCCGCTGCCACCCACGCAGTCCCACGAGACGTTGGGGACGCCGGCGGGATCCTTGAGCTGGACCTTGTTCGTGGACGCGGCCGCCTTCGACACGTCGTAGACGTCGAGCTGGATCTTCCCGGCGCTGACGGTGCGGGTGCCCACCAGCTTCGTCGTGTTGAGCCAGGCGTTCGCCGTGCTCGAGGTGGGCGCTTCGATGTCGGGCACGATGCGGACCGTCGCGTCGCCGGGGGCGGCGACGCCGCAGGTGCGCATGAAGATCGTGGTGTTGTCGCTGGTCTTCAAGATGTTGATCTCTTCGAGCTCCATCGCGCCGTTCGACAGCGTGAGCTCGTAGTCGAGGCCGCCCGTCAGGACGGTGCCCTGGAGGCGATCGCCCGCGATCGTGCCTCCCTTGATGTCGAGCTGCCGGCGCTTGCCGAACTGGGTGTCGCCGACGTCGTGCGTGGCGCCGACGGTGAACGTCACCGTGAACGCCAGGGTTCCGGCCGAAGGCGGTGGAATGCCGTCCGGCATCCCGCAGGTCCACGACGGGTCGGGCACGATCGTCGCGTCGCCGGCGCCGGACGAGCTGCCGCCGGCGCCGCCGCTCGAGGTGGCGCCGCCGGTCCCTGGCGTGCCGGCGGCGCCTCTGCCGCCACCGCCCGAGCGACCGCCGTTGCTGGTGCCGCCCGTGCTGGTGCTGCCCCCCGCGCCCCCGCGTCCCGGCGTGTCGCCGCCGCCGCGGCCGCCGGTGCCCGACGCGTCCGGTGCGCCACCGTCGGGCGCAGATGAGCCTCCCGTCCCGACGGTGCCTCCGCTGCCGGTCGACTGGCCGCCGGTCCCCAGAGCGCCGCCGCTGCCCTGGACACCGCCGGAGCTGACCTCCTTGCCTCCCGACCCCGTATTTCCCCCCGAGCCGGTGCTCCCCCCGCTGGCCGCGCCGCCCGAGCCCTGTGGGCCGGAGCCGCCGGACCCCGACGGACCGCCGCCCGTGCTCGAGCAACCCGCGAGGGCGCCGATCGATCCGGCGGCGAATCCGGTGGCGAAGAGAGCCAATGCCAGGCGCGCGATGCGCGAATCACGTCTCATGGTTTCTCCCTCGTTGGACGGGAAGTCCGACACGCTGTCGTAGGGGTGTCGGGCTGTCGTGGAGCTCTCTGTCGGGGTGAAGTCCCCAGCAGGCACACGCTCGCGCAGTTGCTTCGTTGTCCGAGAAATGGTCCAACAAAACGAGAGCGGCGTCTCACCACGTGCCCTGGTTGGGCATCGACCTCCATGGTTCGGCGGGCGCCAGCGACGGGCCGCGCTGCAGAAGCTCGACGGACTGACCGTCGGGGGACTTGACGAAGGCCATGTGCCCGTCGCGGGGCGGCCGCAAGATGGCGACGCCGCTCGCTTGCAGGCGGGCGCAGGTCTCGTAGATGTCGTCGACCTCGTACGCCAGGTGACCGAAGAAGCGGCCCGTCGGGTACGGCTCGGCTTGATCCCAGTTGTGGGTCAGCTCGACCTGCGCGTCGTCGCCCGCGGCGCCGGTGCCCAGAAAGACCAGCGTGAAGCGGCCGGCCTCGTTCCGCTGGCGGCGCAGCTCGCGAAGGCCCAGCTTCGTGACGAAGAAGTCGAGCGCCGCCTCCAGATCGCGGACGCGGAGCATGGTGTGAAGGTAACGCATCCCCAGAGCGTAGCGCGGGGCGAGGGCTAACAGCCGGTGGTGGAAGTCCTCCCGTCGTCCCGGCGGGCTGCGGGCCCCGTCCGCTTCGTTGCTCGTCGGTTGAATACGTCGAGTATTCGCCCTCCTCACGCCTCGCGGCCGGGGCTCCTCGCTCCGCCGGGACTCGGTCCGGACTTTCACCACGGGCTGCTAACCGCGGTCCTGATCCGGCGCCCCGAGCTGCCGCATCAGCGCGGCCATGTCTGTCACGCGGTGGTGAGCGACGATGCGTCCGTCCCGAAAGCGCTCGATGTTGATCTGCGCGACCCGGAACGAACGGCCGGTCGGCGCGAGCCCGAAGAAGTCCCCGCGGTGGGTGCCCGACATCGTGGTCCGGACCGCGACCGCGTCGTCCCCGACGACCATGTCCTCGATGACATAACGCAGGTCCGGAAACGCCGTCCGGAGCGCGCGCAGCACCCAGCGGACGCCGTCCCGGCCGGTGGACATGGTCGGCGAGCCCGGCGAGTGATTGAAATATTCGGCGTGAAGCAGCTCTTCGACGAGCGATTCGTCGCCGCGGCTCCAGAGGTTCTCGAAGTAGCTCGTGATGATCCGGCGCATGTGGTCTCGCATGCGGGAGGCCTAGCTCGGGAGGATCGATTCGGTCCAATACTCAGATCTTCGCCTGTGATTCGGAGGCGATATCAGGGCGCATCCGGCCGTGGTATCTACGCCGACCATGGAGCTGCGCTTGCTACGGGCCTTCGTGGCGGTGGCCGAGGAGCTGCACTTCGGGCGGGCCGCACGCCGGCTGCACCTCTCGCAGCCGCCGCTCAGCATGCAGGTCCGCCGCCTGGAGGACGCGCTCGGCGCGCGGCTGTTCGAGCGGGACAGGCGCGGCGTCAGCCTGACGCCGCCGGGCGAGGCCCTGCTCGGACGCGCGCGCCACCTGCTGGCCGAGGCCGAGCGCGCGCGCGTCGAGGTGGAGCGGGTCGCGAGCGGGGAGGGCGGCGTCCTGGCGGTGGCGTACACGGCGGCCGCGACCCACCGGCTGCTCCCGCGCGTGGTCCCGTTGCTGCGAGCGCGCCTGCCGGGCGTGCGGCTCGAGCTGCGCGAGCTCCGCAGCGCCGAGCAGGCCGAGGCCATTCGCGACGGGCGGATCGAGCTCGGGCTGGTGTGCGCGCCCGTCGACGCCCTCGATCTCGCGCTTCACCCGCTCGTCCAGGAACGCCTGGCCGTCGCCCTCCCGGCGCGGCATCCGCTGGCGCGGCGAAAGGTGGTGAGCGTCGGCGACCTCGATGCCCAGCCTTACGTGGGCGTGCGCCCCGACGTCGAGCCGGGCTGGGCCCTCTCCGCCACGCGCGCGTTGCACGCAGCGGGCGTACGGGTGGAGATCGCACAAGAGACCGACACGAAGGTGGCCATGCTCGGCCTCATCGCCGCCGGCGTCGGCCTGTCCGTGGTCTCCGAGTCGATGCGCGAGCTCGGCCGCCGCGGCGTGGTGTTCCGGCCGCTGCGTGGCATCGACCTGCGCCTCGTCCTCGCCGCGCTCACGCCGCGCGAACCGACGCCCCGCGCGCAGGCGTTCCTGGCGCTGGCGCGAGGCGCAAGATCAACAGGGCGCCCAGCGGCGCGGCCGGCCCGCTGACGCGCCGCCGGCCGGCGGAAAGGCGCACGGTCGACGAAGCCGTGCGGATGGTATCCTCCCCTCCCAGGATGGCATCCTCGGCCGAGCCCAAGCTGGCGACGTACGGCGATCTGGTCGCGCTGCCGTCCGACGTTCACGCCGAGGTGCTCGCGGGCGAGATCGTCACCGCGCCGGCGCCCTTGCCCCGGCATTCGAAGGTCCAGCGTGCGGCGGGTCGATTCGTGGGGGGACCTTTCGACGACGACGACGGGCGGGGAGGGCCTGGCGGATGGTGGATCTTCGTCGAGGTCGACGTGGCGCTGGGGCCTCATGACATCGTGCGGCCCGATCTTGCGGGCTGGCGGCGGCCTCGCTTGCCGCGTCCGGGTGCCGCCCGGCCCATCGAGGTCGTTCCCGACTGGGTGGCCGAGATCCTTTCCCCCGCCACCGCCGCACGGGACCGTGTGCAGAAGCGCAACCTCTACGCGCGCGCCGGCATCCTGCACTACTGGCTCATCGATCCCGAGACGCGAGTGCTCGAGGCGCTGGTCTTGCGCGACGGCGTCTGGCTCGAGGCCGGCGTCTACGACGACAGCCACACCGCCCGCACTCCTCCGTTCGAGGCCATCGAGATCGAGGTCGGGGGCCTGTTCCTGCCGCGCGACGCGGACGAACCCCCGACCTGAGCTGAACCGCCGCGGCGGCCTCAGCGCACGCGAGGAGCCGAGCGCCCGCCGCGCGCTCGCGCTCACGTCTCGATCAGCGTCGTCGCGACGCCGATCCAGTCGCCGTTGCTCGCCACGCCGACGACGTACGCGCGGACGGTGGAGCGGCCGAAGCGGAACGCACGCGCACCCATCAGCCTGTGCTTCAAGAAGCTGGCGAGCCGCCTGAACCTGCGGGCAGTCGCCTCCTCCTCGGCGTCGCTCGCTCTCGGCGGACGCGCCGCCGAGCGGAAGAAGTCGTCGACGGTCGTGATCGTCACTGTCTCGGGGTGAGGGGCGCCCGTGAGGAAGGCCAGACGCGACGCGGTCGGCGTCCCGCCCGGACGCCGCCAGAGGACGACGTCCAGCGGGAAGTCGGACTCGCTCATGAAAGTGAGGCCGTCCGTGAGGTGCTCGAGCTCGCGCCGCAGGTCGGCAGCCCATGCTCCCGGCGGCCCGGTGCCAGGCAGCTCGGGCAGGGCGGCCAGCGCGTTCGAGGACACGCCCGACAGCAGGACCGACACGGTCCGGGCGATGGCGGGCGCCCAGCGTCGACTGGCTCTGTTCGGCATGAGGTCGTTTCGGCCGCCGCCGCCCGTGGTTGCGCGCCGGCGATGGAAGGCCTCGGCGCGACCGTCCGGGAATAGCCCGACGTTCGGTCGGGTTTTGCGGTTGGCATGACCGAGCCCACGCCCGACCTCGTCGCGGAGCCGCCGGCCGCGTTGCCTCCTCCGTCCCGACGATGGCCGCGCCGACTGCGGCGCGGGGGGCTGGCGCTGGTCGCGGTGGTCGGCGGCTGGCTGGCGCTGGCGATGCACCCGCAGCCGCTGTTCGCGTACAGCGCGCAGCGCGCGAACATCGTGCTGCACGCGCGTGTGCCGTTGCCGGCCCAGGCGGGGCCCTTGCTCGACGACGTCGTGTCGCGCGTGGCTCGGTCGCCCCTCTACGACGATCGGCGCACCCACCACGTGTTCCTGTGCGATACGCCGCGGCTGTTCGGCCTGTTCGCGCTGTGGGATCGAAAGGTGGGCGGCATCGCGCAGGTCTATCTGGGCGGCAACGTGTTCATCCGCCCCTCCAGCGTCGAACGCAACCGCGTGATCGGACCGTCCGGTCAGGAGAAGGGCGGTGAGCGCACGCTGGCCTACTACATCGCGCACGAGGTCACGCACGCGATGACCAGCGCCCACGTCGGACGTTGGCGCTACCACCGCCTGGCGGCGTTCCAGCGAGAGGGGTACGCGGACTACGTCGGCTTCGCGCGCCCGGTCGACTTCGCACGCGGTCGGGCGCTCCTGGAACAGGACGCCCCCGAGATGAGTCCGCGGCGCTCGGGCCTGTACCTGCGCTACGAGCTGATGGTCGCCCACCTGCTGGAACGGCAGGGAATGAGCGTGGACCGCGTGCTGGCCGGGCCGATGGATCCCGCGCCGGTCGTGGCGGCCCTGCGCGCCGATCGCCGACCCTGACGGTCTCACGTCGTCCGGTCGTGGCTGATAGGATCGCCGGACGTGACTCGGTGGTCACGCACGCTGGTTCGGCGATGGTGGCTCCCCCTCCTCGTGTGGGCGGTCGCGTGCGTCGCCGCGTGCGCGCCGCCTCCCCTCGGCGGCGCCGGCGCGCCGCGGACGCCCGCCCCTCCCGGCAGCCTGCATCTGATCCTCGGCGAGCCACGGGACGGCGATCCGTCGGATGATCTGCTCCTCGATCACCGGGTGTTCGTCCTGTCCTACAACGCGCGGCGCCTCGTCCCGAACTGGGTGGCGTGGAGGCTGGTGACGGAGGACCTGGGCGCGGCAGCTCGCTCGGGAGCCTTTCATGCCGATGAGCTGCTGCCGCCGGGGCTGCCCGGTCCCCGCCCGCGCGACTACGCGCGAAGCGGCTTCGAGCGCGGGCACATGTGCCCCTCGGGCGATCGCACGGTCACGGAGGCCGCCAACGAGGAGACCTTCGTGATGACGAACATGCAGCCCCAGCGGCACGCCCTCAACGCTGGGCCCTGGGAGGGCCTCGAGCGGTTCGAGCGCAGCCTGGCGACCGCCGGCCAGCAGCTCTTCGTCGTGGCGGGCGGCGTCTTCGACGAGCCGCCCGCCACCCTGGCCTCCGGCGTCGCGGTGCCGCGGGCCAGCTTCAAGATCATCGTCGCCCTCGGCCCGGGCGAGGACGCCGCCGACGTGACGGCGTCGACGACGACCTACGCCGTGATCATGCCCAACAGCGCCGCCGTGGCCGGCACCAGGTGGTTCGAGCACCTCGTCGCCATCGACGAGATCGAACGCCAGAGCGGCTACGACTTCCTGACCGGGCTCGCGCCGGACACCCAGGCCGCGCTGGAGGCGGCGCCCACTCCGCCGCCGGCCGGCGCCGCGCGTTGACGCGGCACCTCAGTGTTTCGATCGGTGCGTATCGCTCGCGTGTGACTTGCCTCGCGAGCGGTGGCGGGGAGCCTTCTTCACCGAGCGACGAGCCGGCTCGACCGCCGGCTTCGCGCCCGCCGGCGCGCTCTGACCCACCTGGGGCGTGGTCACGGGCGCGGCCGCCGCGGGCGCCGTCGGGGCGACGATCGGCCCGAGGGGAGCGATCGCCGGCGCCGGGGTGGGGATCGGGCTGGGCATCGGGCTGATGACGGGCCCCGTGGGGGCGGCGGTCCGAGGCTCGACCAGCGCAACGCCGGGGGGGGGGCTGTCGTGTCGCCCCGAGAGCCGGGACCAGGCCGCGGTTCCCCCCAGGGCCAGCACCACGCCGGCCACGATCGCGATCCCCTTCTCGAGCCTGGGGCGGCCCAGGCTCGCCGCGGGCGGTGGCGGCGTCGGGGGCCAGACGACGTCGATGGACGGCGTCTCGCCGCCACCGCTCGGCGCCTCGCCGCCGCCGCTCGGCGTCTCCCGCGACAGCCCACCGTTCGAGGGCGTCCCGGGCGGCGGCCCTCGTCTCAGCCATACCGTGCGATCGCGGGTCTGCAGATCGATGTCCTGGGGACGAATGAAGGTGCCGCTCGTGTCCTTCCATTCGTCGGGCGTCCGCTCGAGGTCGATGGTGGCCGCCACGGTCGCCCGCCACCGCTGGCGATCCGTCGGGAACAGGGCCTTCATGTGCGCCGCGAGCTGCGAGGGCGCGAAGTCCTCGGTCGCGAACGCCAGCCGCTCGAGGGCCAGCCCCATCTCGGCCGCGCTCTGGAAGCGCTCGGCCGGATCCTTGGCCAGCGCGCGCATGACGATGTTGTCGAGGCGCGGAGAGACCGGCCTGATGGAGGAGGGGCGCGCCGGTGCTTCGCGCACGATGGCGCGCAAGGTCTCGAGCTCGCTCTCGCGTCGGTAGAGCCTCCGCCCGCAGAGCGCCTCCCACAGCACGATGCCGAGCGCGAACACGTCGGAGCGCCGGTCGGCTTCGCCGTTCGTGACTTGCTCGGGCGCCATGTACTGGAGCTTGCCCTTCAGGCCTCCCGGCACCGTCTCGCTGATCCGCCCCAGCGCGCGCGCCACGCCGAAGTCGATGACCTTCACGGCGCCGTCGAAGGACACCAGGATATTTTGCGGCGAGACGTCGCGGTGCACGACGTTGAGGAGCCGGCCGTCGGTGTCGGTCAGGTTGTGGGCGTAACCGAGCCCATTGGCCGCCTGCGCGACCAGGAACGCCGCCTGCGCCTGGGAGAAGGGGCGCTGGTGCTTGGCCGCGCGCCGCAGGATCGCGGAGAGCGGTTTGCCCTGCACCAGCTCCATGGCCAGGAAGTACTCGTCGTGGTCCTCGCCGACCTCGATGATCCGCACGATGTTCGGATGGTCGAGGCGGGCGGCGATCCGCGCCTCGTCGAAGAACATGTCGATGAAATGTCGATTCGACGAGAGATCCGGGAGGATGCGCTTGACCACGACCAGCGTCCGGAATCCCGACAGCTCGCCGGAGAGCGCCAGATAGACCTGGGCCATCCCTCCGGTGGCGAGCAGCCCGAGCAGTCGATAGCGACCGATGCGCCGGTTGCCCGACCTGGGCCGGAGGTCGTCGTCGTGTGGGCTATGTGGGCCCTGTGGGTTGGTCGCCGTCAAGATGGGTGTCTTTCGGGAAGAAGGACGCATCTCCCCCCGGCCGCGCGCGCAGGCCCGTGAAGGTATCGACAGGTACGGCCATTTCCTGAGGCCGTGGCAAAAGAGACGAAGGGCGCCCGAGGGCTGCGCTCCGGTCACTCTGGTCTTGAGGGCGGAAGGAGGAGGGGCATATCCCCCGTGCTCAGACAGTCCTCGCGGCAGAACCCGG
>Ga0068853_100001721_pt1 | contig 16030 bp, 12 predicted proteins | sample KBSCornC32_FD_65655 | JGI IMG/M metagenome (GOLD analysis project Ga0068853, IMG submission 65655) | Corn rhizosphere microbial communities from Kellogg Biological Station, Michigan, USA - KBS Corn C3-2 | ecosystem: Host-associated > Plants > Roots > Rhizosphere > Soil ...
CAGCATCACCAGTATCCTCGGCCTCACCCCCGACCCGGGCCTCAGCGTAGTAGGATATACCACACACAACACGATCACCAACACCGGCGATACAGCCTGGACAGAAACCACCGGCGCGCCATGCATCTGGCTCCTCGACATGTTCAACCCCTCGCCGACAACCGTCATCGTCGTCCCCTTCGATTCCATCCCCGGTGACCATTTCCAGCAGACTGTGACCAGTGACTACTTCGGAGCCATACCCGCCGACAGACTAAAACACACCGACAGCGTCCTCTTCCTCAAAGCCGACGGCAACAGCCGGGGCAAACTGGGCGTCCGCTCCACCAGATCCAGACCCGCGGCCGGCAGCTATGACTATAAGGATCATATCCTGACCATCACCGTCTTCGACACCGACCACAACGCCAAATACCTCAACCAGGAATGGAACACGGCAAAGCCCCCCTTCCTCGGCGACGCCGTCAACGCCTACAACGACGGCCCCCTCGCCGACGGCTCACAGATGGGACCCTTCTTCGAGCTCGAAAGCGTTTCACCCGCTGCCTTCCTGAAACCCGGCGCATCGCTCACCCACAGCCATAGCGTATTTCATTTCACCGGCGACCCGCAGGCCCTCGACGCCATCGCCAAAAAGATACTGGGTACATCCCTCGCCGCCATCGCCGAAACCTTTACAAAATAGCCCACATGAAAAATAATTATCCAAAGATCGGTATCAGACCCATCATCGACGGCCGCCTCGGCGGCGTCAGAGAATCCCTCGAGAACACCACCATGCAGATGGCCCGCAACGTCGCAGCTCTCTACACGCAGCGCCTGCGCTACCCCGACGGCAGCCCCGTCGAATCCGTCATCGCCGACAGCTGCATCGGTGGAGTCGCGGAAGCCGCCGCCTGCGCCGCCAAATTCAGCGCGCAGCAGGTAGGGGTATCCCTGTCCGTTACACCCTGCTGGTGCTATGGCAGCGAGACGATGGACACCGACCCCGTCCTGCCAAAAGCCATCTGGGGCTTCAACGGCACCGAACGACCCGGCGCAGTATACCTCGCCGCAACACTCGCCGCCCACAACCAACTCGGCCTGCCCGCCTTCGGCATCTACGGCCAGGACGTACAGGACCTCGGCGACGAAGCGATTCCCGCAGACGTAGAAGAAAAACTCCTGGCGTTCGCCCGCGCCGGTCTCGCCGCGGCGATCATGCGCGGCCGGTCCTATCTGGCCATCGGCTCCGTATCCATGGGCATTGCAGGCTCCATCGTCGGACCCGACCTCTTTCAGGAATACCTCGGCATGCGCAACGAATACATTGACTCCACCGAACTCATCCGGCGCATCGAAAAAAAGATCTACGACGAAAAGGAATTCCAGAAAGCCCTCGCCTGGACACGCCAGCACTGCCACGAAGGCGAAGACTACAATCCAAAGGAAAAGCAGCTCAGCCGCGAACAGAAGGACAAGGACTGGGAATACGTGGTGAAGATGACCATCATCATCCGCGACCTCATGACCGGCAACCCCACCCTCGCCCAAAAAGGCTTCGGCGAAGAAGCACTCGGTCACAACGCCCTCGTCAGCGGCTTCCAGGGCCAGCGCCAGTGGACCGATTTCCTGCCCAACGGTGACTTCTCAGAGGCTATACTCAATTCTTCGTTTGACTGGAACGGCATCCGCCCCCCCTTTATGGTCGCCACCGAGAACGACTCGCTCAACGGCATATCCATGCTCTTTGGCTACCTCCTCACCAACACGGCGCAGATATTCGCCGACGTCCGCACCTACTGGAGCCCCGACGCAGTCCATCGCGTCACCGGCTGGCAACCCGACGGCCCCGCAGCCGGCGGATTCATCCACCTTATCAACTCCGGTTCCGCCACCCTCGACGGTTCCGGACGCCAGCGGAAAGACGGCGCCCCCGCACTGAAACCACACTGGCAGATCACACCCGAAGAGGCAGTCGACTGCCTCGAAGCCACCACATGGTATCCCGCCAACACCGGCTACTTCCGCGGCGGCGGCTACTCCAGCAAATTCATCACGGAGGGAAACATGCCCGTCACCATGTGCCGCCTCAACCTCGTCAAGGGCATCGGCCCCGTTCTGCAGATCGCCGAAGGCACAACGATAAGCCTCCCGCCGAAAGTTCACAACACCCTCGACGAACGCACCGACAGGACCTGGCCAACCACCTGGTTCGTCCCACGCCTCACCGGCGAAGGCTCCTTCACCAGTGTATACGACGTGATGGCCCGCTGGGGCGCCAACCACGGCGCGATCAGTTACGGCCATATCGGCGCCGATCTCATCACCCTCGCTTCCATACTGCGCATCCCCGTCTGCATGCACAACGTCCCCGCCGACCAGCTCTTTCGCCCCTCCGCATGGCAGGCATTCGGCTCAGAAACCGAATCAGCAGACTACAGAGCCTGCAGCAACTATGGACCACTCTACAAATAATACGCTCATCAATGAAAAAGAATAAGACCTCCCCGCTCCTGGCGCCCAGCAGACCCGGCTCCCTGTTCCGTACACCCGACGGGTCCAGCTTCGTCCTCCCCTTTGCGATGGTAACATCCCTCTTCCTCCTCTGGGGCTTCGCCCACGGCCTCCTCGACGTGCTCGACAAACACTTCCAGAACACCCTCCACGTCTCAAAAGCCGAATCCGGCATGGTCCAGTTCTCCCTCTACATCGGCTACCTCGTGATGGCCGGCCCCGCAGGCTCCTTCATGAAACGCTACGGCTACCAGAAAGGGATCATCCTCGGCCTCCTGCTGTTCGCAACCGGCGCATTTTTATTTTACCCCGCCGCAAAGCTCGGCGCCTTCATACCCTTCCTCCTCGCCCTCTTCATCATCGCCTGCGGCCTCTCGACCATCGAGACCGCCGCCAACCCCTACACGACGACCCTCGGCCCGCCCGACGGCGCCGCCCGCCGGATAAATATCGCCCAGTCCTTCAACGGTATGGGCTGGATCCTCGGCCCCCTCATCGGCGGAATGCTCATCTTCGGCGCGACCCGGACAAAAGACGGAGGAACCTTCGACTCCCTCGTCACTCCCTATCTGTGGATCGGCGGCCTCGTCCTGCTGGTCTGCGTCCTCTTCGCCATCATCCGGCTCCCCGTCATCCGCGAAGCCAATCAGGAAGGGATAGCCGAGAACGCAAACGTCTCCCAACTCTTCAAACACCGCGGCTTCGTCCTCGCCGTCATCGCCCAGTTCCTCTACGTCGCCGCCCAGACCGGCGTCAACTCGTTTTTCATCAACTACGTCACCGAGACCACCACCGGCGTCCAGACCACCGTCGCCCACCTGATGGCACACCTCGGACGCTTCGGCGAAATATTCATGCCCCGCAATCCGGAACAGGCCGCATCCCTCGTTCTGGCCCTGGGTGGCATGGGCTCCTTCTGGCTCGGACGCCTGTCGGCCGCCTATATCATGAAATTCGTGTCCCCTCCCCGCCTGCTGGCCCTATACGCCACCGTGAATACGATCCTGATGGTACTGGTCATCCTCCAGCTCGGCTGGCCCAGCGTCATCGCGCTATTCTCCACCTACTTCTTCATGTCGCTCATGTTCCCGACCATCTTCGCGCTCGGCCTCCGCAACCTCGGCCCACTCACCAAACGTGCCGCCTCCTTTCTCGTAATGGCAGTCGCCGGCGGAGCCTTCTGCCCGCCCCTCATGGGCGCCATCGCCGACCACTCCGGCATGTCCGTCGCCTTTATCGTACCCCTGGCCTGCTTCGCGTTCATCGCCTGGTTCGCCGCCGCCGAAAGCAAAAAACCCATCCCCATGAATTCAATGGCCCTCAACCCACACTAACACAAACTCACCGACACAAACACAATAGACACAACCTCTCTGACACAAACACACACGGCATGACAAACGACAACTACTGCATCGGCGTCGACTTCGGCACGGATTCCGTCCGCACCGTCATCGCCGACACGACCAACGGCCAGGAGATCGCCTCCGCCACCTTCGAATACCCCCGCTGGAGATCCCGCGCCTGGTGCAACGCCCGCGAACACCGCTTCCGCCAGCACCCCCTCGACCACCTCGAAGGACTCGAATCCACCGTAAGGGAATGCCTCGAAAATGCCGGCCCCCAGGTCACAGCCGCCGTCCGCGCCATCGGCATAGCCACCACCGGCTCGACCCCCATCGCAGTCGACCGAAGCGGCACTCCCCTCTCCCTGCATCCCCAGTTCGCCGACGACCCCGACGCCATGTTCATCCTCTGGAAGGACCACAGCGCCGCACGCCAGATGGAGGCCATCAACGCCCACGCAAAAAAATTCCCCGTCGACTACCTGAAATACTCGGGCGGCATCTATTCCTCTGAATGGTTTTGGAGCAAACTATTATACGTCATCCGCACCAACGAAATGGTAAGACGGTCCTGCTATTCCTGGGTCGAACACTGCGACTGGATCCCCTTCGTCCTCACCGGCGGCGCCGACGCCGAGGAGATCAGACGCTCGGTCTGCGCCGCCGGCCACAAGGCCCTATGGTCACCCGAATGGGGCGGCCTGCCACCCGCCGAATTCTTCTACTCCCTCGACCCCTTCCTTACCGTCTACTCCACCCTGTACAATCGTACCTGGCCCGCCGACGCACCAGCAGGAACACTCTGCCCCGAATGGGCCGCCAAACTCGGCCTCTCTACCAAGGTCATCGTAAGCATCGGCGCCCTCGACGCCCACGTCGGCGCCGTCGGCGGCCAGATCGAACCCTACTACCTCAGCAAGGTCATCGGTACCTCTACCTGCGACATGCTCGTCGCCCCCCCGGCCGAAGTAACCGGTAAATTCGTACCCGGCATCTGCGGCATCGTCCAGGACTCGATCATCCCCGGCATGGTCGGAATGGAAGCAGGCCAGTCCGCCTTTGGCGACATCTTCGCATGGTTCAAAAACCTGCTCACCTGGCACCGGCAGGAACCCTCAGACGACCTCCTCACCCAACTCGCCGCACACGCCGCCGCACTACCCGTCGGAGAAGAGACCGAACTCAGCATCGACTGGTTCAACGGCAGACGCACCCCCGACGCCGACCCCTCCCTGAAAGCATCCATAACCGGACTAACCCTCGCCAGCGACGCCCCCTCCATTTTCCGGTCCCTCGTAGAATCCGCCTGCTTCGGATCAAAATCGATCATCGAACGGTTTACCGACAACAACATCCCCGTAAAAGGCCTCATCGGCGTCGGCGGAATATCCCGCAAATCCCCCTTCGTCATGCAAACGATGGCCGATATCACGGAGATGGATATCCGCATCAGCGCCTCCGAACAGACCGTGGCCCTCGGCGCCGCTATGTTCGCCGCAACCGCCGCCTCCATCTACCCCAACGTCGAAAAAGCCATGGAAAAAATGGGCCGCGGCTTCGACCGGACCTACCTGCCGAACACCGCCAACAGCCGCCGGCTCCGCCGCCAATACGCCCAATACAAAGCCCTCGCAGCGTCCCAAACCCAAACACTCGCGTCAACACAAACACTCGCGTCAACACAAACCCAAAAAGACACTATCTTTGGCCCGTGAATAAAAGGGTCTCTCTTAAAGATGTCGCACAACACGTAGGCGTTTCCATCGCCCTCGTGTCCTATGTCCTCAACGGCCAGGAAAAAGAAAAAGGCGTAAGCCCCGAAATGACGGTGAAGATCCGCAAGGCCATCGCCAAACTCAACTACCAGCCCAACCTCGTTGCAAAAGGCCTCAAAAGCGGAAAAAGCCATACCATCGGCCTCATCGTCGCCGATATCTCCAACCCCTTCTTTTCCGCAATAGCCCGCGTCATCGAAGACGAAACCGCAAAACACGGCTACGTCCTCCTCATCGGCAGCTGCGACGAGAACGCAGCCAAATCGCAGCACCTCGAAGCCGTATTCCTCAACCGGCAGGTCGACGCACTCATCATGACGCCCGCCGCCGGAACACAACGGCAAATAAAGGAAATGATCAAAAAAAAACCGGTCATCCTCATCGACCGGTATTTCGACAACCTTAAATGCGACTCCGTTCGTGTCGAGAACTACGAAGCCTGCCTCGCCGCCGTCCTCCACCTCATCAACAACGGCCGCCGCCGCATCGCAATGGTCACCTACCGCACCGAACTCCTCCATTTCCACGACCGCCAGGAAGGATACAAAGCCGCACTCGCCCAACACAACATCCCCTTCAACCCCAAATGGGTCGTCGAAGCCTCCTACGACCACCTCGAACAGGACATCGCCGAAGGCCTCGGCCGCCTCCTGCGCGCCGGCAACCTCGACGCCGTATTCTTCGCCAACAATACCCTCGCAGTCGCCGGCCTCAAGACCATCAACTCCCTCAACATAAAAGTACCCCACGACGTCGCCGTCGTTTCCTTCGACGAGAGCGAAGCCTTCGACCTCTTCTACGCCCCCGTCACCTACGTCCGCCAGCCCATCGAAGCCATCGGCAAAGAAGCCGTCCGCATGGCCATCGAACGCATAAAAGACCTCACCCTCGAAACCCGCATGGTAACAATCCCCGCCACCTTCATAGTCCGCGAAAGCAGCGGAACTCCCCCCAATATCTAGAACGCCGGATCCGCCGGCGTATTCGGATTCCCATTACGCTCCACAAAAGGATACGGCAGCCACGTCCTCCTACGCTCACCAACAGGCCGGCCAAACCTCCGTTCATCAGCAAGACGCAGCCCGCTCATAAACAACTCGATCCCCCGATGCTTATATATCTGGTTAAGCAGATCGTCCTGGCCCGTGTACGTAACCGGCGTCGAAAGCCCCGCACCCACTCCGAACGGATCCTTCGCCGGAGTCTTCAACACAACGCTGTCCAGCCAATTAGCGCCATTGACAAGATCGCCCTGGCGGGTATAACACTCAGCCATGATAAGCATCACCTCTCCAGGTAGATATACCGGTATCGCCGCATCGACAGCGTTGAAAAAACCATTCAGCCGGTACCGCGGAAGCGCAGTGCTGATCGCTATATAGAACGGCTCCCGCTTGTCACTTGCATCCGGCTGCAGCCCAACCGGCAGCCCCATAGCCGAGTCGATCGGCTGAAAGATATTATTGGTCGAGGTGGCCAGCGTGAAAATAGGGTTGGTCACCACCTTATCGTATTTGAAAAACGATCTCACCGACCGGTTCACCTGCTGCGCGGCGGCAAGGGCGTCGGCATACTTTCCGACCATCAGCGAATACCTCGCTTTCAGGGCGTAAAGCGTATTGACGATATCCACGGAATTGGGCGTATTGCTGAGGAAACCACTGCTGATCGGATTCGCATTCACGGCCGACAGCGCGTTGTTGATGACGGCGATCGCATTTTGATAGCCCTGATCAGAGGTGACAAAGCCGACATTCGAAACACCCAGCGTATCCGCCACGCCATTGGGCACATGGTCCCAGAAAGTAGCCAGATCCCCGATGGCCAGAGCCTTGAAGACTGACGCATAGGCGATAAGACCGCTGGCATAGCCGTTATCCTTCACCACACGCGGAGTCTGACCAATAACGCTGTCGGCGTCGAAGATGATCTTGCTTGGTACGCTCCACATACCCGTCCCCATTCCGTTGGTGTTCAATACGGCGGCGCCGCCCGAGCCCAGCTGAGCCTCGTCGGTATTACCCGCGTTGACGCAATACAGCTGGTTGGTCAGCAGACCATCCGCCACGATCGTGTTATATACCAGGCCGCCGCGGCCGGCGGTATACCAGTTTTGCAGACCTACGGCCACATCCGTGAGCGCGTTGGGGGAACTGAAGGCCTGAGAGGAGGAGGGACCTGATGGGTCGGTGTAGTTCTTCTTACAGGAAGCCAGGACGACCACAAAAAGAATCCCGGTATATAAAAGAGTTCGCTTGTTCATGTTTTCGGTGTTTGATGTTTTTAAAATTTGGCACGAATGGTGGCGCTGAACGTGCGGGGGATGGGTACGGCGCCGAAATCGATACCTCTCAGCAGGGTGCTCTGACCGGCCGAGTTGATCTCTGGATCGTAACCCTTGTAGTGATCCCACGAGAAGAGATTGCGGGCGCCGAGACTAACAGTGAGTCCCTTCACACCCTTCAGGATGGTGCCGAGATCATAGCTGAGCGAGACCTCCCGGAGCTTCACATATTCACCGTTATCGACCCTCCACTGAAGGATATTGTAGACGCCGGCAATATAGCCGCGGGGCAGCTGGCCCAGGTCTTCCTGCTGTGCCACCGTTCCATTGTCCACGCCCTGACGCGTCCGGAAGTCGGCGTTGAAGACATTGACCCCATGGACCGCGTCCAGCTGAGCGTGGAGACCCAGCCGTTTCCAGGTCAGGTCCGTAGTGACGGTCGCCGTATATTTCGGGTTGGGATTGCCGATGACCTTCTGCAGGGTCGTTCCGGAGGGCAGTCCCGTCGCCTGGCTACGCTGGGGCGTATAGCTCAGCGGACCGTTCTGGACGCCGGCCTCCGTGACGGGAATACCGGCAGGGTTCTTCAGCTGGAGGCCGTTCTGGTCCGTCGCGAAGAAGCTGCCGTAAAAAATGCCGATAGGCTGGCCGCCGATAATGGCCACCGGGGCCCCGCTCGTTGTACTGAACAGCAGCAGGGACTGACCGATGTTGAGGGCCTTGTTCTGATTGTGGTTATAGATACCCGTTATATCCCATGTTATGTCCTTTGTCTTTACCGGCTCGAGATTCAGTACCAGTTCATAGCCGTTGTTCTGCAGCGAACCGATATTGTCCGTCAGACTGGAATAGCCGTTGGTGGGGGCGATAAGGCGGTTGATCAGCAGGTGATCTACTTTCTTGTGATAGACGTTCAGAGTAACACCAATTCGGTTGTGCAGAAAGGAGAGGTCGGTCCCGAATTCCAGCTCCTTCTGTCGTTCCGGTTGAACATTGGGGTTGGTATAGGTCGACTGTCCCTCGAAGGACGAGCTGCCGACGAAGGGTGCAGCGATATAGGTATTGTAACGACCGTAGGCGGGGATACCCGTAAGGTTACCCGATTCGCCATAGGCGGCGCGCAGCTTGAACAGGTCCCACCATTTGTCGACGCCGAGCTTGCCCCAGTAGCCGGTGCCGGAGAGGACATAGCTGCCGCTCAGCTTCGCATAGCGCTGATTGCGGTGATCGGGACCGAAGACCGAAGACCCGTCATTACGCAGCGCGCCGGTCAGGAAGAGCTGGTTCTTATACTTGAAATTCTGCTGGATGAATTCGCCGTAGATAGATAGTTCCGTGCGCTGGTCCGATCCGGGGATAGCGGTGCTGGCCCCGCTGACGATCTGCACATACGGCGGGAGACCACGGCCCTGCTGCAGGGAGAAATGGGATCGCTGGTATTGCTCGGAATAGCCCACCTGGGTAACCGAACTGAGATCATCGGTGATCTGAAGGTTATAGGTCAGGTTCAGATCGTGGTTGATGAGAAAGCTGGTGTTCGTGCCCGCGCTGGCGTACCCGTTTTGGGTCGGATCCAGCGTGGCGCCGCCGCCGAAGAAGGCGCTGCTGACGTTGTACGCGTAGGGCGGGATAAAGGTCGTCCCGTCCTGGTTATAGTTATCGATACCCAGATGGTAGTCGACTATGAGATTCTTCAGGGGCGTCAGCTTGAGACCGACGCCGCTGATGATACGGTTGGTCTGTTGCTGCTGCCTGAAATCCTCGACTACCGACACCGGATTCACGCGGCCCCGCTCGCCGACAGCCAGCAGATTGCCGTTGGCATCCCGCTGCCAGATATTATAATAGTTGCCAATGATGGTCACCGAGTTGCTCGGCGAGAAAAAGCTGTTGCCGTCTGGCTTCTCATTTGTTTTGTCATAGATATAATTCATCGTGGCGCTGAAGCTCGCCCAGTTGTTCAGCACCTGATCCAGGTTTAGACGGAAACTGTAGCGCGAGAAGTTCGTGTTCTTTACGATACCGCCGTTATACAGGTAAGACGCGGAAGTATAATATTTTGTTTTATCCCGGCCGCCGCTGACGGAGATGGTATTGTCCGTGCCATAGGCCGTATTGAAGATATAGTCCTGGTAGTTGTAGCGCTGCACCGGGGTAGTGTTCGTGATCGAAGGAGTCAGGATCGTTTGTGTCTGCACCGCGGGGAGGCCGCCAAACTTCACCGGGGCTTCGTTGACGGACAGCTTTTTGCGGAGCGTGTTCGCGTTGAGGGAGGTACTAAAACTGACGACCGGGGCGCCGGTGCTGCCGCGTTTGGTAAATATCTGTACCACGCCGGCATTGGCGCGGGATCCGTAGATGGCCGCCGCGGCGGCGCCGTTGAGCACTTCTATGCGTTCGATATCGTCGGGGTTGATGTCTACCATACGATTTTGGCCTACGCTGCCGACAAAATTATTGCCGGAGTAGGTGGCGTCCGCATTCGTTACGCGGGTGGTTGAATTGTCGATGATGACCCCGTCGATGATATACAGCGGTTCGGTCGAACCGTTGATGGTGCTGATGCCGCGGAGCTTGACCGAGATTCCGCCCGCGGGGTCGCCGGAGTTCTGCGATATCTGGGCCCCGGCGGTCTTACCCTGGAGGGCCGCCAGGACGTTACCCGTGGAGGCTTTCGACAACTCGTCCGCTTTGACGCTGGCGATATAGCTGCCGAGTTGGCGCCGGGTGGTTCCCGCTGAAGTACCGGTGACGATCACCTCGTCGAGGTTCCGGGCGGAAGGTTCGAGCTGGACGTCGATGGTGTAGCTGTCCGAACTGCCGATAGCGACCGGCCGTTCGAGCGTCTTAAAGCCCACGCCTGAGAAGACCAGTACCTGGTTGCCGGTGCGGGTGGCGCTGGTGATCGTATATACGCCGTCGTTGTTGGTGGAGGCGCCGGTCGTGGTGCCCTTGATCTGCACGGTGATGGACGCGGCGGGTTTGCCAGTGTTGTCGGTAACCGTGCCGGTGATCCTGACCTGGGCCCCGGCAGAAAACGAAAGCAACAGCAGGCAGCTTAGCAGGAGCTGGATGTTCGTCATAAGTAGATGTTTTGGATGCGTGAATGATTACATAACCTTGATCCCTTTTTTTACATAGGGCCTTAGAATTTCCGCGTCAGGGGGGAGCTCGGTGATCAGTATGTCGATCTCGTCCACCGCGCAGACTTTTAATTGTTCGGACGTATTTATCTTTTCCGAGATGGATAAGGCGACAATTTTTTTTGCGTGACCGATCATCGTGCGCTTGACCTCGACCACGCCAAAGTCATTATCCGTAAGCCCCTTGGCGATGTCGATGGCGTTGACGCCGAGAATACAGAGGTCTGCCTGGACAGACTGGATCTTCTTTACAGCTTCGCCGCCGACGGACATCCTGGCGTTCTTGGAAATACGATCGCCGACGATGACTACTTCCAGCTTAGGGTGGTTGGAATATTCGAGGGCTGCGGGCAGGCTTGGGGTGATAAAGGTCGCCTGAAGGTCTTTGGGAAGCAACCTGGCCAGTTCGATGATCGTCGTTCCACCCGTGGTGAATACGAACATCCCGTCCTGGATCAGCCGGATCGCTTTTAGGGCAATACGTTTTTTTTCCTCGAGGGAGTAAACATCCTTCGACGTTATACCGACATGAAAAGAATTGGATAAGGCGCCGCCATACACTTTTGTCACTTTACCGTCCTGCGCCAACTCGTGAAGGTCCCGGCGGATCGTGTCTTCCGATACCTGCATTTGTTCACTCAGGTGCGAAGAGAGCACCTTATTATGAAGGTTCACCTGGTGAAGAATGTACGCCTGACGCTCTTCTTTTAGCACAAGCTTTAGTTTTGGTGTTTTTCGGCTCTACCAAACTTAAGCATAAAAACGCACAAACAAAAATAAAAACGCACCATTCCCTGCCGGTTTATGCGTTTTCTACACGCCTACCCCCGTTTTTCCCTATTTATTTAAAAAAGGTTTTAGCAAATCGATGGGGACAGGGAATATGGTCGTTGAATTCTTCTCCGTCGCTATTTCCCGCAATGTCTGCAGATAGCGCAAAGTCAAGGCGCTGGGCTCCCCGGCCAGTATCTTCGCCGCATCGGCCAGCCGCTGCGAAGCCTGGAATTCTCCCTCGGCCGCGATTATTTTACTGCGCCGTTCCCGCTCCGCCTCTGCCTGTTTAGCCATGGCGCGCTGCATTTCCTGTGGCAGATCGATCTGCTTGACCTCCACGTCGGAAACTTTGATTCCCCAGGGCTCGGTATTGGAATCGATGATCTGCTGGAGTTTGTGGTTGATCTTTTCCCGCTGCGAAAGAATGTCGTCCAACTCTGATTGCCCCAACACACTTCGCAGGGTTGTTTGCGAGAGCTGCGAAGTAGCCATCAGGAAATTTTCAACCCCTATCACGGCCTTCTGGGGTTCGATAACCCGGAAATACACTACAGCATTCACTTTGATGGAAACATTGTCCTGCGTGATAACATCCTGTGTCGGAACGTCCATCACTACCGTACGCAGGCTGATCCGCACCATTTTATCAATGACGGGGATCAATAAAATAATCCCGGGCCCTTTGATTCCATCGTTGCCGGTCAAACGTCCCAGGCGGAAAACAACGGCACGTTCATATTCGCGAAGAATACGGATCGCATTTGCAAGGATCAGGACGGCAAAAACAATTACAACGATAGTGACGATAGAGAACTGTTCCATATTATTTTCTTAGATTAGTGGCCTCTTTTTCGACATACAATTTAAGGTTCTTCATTTCCTTCACCACAACCGTTTCTCCCTTGTCGATTCTTCCTGCAAGAGATTCGGCATTCCATATCTCTCCCTGCAGTTTGACGGGGCCGGTTGGGTCGAGGAGCTCCATTGCCTCTGCCTTTGCCCCAACCATTGCTTCGATGCCGGAAACCGGTTTTCTTCTTTGAGCTTTCAACGCCATCCCGATCACAAAAAGAAAAAACAAACCCGACACAAGGGTTGCAGAAATGATGACAGACCGGGAGGCTCGTACCAACTCCAGCGACGAATTACTCCGGAACAACATCATAGAGCCCAGTAGCAGCGAAACAACGCCGCCGATGGCCAATAGCCCATGACTTGCTATTTTTACCTCCAGCAAAAAAAGAATGATGCCAAAAACGATCAGCCCTAATCCGGCATAGTCGATGGGCAGGACGTGCATCGAATAAAAGGCCAGTACCAGCGCAAGAACCCCTGCAATGCCCGGCAGGATGGCTCCAGGGCTGTATAATTCGAACAGTACACCATAGAAGCCGAGCAGCATCATAATATAGCTGACGTTCGGGTCACTGAGAATATTCAATATTTTTTCTGCAAAACTCATTTCCTGCCGCACCAATCGGACTCCTTTTGTATGCAGCGTTACCGTTCCCGATTCCAATTCGACCTTTTTTCCCTCTAGCTGGTTCAGGAGATCCTGTTCATTGACGGCGATAAGATCAATGACTTTTCTCTCCAATGCCTCCTTCGCTGTAATGGAAACACTCTGACGTACCGCGTCTTCCGCCCATTTTATATTGCGGTTTCGTTTGTCAGCGATACTTCGGATAAATGCAGCCGCGTCATTGACTCCTTTTTCATTCATGATCGAATCGGGCGCCTGCCCCATTCCGACAGGGTGTGCCGCACCGATATTCGTCCCTGGGGCCATAGCGGCGATGTGGGCGGCCATAACAATAAAAACCCCCGCAGAACCGGCATGTGCCCCGGCTGGTGAAACATAGACAACAATGGGTACCTGCGATTTCAGCATACTGCTGACAATGACCCTTGTAGACGCCAGTAAACCGCCGGGAGTATTGAGAGCGACGATCAGAAAAGCCGCCTTTTCCCGATGAGCCTTTTCTATCCCTTCGGAAATATAGTCTGACACTACCGGATTGATAGAGCCGTCAATGTGTACATAGACAACTGTTTGCGCAGAAAGCACAAACGGCAGGAAAACGAAATAATATAACAAAACACGTTTCACCTAACCTTAGTTTGCAAAACCCCATTGACCCGGGGAAAGAACTACTGTAATTTACCGAATTTCCGGCAACAAGTTCTTTGTACCTCTCCCCGGATGTCAGACAGCGGGATGCTGGTAAATCTCTTGTTAAAATTGAAGGACGACCTGCATTTTATCGGGAGACGACTATCTTTGTCCCAATTTCACCGGCGAAAACTACTATGCGCGACAAAAAGAGGTTCTCTGGGTCAAGGTCTCCGCTTACCATAGTGACGCTGGCAGCTTTCATGCTGCTGGGCTTTTGTCCGTTGCGCAATTCCCTGCTCAGACTGGCCGGGGGCTCGCCCGAAAAGGCAGCCCGCCTGATCCCCGACTACCGAAAGATCAGTTCGGCAAGCCAGTGCGAACTGGTTTTCAGGTTGAAAGAACTGCCGCCGACGGGACAGGTGGATCACTCCCCTTCCATTGACCCGGCCCCGGCGCTGCCCGCCTCATCGACTTTCAATCCCGCTGCGCCCCCGGCGCCTGGTGTTATCCGCGATCAGATATCCCGACGCGGACCGCCTGCCATCCCGATCTACCTCCTCAATCGTGTGTTGAGGATTTGATGCCAGTACTTTTATGAATTTCTTCCGCTGAGCTCACCTATCGGTCAGCGATTTTTTCATATAAAAGATTGGTCACTATGAACACGTTATTTTCTGTTACCGGCAAAGATTACCGGCAGTATGCCCCATTATTTTTACGACTCGCCATCGGCTTCGGCTTCATGGCTCACGGCTGGGCCAAACTTACAAGAGGCCCCGAAGCCTTTGCCCGACTGTTGGCCGTATTGCACACACCCGCCCCGGATTTCATGGCCTGGGTGTCGACGCTCACCGAACTACTCGGCGGCTTTGCTCTGTTCATTGGCGCATTCACAAGCATTGCAGCGGTTCCGCTGATCTGCACGATGCTGGTCGCCATGTTTACGATCCATATTCATTTCGGCTATAGCTCCATCAGAACGATCGGCCTGACTGCCCAGGGACCGCAGTTCGGCCCGCCGGGCTATGAGATCAACCTGCTCTATATTGCCGGACTGGTCTCACTGATCATCACCGGCGCGGGCAAGCTCTCCGTAGACGCAATGTTCACCAAACGCAAATCCCTATAATCATCCACCAGCCGCCACGTCCTCGTGGCGGCTGGCTATTTGTTAGTACATGCTTATCTTTTTTGCATCGTTGTTCATGGTCAGTTTCCTCGCCACCCTGGTCCGGTCGACCTTCGGCTTCGGCGAATCGCTCGTTGCAGTACCCCTATTCAGCCTCCTGATGCCAATAAGTGTCGCCGTACCCCTCTCCGTGCTCCTCTCCGTGCTCGTGGCGCTGATAGTGGTCATCCAGGATTTCAGACGGATCCACCTCTCCAGCGCCAAATGGCTGATCCTGTTTGCACTGCCGGGCATTCCCATCGGCGTGATTATTCTCCTCTATGGCAACGAGGTCTGGGTAAAAGCAGGCCTCGGGTTGTTGATCATTCTATATGCGCTATACGCCCTTTTTGCCGGCAAGTCCATACACCTGAAGGGAGACCACAAGGGCTGGCTCTTTCTCTGCGGCTTTCTATCCGGCATTTTCGGCGGCGCCTACGGTATCAACGGGCCTCCCCTGGTCGTGTATGGTAATATGCGAAAATGGAGCCCCAAAGAATTCCGGGCCACGCTCCAGGGTTATTTCCTACCCGCCAGTGTCATTGGCATCCTGGGATATTTCTTAAAAGGATTGCTAACCCTGCAGGTCGGAAAATATTTTCTGACTACGCTGCCTGCAGTAATCCCCGCAATATTTCTGGGAAGATACCTGAATCATCAGCTAAAAGAAGGGGCATTTTTCAAATACCTCTATATAGGGCTGCTTCTCATCGGGCTGTTATTGATCGTCCTAAGCAGCCAGGCCGTCCGTTTTTAGCGCGCCCCGACACCATTTTCCCTACCACCCCACATAATCCGGCGGTTTTATTCCATTAAGTCTTAAATACACGATCACCTGCCCTATATGATGAGATTGATGATCGTGCAACAATAACAGGATTTGCCGGATAGTCATCGGGCCTGCAAAGAATTTCACTTGTTTATCCAT